>Ga0210385_10000155_pt1 | contig 72995 bp, 60 predicted proteins | sample IncBWH26OmetaG_FD_160107 | JGI IMG/M metagenome (GOLD analysis project Ga0210385, IMG submission 160107) | Forest soil microbial communities from Barre Woods Harvard Forest LTER site, Petersham, Massachusetts, United States - Inc-BW-H-26-O ... | reverse complement strand
GGGTGCGCTGTACATAACCGGCGTCATCGCATTGCTGCTGTATCTGCGCGAACGCCGCAACCTGATTTACCTCTGGCTTGCATTGCTGTTTATCAGCAACTTCGTGTGGTGCATGGGAGGCTTGAGCATCGTCCTGTTCGGCATGTCGAACTTCGCGAACATCAGCGACGATGGCATAGTGCTCGCGGTGCAGAACATCTCGTTATGGATGCTGCTGCTGACGCTGTTCGGGTTGCACAAGCGCCCGGCATGGAGGCGATGGAGCGTGGCGCTGATCGCCATCAACCTGAGCGCGCTGGCGGTTGACCTAACGCTCAAGGCGCTCTGGGAGAACGCTGGACCGGGCATGCAGGCCGGCGCCATGGCAGCCGAAGCCATCACGGCCCTGACGCCGATTTATCTGCTGGTGATCGTGGTGGCGGGTGTACGCAGACGCGCATCACGAGCGCTGCTTCCGCTGGCGCTGACGGCCGCCATCTACGGCAGCTACAACATGGTGCTGAATGCCTCCTGGGTGGGCATCCGTTATACCCATTTGGAACTCCCGTGGAACCATCTCAACCCCGCCATTCCCCTGGGCCCCTACGTCTTCGGCATCCCTGCGATTCTCAATACAATGTTGTTCCTGGTTCTGCTGTTTACGGTGGCGCGGGAGCAGGCGCGGGAACGCCGCCGCCAGATGCACATTGAGGGCGAGATTGCCTCGGCCCATGAGGTGCAGGATGTGCTGATTCCAGCCGACCTGCCTGCGCTTCCCGGCTTCGCCATCTCAAGTGTGTACAAACCGGCTGCAGAGGTCGGCGGCGATTTTTATCAGGTGATTCCGCTGCGCGGAATGGAGGACGAGTTCCGTGCTCTGATCGTGCTGGGAGACGTCAGCGGGAAGGGACTGCGAGCGGCGATGACCGTATCGCTGATTGTGGGTATGGTGCGCGCGCTGGCCGAATTTACCGACGACCCCGCCGAGATTCTTACCCGGCTGAACCAGCGGCTGCTGGGCCGCACGAGAGGTGGATTTGCCACCTGCATTGTGCTGCTCATCGAGCCGGACGGCAGGACGGTGATCGCCAATGCCGGACACCTCGCACCTTTTCGCGCAGGGCGCGAGATTGACTTGCCGGGGTCGCTTCCACTGGGGCTGGCAGCAGATGAGCAGTATGAATCCATAACGACGCATCTGCAGGTGGGCGAGACACTGACGCTGCTGACCGATGGCGTTCTTGAGGCACGCGGCCCCAGGGGAGAGCTGTATGGGTATGAACGCCTTTCAACGTTGATGCAGCCGCAGCCCACGGTTCAGCATATCGTGGACGCGGCTTGCAGTTTCGGGCAGGATGACGACATCACGGTACTGTCTGTTGCGCTTATGGCGGGCACGGAGCGCTGCGACGCGCGCCTTGAGCTGTCGGCCCAGATTGCCGGCCAGTAAGCCATGCACTGCCGCAATGGTTTGCTCTCGTGGACCGGTTTCAGGACGAGGGCGACACATGCGGAGATCGCTGCGCGTGACGAGGGAAGGGTTGCGCGTTGTGCCGTTGCCGGTTGAGGGAGAGGCCGGGGGGGAAGAGTGCAATTCAGCCGAGGTCGTCGAGGGCTTCGCGCAGTTTCTGGTGGAGTTCGTTAAAGGCCCGGATCTGCGGAACCGCGTTGGCCGGTTGAAAGACGTGGGTGGGCAGGAAATCCTGAATAAATGTGTCGAGGATTTTCGCAGTGTCCTCTTGGAGTGAAACCGTTACGATCCTCTGTGCCATTGTTTTCCCGTCCGCGGAGTCAGCTGTTCCTTTACTTGACGGGTTGGAATCGAACAGAGATGCACGGCGCGGGAAAATAAGTCATTTAAAGGCGCAGAAAGGCGCGAGGGAACCGGCGTTCAGGAGAGTGGAGTGGGAGAGGCGGGGATTCGGAGATGATGCGAGGCAGGGGGTCGCGAGAGGTTTCGATCGGCGGAATCGTGGTGCGGGTTGTGCTGATTGGGCTGCTGATGGCATCGGGCTCGCAGGGGTTTGCGGCGAAGAACGCGGCGACGCCGGGGGCGCGTTCAGTGATGGACGCGCACAACTGCTATCCGTATGGGGAGTGGTGGTCGAACCGCATTGATCGCGCGCTCTCGGCGGGAACTCCGCTGGCGATTGAGCAGGACCTGGGCTGGTACACCGATCCGAAGACGGGAAAGAGCTGGTCGGTGGTGACGCATGGCGATCCCCTGAACGGGGATGAGCCGGTGATGGAGCAATACTTTTTTGCCAAGGTGCGGCCGATTGTCGAGAAGGCGTTGGCGGAGGGAAACCATGGCGATTGGCCGCTGATCACGCTGAATCTCGATTTCAAAGACAACAAGCCGGAGCATCTGGCGGCGGTGCGCGCACTGCTGTTGAAGTATCGGGCATGGATCAGCGAAGCATCGAAAGGGGCTGATGCGAACGTCGTCGAGCCGCTCACGGTTCGGCCCATTCTTGTACTCACAGGGGAGAGCGACGCGCAGCAAACAGTCTTTTACGACGAGCTGGCGATCGGCGATCCAGTGCTGGCCTTTGGCGCGGTGCACAGCGGCGACAAGGATCCGGAGGGAACGCCTGCGGAGATTGATTCAGAGAAGGCAACGAATTATCGGCGGTGGTGGAACAATCCGTGGAAAGTTGTGGAGGCGGCGGGGCAGCCGCATGCGGGCGAGTGGACGGAAGCAAAAGCGCAGCGCCTGCGAGCTCTGGTGGAACGCGCCCACGCGAATGGATTGTGGATCCGGTTTTATACGCTGGACGGGGCGACCGAAGCCGAATTGAGCAGCAATGGATGGTTTCACGGGTACAACTTCGGGTCACTGGATGCGGCGCGCACGCGCTGGCAGGCAGCGATGGATGCGGGCGTGGACTACATAGCATCGGACCAATACGAATTGCTAGGCAAAGAAGTGAGAGAGCGGAAGCGCTGAGGGACTCCTTTACTCGCGGTCTTTCACGAGGATGTATCGAACCTGGGCCTGGGCTCCGCCGTGGATGCGTTGCAGCCAGAACTCAAAGTTGCCCCCATGCGTTTTGCGCGTGACAGTGAGGAATGGTTCGTTTTGCCAGGTCGGGTTGTCGCATTTTCCTCCGCTGTATCCGGCGCCTGCGAGCCAATGGGAGTGGAAGGACCACTCAAGCTTGGCGCGATCGACGTCGACGCCCTTGTGCTCGGCGGCATCGAGAGGAATGACGGGATAGGCGGCAATCTGCGCGTGAAGGCGCGGGGACCATTGCGCGTCGATGACAGGCCAGAGCCAGAGGGAACGTTTGTTGGTGGACTGGGGACCGGCTTCCTGCGAGAAGTAGATCTCCTGCGACCAATCGAAGCGAGGGGTATGGATGAGGTCCATGCCGGCGCCGGTGAACCAGATTTGATCTTTGCCGTAGCCGGAGTCGTAGTAGCCGAAGTCGGGGAAGATCCAGCGGCCGCGGGTTTCGGTCCACTCGAAGACGCGGTAGGTGACGACATGGGGCGACTGCAACTGTTCGGCGGAGCGAAGGATGAAGATGTCGGCTACGGGTTGTTGCGCGGCGGCGGGAGCCGGACGGATTTGGGAAACGAGCAGGGCAAACAACACGGCTCGATGGATGCTGCGCATACAGAACTTCACTTCTTGCCAGACAGATCGACAGTAGGCGCGGGGGACGGAGTTGTCGGTGAGATAAGTCACCAGATTCGAGGGCAGAGGAGCGGAAAGGTTCGGGCGGTCGGCGCGCCGGCGGCTGTTTTTGAAGGTGTGAGCGGGCAGGGGCCAGGTGATTCTCGGATTGATGATTTCACCAGTTTTTGGTCAATTTGGCAGGTGGATCGGGAGGGATGGAGGGATCGATGGGCCGAAATTGATCATTTGCATGGAAAATACTCATTGACATGATTGCTTTGGCTGGTCATACTTTGCCCGACCCATCTTCTATGGTTCGGAGGGCGTTCCATGTACCTGCAGTCTTTCCTGAAGGCTGGCAAGACCGTCTCAGCGGCCGGCTTGCTGTTGTTCGCATCCACGCTTAACTTGCTTGGCCAGCAGCACCCACCCACAAAGATTCTTGGAGGGTACTTCGAGGAATGGAGTATCTACGGGGCGAATTACAACATCGCCAACATGCAGCAGAACGGGGTCGCGGGCAAGCTGACGCACCTGATGTATGCGTTTGCGAATGTGGGCTCGAATGGGCAGTGCGCGATTGCGGACAGCTGGGCGGACTACCAGACTCCGTATCTGCCGAGCGTGAGCGGCGCGGCGTACACCGGACCGTTGTATGGGAACTTCGCAGCGCTGCAGCAGCTAAAGCAGCTTCATCCGCAGTTGAAGGTGCTGATGTCGATTGGCGGAGCGTCGGCGGCAAACACTGCGGCCTTTTCGACAGCGGCAAGCACGGCGGCAGGAAGACAGGCGTTGGCCTCTTCGTGTATCAGCATGTTTATCCAGGGAAACTTTGGGCCGGGCATCACGGCGCCGGGAATCTTTGATGGCTTCAACATTGACTGGGAATTTCCGACGGCGACGGATACGCAGAATTTTACGGCGCTTTTGCAGGAGTTCCGCACGCAGCTGAATGCGTTGAGCAAGACGACGGGCGAGAAGTATGTGATGTCGTTCGATGGTCCGGCGGGTTCGCAGAACTACGTGAACATCAATTTGAAGCAGGCAGCGGCACAGGTGGATTTCATCACTGTGGATGGATACAACTACGCCGGATCATGGGATACGCAGACGAATCATGCTTCGCCGCTGTTCGATAGCCGGCAGGATCCGCTGTATGGGCAGGACCTGGATATCGACGATACGGTGAATGCCTATCTGAAAGCCGGGGTACCGCCGCAGAAGTACACGATGGGCGTGCCGTTGTATGGAGCGGGATGGGCGGGCGTTCCGAATATCAACCACGGGCTGTATCAGAGCTCGACGGGGCCGTCGATTTCTCCTGCAGGCGATGTGCTGGCGACGGATGGCGTGGCGACGTATGGAACGTTGTCGACCGCGACGGGGTTCACGAAGAACTACGACCTGAGCCGGGTTGCAGTCACGCTCTACAACAAGTCGACGGAGACGTTTTACACGTATGACGATCCGACGACGGCGGTGCTGAAGATGCTGTACATCCAGGTGAAGGTGCCGGGTGGTCTTGGCGGAGCGTATGTGTGGGCGGTGAAAGACGACGACGCGAATGGAAGCATGGTGAAAGCGATGGCGGCTGCGCTGCCGGAGTCGCAATAGGCAGGAAGCTGGAGCAGGCGATGCCCCTGTGGGTGTCGCCGGCGCCGGCAGAGAAGAATGCGTGCAGCCGATGGGGTTGTGAAGCGGCTGCAAGGATGCGGAGTGGCATTGTTTGCAGCCACTCCGTTGTATCGCGGGACCGAATATCAGACCCAAAATGTAAGATGGCCGGCTAACCAACCCAGGACCACGGGGACAAGGCTCTCCATTTTCGACCTCCTTTCTTCATTTTCGTTGCGAAGCCTGAACAGATATGGAAGACAGCACCGGCTAATCGGGGGCAGCTGCTCTCTGAAGATCGGGCGACGGATCACTCACCTCAGAAACAATTTGCGGGCACCGGAAACATGCGGGCCGTCCTTCTTGCCCGAACCAGCGGCATGTTGCACGAAGCGCGCAGGGTGGAAGCGTGTCGACCACCGCGGGCAAAATTTGAACGATTCGTGTGACGAGGCGGCAATCGGTACCGTTGAAGTGCCGGCATTTTCCAGCCTGGCAGGGCGCGGCGAATCGAAGAACTTCAGTGGGCTTGACGGAGCCGGTGATGGCGAGCAGATCGTTTGTGACGGGAAGCATCTGGTCCACATAAGCGATCTGTGGACCAGACTCGGAAGGTTGCCTGACACCGAGTACGACCGCGCCTTGCATCTCCGGTTGCGCGCTCGGGCAGGAGTATTGAACGGATTCAGTTGGGGTGGACATGGAGTTCTCCGGAGCTGAGTGATCAGCCGTTAGGGCGAAGGATCCAGCCGATAAAGATCGGGATCAAGCTGAATCTGCGATTGTCAGATGGCGCCGATGTGACCCTGCGGCCCCTGACTTGCGCGGCGCTGGATCGAATTGCGCTGTTGAGTTCAGTGCTTCTGATTCTTTGCGCGACCTGTTTGGGCATTTGGAACATCCTCCTTTGTGGATGTGTTGGGTTGCGGTGGATTATTGGTGAGCTTGAGCTCTGCGGGGCAGAGCCGGCCCAATACGGTTTGCGGTGTTGCCAGGGCTGGCGATGCTTGCGGAGCGTCGCCGATTCGGAGCAATGCTGCTTGTGGTCGACAGCCCTGACCTGGCGACTTACTTGCCGCAGCTATGCAAAATGAGAGCAACGGCGATGACGATGGGAAGGAACATTGTTTTAGCCTCCTTTCTTCTCAAGATCTGGTTCTGCGTGTGGTGGGGCTGAAGTGAATTGGCGCTCGTTGAGCGGGTTAGCGGAACAGCGCCTGGGCCGACGATGATGGTTCGGTTGATGCCTGCGATCAATGACCATTGATGAGCTTGAGCAGCAGGTACACCGCAGGTGGAACGAGAACGATGAACATTGTCGGCCTCCTTTCGTTGCTGGTTCAGCTTGTTGCAAGAGTCTCTGTGAGCAATTTTTTTGTGCCTGACGACCGGGTTTGGCCTGTCATGCAAGGAGTGTGCTTCAGGTGAGGAAATGACTCAATGAGCCAGGAATGAGTTGGGGATGATTTGCGCAACTCATCCAACTCATCTGAAACTCATGTGGAGTGAGTCAGGCGGAATGCGCAGCGAAGGCGCGTTGGATGCACGCGCTTGCAGCGAATCCGGTGTTTCTTTTTGCAGGCGATGGGCAGGATGCTTCTGAGGACTTTCACGTCCGCCAGGGAATGAGTTGTACCCGAGCAGTTGTCTATGGTGAAAGGTAAATGGCGCAGTCATGCCCGCGGTTCCTGGAAGATTATTCAGGGGCGGGCGCGGTTGCCGTGCGGCTCACTGACCGTGAGGACCAAGGCTGGGCAATTCGGGTTCACAACCAAGTTGGATCAATCGCTCATTCTGATTCAGAAGGCGGGGCTTTGCGCCAGGACTGGTAGGCGATGCCGACGCCGAGAACCCACACAGTGGCGCCGAGGTAGCCGGCGAGAACATCCGTAGGATAGTGAACCCCCAAATAAATGCGGGAATATCCGATCGCAAAAGCGATGGACATCGCGATGGTCCAGATGGCGAGGCGGATGGGGCGGCTGCGCTGATTTGCGGTGAGCAGGGCTGCTGCCGCGCCACACAAGCAAAAAGAAATGAAGGCGTGACCGCTGGGAAAGCTGAACGACGCGGGAAGTTTCGTGTCGAAGAAGGGCTGCGGGCGCGCGCGGTGGAAGCTCAACTTGAGCACCCAGGTGAGCAGGCTGGCGCCGATGGCGGTGATGGCGATGAGGATGGATCGGCGCCAATGTCCGAAGAACCAGAGCGCGAGGCAAGCGGCGGTGGCGAGCAGGGTGACGGAGGGGGTAGAGCCAAGGATAGTGAAACCGCGCATGATGGACGTCAAAACGTCCGATGAGTGAGCGTGGACGAAGGAACGCACGGCGTCGTCAAAAGGGCGGGTCTCGCCGCCGTGGATTTCCTCGGCAAGCCGGGCAAACAAAAAGAGAGCAGCGGCGGCGCATACCCAGCTGATAACGAGGGGCGGGGTGAGGCGCGAGAGCAAGGAACGCTTCACAGCAGTGCCTCCGTTTTCTGCGTGGGCCGATGAGCAGGCGATCGCGGGATGGGAGAAGCGGCCCAGTACGGAGAGCAGCGCTGTGCGTGAAGCATTGGCTCAATTTTATTCGAAAGGCAGCGCAGGCGAAAAGCGATGTGTCCTGAGGGGCTTGGCTCGATTTGTAAGGTCGAAGGCCGGACGGGATGGCTGCGTTTGGCATCCAAGCAAGAGAGGGCGACCCGATGACAGAGAAACTGGTGGTTGAGAAGACGAAGCCTGAGATGCCCAAGCCTGCGTCTTGTGAAGATGACGGGAAACCGACGGAAGATATTGTGAATGATTCGCTGGGAACGACGAACCTGGCGGATTCCACCGGCCTGGATGAGTGCAAAGAGACCGGGGACGCGAAGGTAAAGATCAAGGACAAAAAGCCGCAAGACTGATCAGCGAGTGAACGAGTGGAAGCGACCGGGACGGCCGGCTGCGGTCGCAGTGCGTTTTCTCCGCCACGAACTTCTTCAAAACCCCTTAAGAAAAGCAGAGCGCGGTTCTGCGGCGCTATTCGCGGCTGCGATGAGGAGCTGTGTCTACTGAGCGAACAATCGTCGCGGACGAAATTTGCTTCGGCGGGCGAGCGGAGCCAAGTTGCGCCGATTCGGGCGCAGCGAATTGCTTGCTCTGCAGTGTAGACAAGCTGCGCCTTGCGCGACGGTGGAATGCTGGATTTGTGAGCTTAAATGTTACGGGGAACAACCAGATTGGTGTGCGGGACATCTGAGTTGCTGGTTGTGATTGGTGTGCATCTCTCGTGCACAGCAAGGAGATGAATGCGATGAAAATGAACTATAGTCAACGTTCTTTCGTACTTGGCGGTGCCATCCTTCTCGGCAGTGCGATGGTCGTGGCAGGTTGCCATGCGAAGGGCCAGCCGGACGAAAAGGGCGCCGTCACCGATTCGTTGAAAACAAATAATCTCGGTTCAGTCGATGTGTCACAGGATCGCGATAAGGGCGTGATGACGCTGACCGGCAACGTAGCATCGGACGACGCGAAGCAGCAGGCGGAGACTCTTGCGAAGCAAGCGGCACCGGACTACACAATCGCCAACGAGATTGGCGTACGGCCGCCCGACGCGCAAAACGCGGGAGCTGTCGCATCGAATCTGGACTCAGGTCTCGAGGACAACTTCAAAGCAGCGATCAAGGCTCACGAGAATCTAAACGACCAGAGCATTCACGCGTCGGCGAAGAACGGAACACTGGTGATTACAGGAAGCGTGAAGACCTCGATGCAGAAGAAGGAAGTGAGCACGCTGGCCAAGCAGGTTCCCAACGTACAGCAAGTGGTGAACGAGCTGGAAGTGAAGCCGGACAAGCACTCGACGCCCAGCTCCTAAGCGCGGACTACATACAACACGGTGATAAAAAGGTCTGACGGATGCGCGATCCGTCAGACCATTCATTTGAGCTCAATGTTTCTTAAAGTATTGAACTTCGCGCTCATGTTGCTTTGCCTGCGCGAGGGTTGAAAACGTTCCAAGATTGCGGGCTTTCCCTGTAGTGGGATTCTTCTTGCGCGAGTAAAGGCGATACTCCCCTGACTTAAGTTTCCGAATCATGCAGGCACCTCCTGGCCGCAGGGATGCAGGCTTGCCCAGCGACAACCTACTAGGGTGCTTTGAGGCTGGAATTGGTTGCACTTTTGGGAGCGCGAACCTCCAAGGATCGCACCTCTGCATCACAACTCTTGTGAAGGCGCGGAGAGCAAGCCGCGCTTTCGGCATTGTGATTGGGAGCGAAACCATGAAGTTTCTGATTGAGCACCTCAAGAACCTCCGCGACCTTTACCTGAATCAACTCCAGATGCTTCTCTCGGCTGAGGAGCAGATTGCCATTGCGACCCTGGACATGATCGACAGCGCCACAGATGGCGAGCTGAAAGAAACATTGAAGCTGCACAAAGGGGAGACGGAGACGCAGATTCTGCGGCTGAAGCAAATCTTGACGGCAGAGACGAGTTCCGCCGACCTGGTGAAGTGCAAGTCGGTGCATGCGCTGATTGACGAAACGGAAGACATGCTTCTGGACGCCCGGAATGACGCGGTTCGCGACGTGGCGTTGATTGCCGCTGCGCAGCGGATTGAGCATTTTGAAATTGCGGCGTATGGGGCAGTGCGGCGGTTTGCGCAGATTCTGGGGGATAGCGCGGCGTCAGAACTTTTGTCGCAGACGATCGCCGAGGAGAGCAAGGCGGACCAGGCTTTGAGCGCCATTGCAGAGCGCCTGAACGTGGATGCCAAAGAGGCTGCCTAGGCGAACGAAGGAAGAAGATTCCGGGCCTGGGGGTGCGCCCGCAGGATTTCTAAAGGCAACGCCTGTTTCCTATTGGGAATCTGACTGGTAAAGGGGAGCAGCTCATGGCGCGTCCATTCTGGTCCGGTCAGCTTCGGATCTCGCTCGTGTCGTTTGGGATCAACCTGGTTCCGGCGACCGAAGCGAAGAGCGAGATTCGATTTCATCAAATCGATCGTCAAACGGGAGAGCGCATCCGCCACCAGAAGGTCTCGGCCGGGGACGACGAGCCTGTCGAAAAGAGCGACATCGTTAAAGGATATGAATACAGCAAGGGCCAATATATTCAGCTGGAGCCCTCGGAGATTGAGGAGCTGAGGATCGAGTCGCGGCACACGATTGAGCTCGAACAGTTTGTCGCGGCTGATGAGGTTGATCCCGCTTACTTCGAAAAGCCTTATTTTGTGTTGCCGGAGAGTCCGGCACAGGAAGACGCATTTGCCGTGGTGCGGGAGGCGCTTGCCGAAACGGGACAGGTGGGGCTGGGCAAAGTGGCGATGGGCGGACGGGAACGGCTGATTGCGGTGACGGCTCCGACGGACAAGAAGCTACGCGGACTGATGGCGTTTACGCTGCGCTTTTCGACAGAGCTGCGCAGCGCGGCGGAATATTTTGCGGACATCAAGGAACACAAGGTCGACCGCGATCAACTGGCGTTGGCCAAGGAGCTGATCGAGAAGAAGTCGGCGACCTTCAAGCCCGAAAAGTTTACTGATAACTATGAAGCGGCGCTTCGCGAGCTGATCGATGCGAAGCTGAAGCATGTGGCGCTTCCGAAGCAACAGGATCGCGAGGCGCGTGGCAAGGTGATCAATTTGATGGATGCGCTGCGGCGCAGCGTGGGCGAACCGGTGAGCAAGAAGAAGCCCGTAGTGCGCGCAGACGGCAAGCCGGCGAAGGAGAGCGCCGGCAAGTCGGGACTCAAATTGATGCGTCCGCGTGGGACCGACAAGCGCCGCAAGTCGGCTTGAGCGCGCAATCATGGTCAAGCGGACGACACGCGCCTCAAAACCTGCGAAAGGTACGACCAAGCGGCAACTGGCAAAGTACCGGGCGAAGCGCGATTTTGGAGTCACTCCCGAGCCCAGCGGCGAAGCGAAGAGGAGCGGACCTTCGGGCAGGTCTGGGAGCGGGTCTGGGAGCAAGCAAAGCAAACTGTCGTTTGTGATTCAAAAGCACGCGGCCACTCGCCTGCATTACGACTTCCGGCTGGAGTGGGACGGGGTTCTGAAGAGCTGGGCTGTCGCGAAGGGCCCGAGTTATTTTCCCGGGGACAAGCGGCTGGCGGTTCAGGTGGAAGATCATCCGCTGGAGTATGGCGGTTTTGAGGGGATCATTCCGCAGGGGCAATACGGCGGCGGCACAGTGATGCTGTGGGATCGGGGAACGTGGGAACCGGTCGGGGATGCGGCAGAGGGACTCCGCAAAGGAAATCTCAAATTCATTCTCCATGGCAAAAAGCTGCATGGCCAGTGGGTGCTGGTTCGCATGGGTGGGAAGTTTGCGAACCAGTCGAAGCCGAGCTGGCTTTTGATCAAGGAGCGGGATGGAGAGGAACGGTCCGCGAGCGATGCCCCGATTACCGACGAGGCCCCCAACAGCGTTGCGAGCCGACGGGACATGGATGCGATCGGCAAGGCGAAAGAGAGGGTGTGGGATTCAAGGGCCGGTTCAGGCGGCGAACGTAAACCGTCGAAGGAAGAGAAGGCGCAGGCGAGGGCCGGAAGGCGATCGGTTGCAAAGTCCAGTTTGACCTCGAGCGGGAAAAGCAAGCTGGCCCGATTGCCGAAAGAAGCGCTGCCGGCATTCGTTTCGCCGCAATTGGCGGCGGTGGGTGATTCGCCTCCCGACGGCAAGGCGTGGGTGCACGAGCTGAAGCTCGATGGGTACCGGATTCAAGCTCGGTTAAACACGGGGGAGCGCTCGCCGGTTCGACTTTTAACGCGAACGGGTTTGGACTGGACGGCGCGCTTGCGCCCGATTGCAGAGGCTCTGGGCGACCTGCCGTTGCGCAGCGCGTTGTTGGACGGCGAGGTTGTGGTGCTAACGCGAGATGGCAACTCAAGTTTTGCCGAACTCCAGGCGGCGTTTCAAGAAGGCGCGAAGTATCCGCTCACGTATTTTATCTTCGATCTGCTCCACCTCGATGGCCACAATCTGCGCAACCTGCCGCTGGTGGAGAGGAAAGAGATTTTGAAGGACGTGGTGTCTGGATTGCCCAGAGATGGTGCGATCCGCATGAGCGAGCACCTGGGCAGCGACGGAAAGACAGTGTTCGAGGGTGCGTGCAAGCTGGGCGCCGAGGGGATCATCTCGAAGCTGGCACAGGGAAAATATGTTTCGGGCCGCGGGAATGGCTGGCTGAAGCTGAAATGTTATCGCGAGCAGGAGTTCGTAATCGGCGGATTCACTCTTCCTTCGAATGGGATTCGCGGCGTGGGGGCCTTGCTGCTCGGTTATTACAAAAATGGAAAACTTTTGTATGCCGGACGCACGGGCACAGGATTCACCCAAAAGACGCACCACAGGATGCGGAACCTGCTGGAGGATCTTCGCAGCAAGACGTCTCCATTCACGAGTGTTCCGGCGGGAATGAGCCGCGGTGTGCATTGGGTTACGCCGAAACTGGTGGCGCAGGTCTCCTTTTCCAACTGGACGGCGGACAATCTCGTGCGGCAAGCGGCGTTCAAGGGTCTGCGCGAAGACAAGCCTGCAAAGTCCGTGCAGCGAGAAGAGGAGAAGCCGGTGCAGCCGAAGCGAGCCTTGCGAGAGACCGGGAGAGAGTCGAAACCAACAAAGACGGCTGGCCGCGTAAGGACGTCTTTGAGTTCAGAATCCGAGGGCTCCCTACCGATTCGGCTCACGCATCCGGACAAAGTGCTGGATGCGGAGACTGGGCTGACGAAAGACGCGCTGGCTCACTACTACGAGGCCGTGTCTGCAGAGATGCTGGCGCATATCGCGGGGCGGCCCGTCAGTCTTGTGCGCTGCATGAATGGAAGCGGAAAGCCGTGCTTCTTCCAGAAGCATGCAAACGAAACGATGCCGGCTGATGTTGAAAGCGTCGAGATCAAGGACAAGAAAACGGGCAAGCCTGAACCCTATATCACGTTGTCGCAGCCGAAAGCGTTAATCGAGCTGGCGCAGCTGAGCGTGCTGGAGATTCATGCATGGGGATCGAAGAATGATTCTCTGGAAAAACCCGATCGCCTTGTGATCGATCTTGATCCGGATGCGACGATTGATTGGAAGACGCTGGCTTCTGCTGCGATGGAAGTGCGCGCGCGCATGAAAGCTGCGGGGCTCGAGCCGTATTTGAAAACAACGGGCGGGAAAGGCCTGCATGTCGTCGCACCGATGAGGCCGGAGCACGATTGGGCTGCGGTGAAGGATTTTGCGCATCGCATGGTGCTTGCCATGGAGGCGGACAATCCTGCGCTCTATTTGACGCGCATGACAAAGTCCGCGCGCAAGGGGAAGATTTATCTCGATTACCTGCGCAACGAGCGAGGAGCCACCGCGATTGCGCCTTTTTCTCCGCGTGCACGGGAAGGCGTATCGGTCGCATTGCCTTTGCAATGGTCCGAGCTGAAGTTGCGTGCGCGGCCCGTGTTTCGTGTCGCGGATTTTGCTGCGTGGAAGAAGCGCCTGCAGCACGATCCCTGGGAAGGGATGCTGAAGAAAGCGCCACGGCTGAAACTCTAGTTGCGTGAGCGCGAACCGGGCTACGGGGATCACTGCAAGAAGGTTCGGTACGGCGCGGTTTTTGAATCGTTCGACTGCAAGACGATCTTGTTTTGGATACTTTTCAAAGCGGATGAGTTTGGGATGAGTTGCGGGAACGAGTGAACTCAGGACCAACTCAGTGCGGGCTCATTGAACGCACGAGAGAACAGCTGCAGACTCCTTTCATGACATGGCGCAAGCAGGTTTGAAGCGCCAAATCAAAAAAGGAGAATCTGAAATGAAAAGCAAATTCACTCTCGCCCTCGCAGCTTCGATCGTCGCCCTCACCCTTGCGGCATTTCCCCATCATGCCGCCGCTCAAAACGCCTTCGCGGCAAGGACACAGACAAGCGCACTCACGCTTCCCCAGGGCAGCATTGGGACCGTGAATGCGATTACGCTGCCCAATGCCGGGACTTACCTGATTACGGGGCAGGAAAATCTGCTGGCAAGCCCCACAACTGCTGTGACGCCGGTGCTGTGCTATACGACCAACCAGGCAGGAAGCGCCACGGAACTGCCGACCGGGCCGTATTCGATGACGACAATTCCATCGGGAGGTGGGTATGTCACGCTTCCTCTGAACGGATACTACACAGTGACTGGGCCGACGGCAGTGTACCTGGTATGCCGGTATTTTGGCGTCGAAGCAGTGTCGACCTGGTACGGAACGCTGACCGCGACGCAGGTAAAGTAAGCGCGCTGCAGTTGAAGTTGCGGGGCGAGCTGGTCGAGCTTGCCCCGTGAGGCGCGTAAGGCGGAACTCTATAGGGTGGCGCGACTGGAATACTAGAATCTCCTGCAGAGCAACCTGGAAGTCTTTGCGGCATTCGCAATCCTGGGGACAGCGCAGTGGTTTCTTGCGGGATGGGTTCTTGATGCGCTGTTCAAGCGTTTCTATTGAACTGCGGCTGCGTCGGGGTGAGCGCGCGGTGGAGTGTTCCTGCAAACTTGATCGTGGCTGGCAGGAGACTTCGCGTGATAAAAATGCGCGAGGGGTGGGGCGCGCAAGTTTGCGGGAGCGTGGAAGTTCTGCGGCGCGCATCCAACTAAAGGACGCCGGGGTAAACCGGCTAGGACAAGGAGCACTTGAACATGATCAAGCATTTGCTGCACTGGTTGTTGAGCGCGCTGACGTTGATTCTTCTTTCCCGGATTGTGCCCGGCTTTTATGTGCGTGGGCTGGAGCATGCGATTATTGCGGCGCTGGTCATCGGGCTACTGAACGCGACCTTGGGATTCGTGCTAAAGATCCTCACGTTCCCGCTGACGATTCTGACGCTGGGATTGTTTTTGCTGGTGATTAATGCGGTGATGATCCTGCTGGCTTCGCATCTGGTGCCGGGATTTCATGTGGCGGGGCTGGTTCCGGCGCTGTTTGGCGCAGCGGCGTTGGCGGTGGTGGGCATGCTGTTTGGCATGGTGACGAAAAGCGCCAAGGCGTGAAGCAGGAAGGTCGATCGATTGCCGGGCCCGAGTGGGCGATTCAAACCGTTGCAAAGAGGACGGCCTGACGTTTCCGCCAGGCCGTTCTGTTCTTTCCCACTGATTTGAGTCCTTGTGGGACGTGCTGGATCCCTTTCGGCAGCTATTTGACCTGGATGGCGGTGAAACTGGCCCCGGTAAGTGCCGTGAGATTGGCGGGCGCCGGTGCTCCCGAGTCGCCTCCATATTCGCATTCGAGATTGAGCGTGACCGGCGCAGTCTGAGCGACATAGGAACCGCCAACGGGAAGATTCAGATCGTTCGAGGCATTGGCGATCCCGTACGAAACCGAAGTGCTGTTTTGACTGACGCCGGAGCTGTCGAAGGCCGTGCACTCGACAGCGGCAGCGTGGGATGCGTCCCCGTTTTCGAGGGATACCTGCCCGTTGAGGATGTACGTTCCGACATTCGCTAATGTGATGGAAAGTACATTTTGAAATGTGCCGCTCGTGAGCTGGATGTCGCAGGCGAAGATGCATCCGGGATTGGTGAAGGTATTCGCTGCATACGACAGGACTCCGCCCGTGGGACCTTGCGGACCGGTTGGTCCGGCGGGTCCAATGCTGCCGGGATTTCCCATGATCCCCTGCGAACCTTGAGCGCCGGTGAGCCCTTGGGGTCCCTGTAGACCCTGGGGGCCTGTTGGACCGGCGGATCCGGCGGCGGCCAACAAACTCCAGCTTGGGTTCTGGTTCGGCGTGGGGCCGCTTGGATTGGGCCCATTGGGGACGATGGCAATGTAGGACGAGCCCTGATAGGCGACAACTTCGTTGAGCGTGTAGGTCGCATAGGGATCGTAGGCATTGAGGAAGGTGAATCCAATGCCATTGGCACCCGCAGGCCCCGAGGCTCCGGGTGCGCCGGTGATTCCTCTGGGTCCCTGCGGTCCCGTGGCGCCGGTGGCACCTGCAGGTCCCTGCGGTCCGGCTGGTCCTGCGGGTCCCTGGACTCCGGTGGCGCCATACGTCATGTCGAAATCAGCGGAGTTTCCCTGGCTGTTGGTCACGATCAGGCTGAAGGTGCCTGGCGTGAGCCCGGTCGGCAGCGTGGCCACAATCTGCGTGTTGGAGACCGTTGTCGTCGTCAATGCGGCGCCATTGAAAGAAAGGGTTGGCTTAGCTTTCGCGGGTTGGAAACCGGTTCCCGTAAGCGTGACTTGGTTGGTGGAGTAGTTGATTGCGCCGCTGTTCACGACCACCGCGGTTGCGGCGAGCGCAAAGAGCGGAGCGCAGAGGAGAGATAGCACGGGTGCGATCCAGCGCATCCCCGGGATTCTCCTGACCAATTGTTGCTTGAAATTCATAGACCCCCCTTTTCCTGGAGTCGTCACCGTCTGTCTGACGGCGGCGATGAATCCAAGCGAGTATGGACGAGAAGTGGGCCGGCTTCTCTGAGGCGGAGATGAGGTGTGGATGAGTTGATGGCAGGCGTAGCGTATCCGGTGCGCCTGGATCGCTGTCGCGGGCGAGCACTTTTCAGGAAAGGATTTGGATGGCCTGCTTGCTATTGCGCCGCTGCGCCGCTGGGCGCGGGTTCGGGCTCCGCGTGCACAGGCTCGTTCATCCCGTGCTCTGGATCGTACTGGTGCTTGGTCATCCAGGCTTTGAAGACCAGCACCGGCTCTTCATTGATGAGCCCGTCGTGCTTGTAGTAGGCAGAGTCTTTCATGGCCACTTCCAAGTCGCAACTTTCCATGGCGCCGGGCTTGCCTCCGAGTTCCGGGAGCAGGATCTCAAGGACACGGCCTGGTTTCTTCCAGCGCGCCATGTAGGTTTCGTATCCCACGGAGTTGCGCAGGCGCTCGCCGCAGTGATAGCCAAAGTCGAACCCGCGGGGCTCTCCATTTTCGTAGAGATTTGCGCGTCCCTCTCCGTCGACTTCAGCGAGAGTGCGGTCGAAGTAGTGGGAATGTCCGTTATGTCCAAAGATATGGACGCGCAGCGGGAAATCGGCAGGCGTCTTGCCCGCGAAGGCATTTGTGGCAACGAGTAGACACAAGGCCGCACCGTACAAGGCCCAAGAGGAGAGACGACGCATAGACACCTCTGCCGTTGAAGAGAGCTGAGATCCTCTTGCGGCCCCAGAATACTACAGGTCGGATGACAAGGAAGAAACCGTGGGTAACTCCCCTCCTCAATCCAAGAGATAGGGGAGTTATGCGGGGCGGCGATGAGACTTATGCGAGATCCGGCGGTTTTTGGTGCGACGGAGGACGAAGGCTGCGAGGAAAGAGCCGCAGCCGGTCTGGACGCCTACCGGATTAGCAAGGACAGGACGGTCCAAAGGACGCCGGACGTCACGGAGCTTGGGGAGAAGGAGACGCGCTTTGGCGGGGGCGGAGGAGGTGGCGGCGGCGGTGGGGGGGCTCCGCAGGAAGCCGGCCTGGCGACGCGATCAATCTGCAGGAAGATGTCGCAAGCCGCGGATGCTGGTTTGGGGCTCACGGCCAGGGTGAGCGTGACGATGAAGGCTGCGAGGGCAAGGGTGACTGTGCGCTTCATGGGAGTTCCTCCGGTTTGAGATCGGCGCTTGCGATTGCCTCGCGCCCTGTGATGAAACGAGTGTGCCGCAGAAAGCTTTTCTGATCCATGAGGCGGAGATGAGTTGGGGATGAGGCGTTGATGGGGGTGCGGCTCTTTCCGGGGCCGCGGTCAACCTGCACAAAAACCATGCAGGTGCACCCAGCTCGATGAGTTCTATACTTGAATCGCTCATCACAAGCAGAGTTGCCGGGGGGATCCTGATGAAAAGTCCTGTGTTGTTGTGTGCCTTGATTAGTGTGCTCACATTGCCGTTGCTGACGGGGTGCAGCGTTGCTTCTCCGGACGCGGGGCACCAGGCGGTGTGGGTGGACAAGCCGCTGTTGTTTGGGCACGGCGGCGTAGATCCCGTGCCTGTGACGACGGGGCGCTCGTATAGCTGGATCACGAGCGAAGCCATCGACGTGAACATGCAGCCGCAGCGCGTGGACATGGAATTCGACGACATGATGACCAGCAGCGGCGTGCCGGTAAGCTTCCACGTGGTGGCGCAGTTCAAGGTGGTGGATGCGGTGAAGCTGGTGAGCGCGTTTGGGGCGGACCGGGATCGCGAGGGGAACTGGGGATTCTGGGACCGCAATATGGATCAGCCGCTGCGCACGGCGGTGCGCGACAGCGTGAAGCGGCGCGACATGCAGGAGATGGCGATTTCGCAGACAGCGGCGGATGCGGTAGGAAACGAGATTTCGACCGCAGCGATTCAGTTGGTGAAAGGCCTGGGGCTACCGATCGTGTTTACGACGATCAATGTGGGACGCGTGAATCCTCCCGATGCGATCAAGAACCAGCGAATTGAAACGGCGGCGCAGGAACAGAGGGCGATCACGATGCAGCAGACGAAACTGGCCGAAGATCAGCGCAAGATGGCGGAGCAGAGCCGCGCTTCTGCCGATAATGCCTACCGGGAAGCGATGCAACTGAGCCCAGACCAGTTTTTGCAATTGGAGCGGATCAAGATGCAAAGGGATGTATGCGAGCACGCGGCGTGCACGTTCTTTATTGGCGGAGGGCCGGTGCCGACGGTGGATGCGGGCAAGCGCTGAGGGGGATTGCCGAGTCAGCGAGTCAAGGGAGCGGCGCGAAAAGCAGCGCGTCCAGTCGGAAGTCATTTTTCAGATTGATCTGAGATCCGAGAGAACTACTTTGCGAGGACGGCCTGTCCCGTGTGATAGGAGAGGTGGTTGGTTCGGCTGAGCACCACGGCGAGGCGATTGCGCGTGGGGTCTTTGGCGAAGTCTTCGTCGGAAACGGCGGTGTGTTTCTCGAGCCACTGCTGGGGCGTAAGGCGCTCGAGGGCCGCTGTGAGTTTGGTATTGATCTCGTTCCACAGGGCTTTCAGTTCGGCGCCCGACAGCGGGTCGGGCAATGTGCCGTCAGGGTTGGAGATGAAGGCAGCGTCGAGATCGGGACGGAGGCGTTCGCCGATGCCGAGGAGCGGGAAGAGGCGGTCATGCACGGCCGTGAGGTGTCCGAGGAGGTAGTAAAGGCGGTTTTTACCGGGGGCAACGCGCTTCTGGAGTTCTTCGTCGGTGCGGGGCGCGATACCGTCGCTGTAGCGGCCGACGACCTGCTTCCATGAATGCAGTGCAGTTGCCGTGAAAAACTGGTCGTTCGACATCCTTGGCCTCCGAGGAAATCCGCCTAAGATTTCGATGTATATTGAATGGGCAAGATGCAGAAAGAACATTAGAACGACTTTGCACAAGTTTTAGAGCAGTACGAATTAAGGGGTCCTGCTCGACCCAAAAATCCGACAAAAACGGCCACTGGACTTAAGTAACGTGACCCGGGTGCTAGACGGCATGATTCCGATGCGTCAGGCACTCCCATCAATCACGCTACGATAACTGCACTGAAAATAGACTTCGTGCCGCCTTGGAGCATAAACGTGAGCGCAACGCCACTAGTTCAAAATCGAAGCAGCATTGTTACGGATACCCTTCAATCTCTTACAGAACAGGCCCGAGTTTGGCGCGCCAAGATTGACCTGCTGGAAGCAGGACAGAAGCTGGACCGCGCGGAAGCGCTGGCCGATTTGAATCAGCTTCTGGATGTGTGCCAGAATCTGCGGGACGCGATTCTGTCGGAAGACAGTGCGGCCAGCTGGCGCACGAAGGATGAGCTTCATTCGCTGGTTGGACGTCTCGATGAAGCTGCCGCGAAGAGACAGCGTTATCTGGACCTGGCGCAGGTGCTATCGAACGGAACGGTGGTGCATCGGCGCGAGCGGACGAAGCAGGAGCGGCTGCGGCAGCGCGATGCGGCGGTGACGGAGCTGATGGAGATTTCGGCGCAGGCTGTGCCGACAGATTTACCGGGACCGGCGGCGACGGGCTGGCTGCAGTGGGCTTGCAGCCTGGACGACAGCAGCAACGATCCCGATCTGGCAATTTTGAAGGCGAGTTTCCCGCGGGTCGATGACTTTGTGCGCCAGCTGGAAATTGATTGCTGGCAGGATGGCGCGCCGCCGACGGGCAAACGCGAGAATGACGCGATTGCTTCAGTGACACGCGGACCAGAAGCGGTACCGCCGATCTCGCTGGTTTCTGAGCCGGAGCCCGAGCCGGAAGGTGGAAGCGCGTTGAGCGCAGCGCCAGCCGCAGCAGAAAAGCCGAAGGCCGAAAGCGATTCAAGGTCTTTCCTGGAGAGCTTTGCTTCTTCAGTGGCGACGGAGACGCTGCCGGCTGTGGTCGCGGACGCAGCGCCTGCAGCAAACGCCGTGAGCAAGACGGCGAGCGCAGTGGCGGAGCCGGTTGCGGTGGTGACGCCGGCGCCTAAGGTGACCAAGGAAGCCAAGCTCTGCTTCTTTGAAGCGGATGAGGTGCTGGACTTTTCGCGGTTGCTGGAAGACGCGAAGCGGAATCCGCGGAAATCGCGCAAGGTGCGGGCGCTGCTGGCTGTTTCGCACTGGCTTGTGCCCCGCGATCAGAACCCGGTTTTGCACCCCAAGTACGGTATTCGCGCGCAGCTCGATTACAAAGCTGCCAACGAGCTCAATCCTGTGTCGCCTTCCGAGGCGCTGCGGGAGATTGAGCGCGCGGAAAGCCTGCCGCTGCTGGCAGGCGGCGCCGACTTGCTGCGCTGGAGCCTCGATCAGCACACAGAAAAGCGCCAGGATGAAGTCGCGACGATTCGCCGCTGGACCTCGGAGCAATTGCGGTCGTGGTTTGCCGATGTCTACAAGATCGAGTTGGCCGAGCCGCAGGTGCAGGACATGTTTGCGCTGACGCATGGAATTCCGTTGCTGGTGGGCGAATTGCATCGCCGCGTGATTCCCATGCACGATGCGCCGCCGACGTGGCTGGGATTTGCCATCTGGACGCGGATCAAGGCGAGCTTTGACGGGCACATGACGACGCTGGCCATGGAGCTGAGGAACGGACCTCCGGCGGTGAAGCTGACGGATCGCGAGATCGAGCTATTGAAGATGATCGTGATTGCGAGCGAAGATTCGACGCAGGCGACGATAGCCGAGAATCTGAGCACGAACTGGACCAACTACAAGCGTCCTGAGTTCGGAGCGGTTTCAGACGCCGACGAAAAGAGCATTGCCGTGTTGCAGGGGCTTGGCCTGGTGCCGATGCGCCGCGAGTTCGGCATGTTGCCGCTGCACGCCATTCTGCCGGTGGAGAAGGACGATCCGATTCGGCAGATCGCGCAGTCGCTCTAAAGGAAAAAGCGCGGCGCACAACGTGCCGCGCTCGCTTTCTTCCCGATACTGTTCAATTGGACCGCAGGGCGACCATGGGATCGACGCGCGAAGCTCTGCGTGCCGGAAGAAAGCCCGAGATGGCTGCGACGGCGATCAGCAGGGCACCCATTCCCAAATAGGTCGGCAAGTCCCAGGGCGAGGTTGCGAAGAGCAGCGTGGCGATGAGTTTTGCCGCGAAGAGCGACGCCACAGCGCCCACAATCACTCCAATCAGAGCAAGACGCACGGTGCCGACGAGAACCTTGCGCTGCACGATGGCCGCGGTGGCTCCAAGGGCCATGCGGATGCCGATCTCCTGCGTCTGGCGTGTGACGGTGTAAGAGATGACGCCGTAGATGCCGAGCGCGGCGAGCAGGAGGCCCAGGGTTGCAAAGGCGGCTACCAGAAGCATGAAGAAGCGGCGCGGCGAGTTGGCGTGATCGACGAGCAACTGCAGGGGCCGGAACTCGGCAGCGGTCTGGTTGGGATTGATGTCGCGCAAGGTGCGCAGAACGGATCCGGCGAGTGCGGCAGGGGGAAGCTGGGTGCGGACGACCAGTTCAGCGGCGGAAGGCGTGGCTTGCGTCATGGGGTAGTAGATCTGCCAGCCGGTCGGTGCTTCGGTGGATTCTTCGCGGACGGTGTCAACGACGCCGGCGATGCGGAGACCCGGGCCTGGGCCATTGTCGAGGAGCTGGCCGACCACGTTGTCGTCGTGCCAGTTGGCGAGCTGGGCAAGGTAGTGGGCATAGCCGGAGTCGATGAGGACGACCGGCTGGCTGTGGGGTCCATCGTTCCAGGTGAAGTCGCGGCCTTTGAGGCGAGCGCCGAGGGCGCGAATGTATCCGGGAGTGACGACGTAAACGAGCGGACCGTCCGGCTGTTTCTCCGGCGGCTTGACGCCTTTGGGAAGCGGAAGTCCCCAGGAGCGGTTGCGATCCAGGGGCAGATAGTCGGAGATGCCTGCCGCCTCGACCCCCGGGATCGCGCTGACGCGCGAAATCACCTGCTGAAAGATGGCAGTGCGCTTCTCGACGCTGGCGTCATTGGTGGGCGCGTTGTCGTTGTAGTCGACTTTGATAGCCGCGGCGCGATCGGGTTGGAAACCGAGATCCACATCGAGTACATGGAGAAAGCTGCGCAGCAGTAGGCCTGCGCCCACGAGGAGCATGCAGGCGAGAGCGACCTCGGAAATGACGAGAATGGAGCGAGTGCGCTCGTGCTTGCGACCGAGGCCGGCGCCGGGGCCAGAATCTTTGAGGGCTTCATAGAGATTGCCGGCAGCCATGCGCAATCCTGGAACGAAGCCGAAGACAACCGCAGAAGACACAGCGATCAGCACGGTCCAGGCAAGGGCTGTGCGGTCGATTTGGAGCAGGCCGAGGAGCGGCAGCGCAACGGAGCCCTGGTGCGCCAGCCACGAAACGAGCAGGTCTGCGAGCAGAAGACCTACGAGCGCGCCTCCCGAAGAGAGCACAAGGCTTTCGGTGAGAAGTTGGCGGATGATGCGGCCGCGACCGGCACCGAGCGCGCCGCGCATGGCAAACTCCTTGGAACGCGATGCGGCACGGGCAAGGAGGAGGTTGGAAAGATTGACGCAGGCGATGAGCAGGATCATGGCCACAGCGGACCAGAGAACGACCAGCGCACGGCGCAATTTTCCGCTGACATAGTCTTTCAAGGCGACGGGAACGACGGCGCCAGTGTAGGTGCCGCACGTATTTGGATTGTTGTTGTTCCAGCACATGTGGGGCGCGGCGGCTTCAGCATCAGAAACCGCCTGGCCCATGGACACGCCCGGCTTGAGTCGGCCGATGAGGGTGATGATGTTGCCCCAGTTGCGCGGAGGGCCGTAGAGATTGAGCGGTGTGATGGCGTCAACTTTTGCGCCGGGAGAGAACACCGCGCCGAAGTCAAAGTCGGCGGGCAGCACGCCGATGACGGTGGTTTGCTGGCCATTCATATCGAATGCTTTGCCGATGATGCTGGGATCTGCATTGAACTGCCGGCGCCACCACGCGTTGCTCAGCACAATGACCGGGGCTGCACCGTTGCGTGCGTCGTCCGGGGTGAAGGTGCGGCCCATGGCGGGCGTGACCCCGAGAACGTTGAAGAAGTTGGCGATGACGTCGATGCTGGTGGCGGGGATGGGCGCGCCGCCGAGTTTGAGGCTGAGATTGCCGGGACTGGAAAAGGCGAAGTAGCCGGTCACGTCCTGATAAGAACGGGTGTACATACGGAACTCGTCGTAAGCGTCGGTGGAATAGGTCGCGCAGGAAAGTCCGCACTTGGCGGGAGGCGGCGCGATCCAGACGAGCTGCTGCGCGCTGGGAAATGGCAGCGGTCGAAGCATGAGGGTGTTGACCACGCTGAAGACGGCGATATTGGCGCCGATGGCGAGACCGAGGATGAGCACGGCGACGATGGTGAAGCCGGGATCGCGGCGCAGCGTGCGGACGGTATATTTCAGATCCTGCATCAGAAGATCGACTCTCATGAAACTCCTCGCTTCGCGATGGTGGTATCGAGCTTGATCGAGTGTGCCGAAGCGCAGCATAGCCTGGCGGCGGGCTTCAACGACCGACATGCCGCGCTCGATGTTTTCATCGATGGCCATTTCAAGATGCGCGGCCATCTCGTCCTCAAAGTTGGCTTCTTGCCGGTTGCGGAAAACAAAGGAAACGATGCGCGCGAAAGCGCGGCGCAGACGACTCATGCGGGCTCCTCATCGGTATCCATGGAGAGCACGCGGTCCATCACGCCGGTGAGGCGTTCCCAATGGCGCGCATCGGCGGCAAGCTGGCGACGGCCACCTTTGGTGATGGCATAGAACCGGGCTTTGCGGTTGTTGCCGGAAACGCCCCAGCTTGAGGAGATCCAGCCTCTCTGTTCAAGGCGGACGAGCGAAGCGTAGATGGTGCCCTGGTTGAGCAGGACTTCGTCGGCGCTGACCTGCTCAATGCGGCGCGCAATGCCGTAGCCGTGCATGGAACCCATGACGGCAAGGGTCTGCAGGACCATGAGATCGAGAGTGCCTTGCAGCAGGTCAAGTTTTTCGGGCGACATGCGGCCTCCCTGTGGTATGGCCACAGAGATAGCCCAGGGCCCGGGGGAACCGCCACAGGAATGTGACGAACGAGGGAAGGCGGACAAGGCAGGAGGGAATGAAGGGTTATTTCGCGGGTTTGCGGGAGGCTTCGGCAGTATCGAGCCAGCCGCGACGGAGGATGTCCGCGGAAATGGAAGACATGTAGGGCTTGATGTCCAGGATGGGAGTGCCGTCGAGCATGTCGACGCCGCGTATGAAAAGCGAGGAGTCCTGGCGGTGAAGCAATTCGACAACGGTCAGTCCGATGGGATTGGGACGACGGGGCGATCGGGTGGCGAAGACGCCGTGGGGCAAGCCGTCGATGGGCGTAGGGCCGGAGAGTTCGAATCCTTCGGAGCGATCGAAGACCCAGAGCACAAACAAATGCGAGAAGCCCTCGATATCGAGCAGGCCTTCCTCGAATTCGCGCAGGATTTCTAGGGTGCCTTCGGCCACATGCTTGACGCCGAAGCCCTTGGGGATGGCGGATGTCTCCTTGTAAGGACTGCGGATGTAGCCGATGGGCTGGGGAGTGAACATGAAAGGGAATGCCTCTGCACACCATAGTAAGGCGGCTGCAGAGGCAGAACCCCGGTGCGAGCGGAGGCGGTCTGAACTAGATCGAGCCGCGAAGATACGAGGTCAGCGGCGAATGCATTGAGTTTGGTTCGATCAGGAATGGCTGCAGCCGGCGTGGCCGCATGTGCAGAGGATCTCAGTTTTGTCGCCAACGCCTTCGCAGTGGGCGCTGCAGAATTTTGCGTTGTCAGGCGGGGTGCAGCTACAAGCGGGATTGGCACATTTCTTGGGGGTGGCCATAAGATTCTCCAATTCTGTCGCCTCGGGAGCGACGCATAACCTGTCGAACTTCGATGCGGACGGAATGCACGGGGATGGCGCGCTGGCAGGTATTCGTTGCCTTTTACACGGAAGGGGCATTGACCCAGGGGTAAGCACCAATTAAGTTGCAAGCAACCTCCCGGCTTCCAGTGGTTTTGCGCTGTATCTCCTAACCAAGGCAGACACGTATGTTCGTGGTGCAATTGCAGTTCGTTGCGTTTGCGATGGTGGTGGTGAGCCTGAGTTTCTGGCTCGGGGAGATGCATGTACGCAATCGGCGGTCGTGGGAAGCAATCGCGGTCCGGCTGAAGCTGCACGGGCCCGGCTTGACTGCCTGGAGCAGGTTCAGGCGCGCAGGAATCGTAGTGGAGTTGGCCGACTTTGCAGAATACAAAGTCGGTGGAATCGATCCGGCGTTGCCGCAAAGGGTGCGACGTCAGGCAATCGCAATGCGGCTGAGTGCGGCGCGTGCACTGGCGGGCTTTGGGCAGCGCGGGAGAAGCTGAAGGCGGTCTACCGGACCTGAATCGCAGGGAAAGAAATCATCCATACAACTGAACCGAACGGTCGCGGTTGAGCGGGCGTGGATGCGGAGCGTCTTCGCGAGCTAGGTTAACGCGCGATCCAGATGCACATAGCCGCCGTCCACGATGAGGTGTTGCCCGGTGGTGTGCGCGGATTGCGTGGGCGAAAGCAAAAAGACGCTCATGGCTGCGATTTCAGAGGACAACGTCATGCGATGGCCGAGGGGAATCTTGTCGGTGATGCGCTTGAGTTCGGCGTTCGGATCGCCGAGCGTGTCGAGCCAACGGCGATAGAGGGGTGTCATGACTTCGGCAGGCAATACGGCATTAACGCGGATGTTGTGCGGCAGCAGCTCTGCGGCCCATTCGCGCGTAAGCGCCAACTGCGCACCTTTGCTTGCGGCGTAGCCCGACGTGTTCCCCTGGCCCGTGAGCGCGACCTTGGAACTGATGTTGACGATGGCGCCCTGGGTTCGCTTGAGCGATGGAAGCGCGTAGTGAGCCACGGCGTAGTAGTGGGTGAGATTTTTCCGGAGGCTCTCGGTGAAGGCCTCGACGGAGCCGCGTTCGAGTCCGACGCCATCGTTGACTCCGGCGTTGTTGACGAGGCCGTAGATGTCGCCGTGGCCCTGCTCGATTTCGGCGATGGCTGTTTTGCAGCGGTCTGTGTCTTCAAGGTGGGCCTGAACGAAATGACACGCGGCCTGCGCTGACTCCATTTCGGTCATGAAGTCCTTGACGTTTTGCGAGGGGCGACCGAGCACGACGACACGAGCGCCTTCCGCAAGACATGCGCGGCTGATGCCTGCGCCGATGCCGGCGCCGCCGCCGGTAACCACGATGAGTTTGTCTTTGAGTCCGAGGTCCATGCGATTTCCTTTTGACAAGCGCTAACTGAGACCGGCCATCACAAGCATGCGGGGCTCGGTCATTTCTTCAATCGCGGAGCGAACGCCTTCGCGGCCAAGACCGGAGTCTTTGACGCCGCCGTAAGGCATGGGGTCGAGGCGCCAGTTGGGGGTGTCGCCGACGATGAGCGCGCCGACTTCGAGCTCGCGATAGGCAGTGAGAATGCGGCCGGCATCGCGCGTTAGCAGGCCTGCCTGCAATCCATATTTTGAGTGGTTGACATCGGCAAGCGCTTCTTCAAAGTCCTCGTAGGGTTCGACAACGACCACGGGGCCGAAGACTTCTTCGTCGCGAAGTTTCATGCCGGGCTGCGTGGCGGTGAGAATGGCGGGCGCGACAACGGAACCCGTACGTTCGCCACCGGTGACGAGTTTGGCGCCGGCAGCGACAGCTTCCTTGATCCATGTTTCGATGCGCTCGGCCTCGGCTGCACTGATGAGCGGTCCCACTTCAGTAGCTTCGTCGGCCGGATCGCCGGAGACCATCTTCTCGGCGACGTCGACGAGCTTCCACACGAAGGTCTGGAAGATGCGGCGTTCGACAAACACGCGCTGCACGCCGATGCAGGATTGCCCGGCGTAGCCGAAGGCAGCGTGGGCTGTGCGCTGGGCGGCGTCGTCGAGATCGGGCCAGTCGCCATGAATGATGAGTGCGGCGTTGCCGCCAAGCTCAAGCAGGACGCGCTTGCGGCCGGAGTGAGCCTTCAGATCCCAGCCGACTTTAGCGGAGCCGGTGAAACTGACGAACTTGATGCGGTCTTCTTTTTCGGCGAGCCAGGCGGTGTCAGCATTGGCGAGCGTAAGGACAGCAAGAGCCTCCTCGGGCCAGCCGGCTTTGAGGATGACTTCGCCGAGAGCAAGTGCGGTGAACGGTGTTTGCGGCGCAGGCTTGAGGATGAGCGGACACCCGGCAGCGAGCGCCGGAGCAACTTTGTGCGCGACGAGGTTGAGAGGAAAGTTGAAGGGCGTGATGGCGAGAACCGGTCCCACAGGAAAACGCTGCACGAGGCCCCAGCGATTTTCGTTGCCTTCGGTCAGGTCGAGAGGGATGGTTTCGCCGCCCAGCCGGACTGCTTCTTCGGCAGCGGTTTTGAACGTGAGGATGGCGCGGTCGACTTCAGTGCGGGCGAGGCGAATGGGCTTGCCGGCTTCGGCGACGATGAGTTGAGCGAAGCGTTCGTGCTGCTCAATGAGCGCGCCGGCAATGTCTTCAAGGATTTCGCGGCGCTTCCAACGCGGGAGGGCGCGGGTGCGGCGGAGACTGGCCACGGCGTGCTGCACAGCCTGGCGCGCGTCGGCGCGGGTGGCAATGGTGACGCGCCCGATCAGGCCCTGATCCCAGGGCGAGTGCACCTCAAATGCTTCGCCTTCGATCCATTCCTTGCCGCATAGCAGAAATCCGGTTTGCGATCCGGGACGCATCTTCATGGTGCAGTCTGCTCCTATGTTTCCATCAAGATGGTACTAGGTTGCATCGAGTTGAGGCGCGCCGCGGAAGCTCGAATGCGGTGGATTCGCACACGTTACACTGATTCCCTATGATTCACGACGGCCGGCGGCGCAAACTTCCCTACGATCCGGCAGAAGCGATTGCGCATCTGAAGAAGAATGACGCGAAGCTGGGCGTTCTGATCGACTGCGTGGGCGAATTCAAGTTGCGGCTCGATCCTGCGCCTTCGGCGTTCGAGTCGCTGGTTGAGTCGATTCTGTATCAGCAGCTGCATGGCAAGGCGGCGGCAACGATTCATCGACGGGTGCGCGAGTTTTTTGGAGGCGATCCAACGCCGGAGCAGCTTTTGGGAGTGCCGGACGATCCGCTGCGTGCGGCCGGTGTTTCCGGCAACAAGATCAAAGCGATGCGCGATCTAGCCGCCAAGACGCTGGAAGGCATCGTACCGAGCAATGCGGCAATCAAGAAGATGCCGGATGCCGATATTGTGGAGAGGCTCACGGAAGTGCGCGGCATTGGTCCGTGGACGGTGGAGATGCTGCTGATTTTCAGGCTGGGCCGGCCCGATGTGTTGCCGGTGACCGACTACGGTGTGCGCAAGGGTTACGCGCTGACGTTCATGCGGCTGCCGAAATCGCGGCCCATTGAAGCGGCTGATTTGCCCAAGCCCGATGTTCTTTTCCGTCGCGGGCGGCGTTGGGCGCCGTTTCGGTCGGTGGCCGCCTGGTATCTTTGGCGCGCTTGCGACCTGGCGCGCGCGACTGAGCCTGCAGGCCGGGCCTGAAATAATCAACAAGCGACGTATTTTGCTGAGCAGACGAGTCTGCGATCGGATTCTTAATGGCTTCGAATAAGCGCTTTATTTGCATTCATGGACACTTCTACCAGCCGCCGCGCGAGAACCCGTGGCTGGAGACGGTGGAGACGCAGGACAGTGCAGCGCCGTATCACGACTGGAATGAGCGGGTGTGCGCTGAGTGTTACGCGACCAACGGCGCGGCGCGTATCCAAAATAACAAGAATCAGATCACGCGCATTTTGAACAACTATGCGCGCATGAGTTTCAATTTTGGGCCGACGCTGCTGAGCTGGCTGAAAGAAAATGCTCCGCGCACGCACCGCACGATTCTGGATGGAGAACGGCGCAGCCGGCGCGCATTCAAGGGACACAGCTCGGCGATGGCGCAGGTTTACAACCACATCATCATGCCGTTGGCGAACAAGCGGGACCGGGAAACGCAGATCCGCTGGGGCATTGCCGATTATCAACACCACTATGGCGCGATGCCCGAGGGAATGTGGCTGGCGGAGACGGCAGCCGATACGGAATCGCTGGAGCTGCTGGCGGAAAACGGCATCAAGTTCACGCTGCTGGCGCCGCATCAATGCAGGCGGGTACGGCCCCTGAAATCGTCCTCGCCGGAGACGGAAGCGGAATGGGTGGACACGCTGGGCGCGACGGTGGACACTTCACGGCCCTATCTGATGCGCTTCAAATCAGGCAAGTCGATTGCGGTGTATTTCTACGATGGGCCGACGTCGCGCGCCATTGCGTTTGAAGGGTTGTTGAATTCGGGTGAGAGCTTCGCAGCGCGATTGAAAGCGGGGTTGAAGTCCGACGGGACGCAGCCCCAGCTCGAACATGTAGCCACCGACGGCGAATCGTACGGGCATCATCACAAGCATGGCGAGATGGCGCTGGCCTACGCAATTCGCTTGCTGGAGCAGGACAAGACGGTACGACTGACGAACTATGGCAGCTATCTGGCGCAGTTTCCGCCGGAATTCGAATGCGAGATTGTGGATGATACGTCGTGGAGTTGTGCGCATGGCGTGGAACGCTGGCGCTCGAATTGCGGCTGCAGCAGTGGAAAGCCGGGATGGAACCAGGAGTGGCGCACGCCGCTGCGCGAAGGACTCGACGAGTTGCGGGACGCGCTGGCTCCGCTGACCGAGCAGGCCGGCGCCAAGCTTTTCCACGATGTGTGGGCGGCGCGCGATGCGTATATCCAGGTGATCCTCGACCGGCGGCCCGAAACAACCGACAAGTTTTTTGCCGTGCAACAACACCATGTTCTGAGCATGGCCGAACGCGTGCGCGCGTTGGAGCTGATGGAGATGCAGCGGCATGCGCAGCTCATGTACACGAGCTGCGGCTGGTTTTTCGACGATATTTCGGGCATCGAGACGGAACAGGTGATTGCCTATGCAGCACGGGTCCTGCAGCTGGCGCAGCAGGTGTTTGGCGAGAAAGCTGCGGGCCTTGAGCCTGCGTTTGTGAAGCGACTGGCCGAGGCAAAGTCGAATGTGCCGGCAAAAGGCGATGGCGCGCAGATTTACAACGGCAAGATTCGCTCGATGGAGCTGGGACTGGAAGAAGTGACTGCCCATTACGCCATCAGCAGCGTGTTTTCGTCGTTTGCGGAGGACACGGAGCTTTTCTGTTATCGCGTGAAGCGCATCTCGTATGACATTTACACGTCGGGGCGCGGTCGGCTGGCGCTGGGACGCGCACACATTGCCAGTTCGATTACGGGAGATCAACAGTCTTTCAGCTTTGCGGTGCTTCACTTCGGCGACCAGAATATTACAGCGGCGGTGAAGGCCTACGCGGCCGGGGATGCCGCGGAGTTCGAGGCGTTTGCGAAGCAGGCCGCAGAGCAGGTGCAGAAGGCCGATTTTCCCGATGTAATCCGTCTGCTCGACGGCTACTACGGGCATGTGGACTACTCGCTGACGTCGCTCTTTACGGATGAGCAGCGACGCATTGTGCAGTTGATTCTAAATTCGACGCTGCGCGATATTGAGACCTCGCTGACGAACATTTACGAAGATCACGCCAGCCTGCTGCACTACCTGGCGCAGGCTGAATTGCCGAAACCGCCGGCACTCACGCTGGCAGCCGGATTTGCGATTAATGCCGGGCTGCGACGCGCGCTCGAAGGCGATCCGATTGACCTGGCCATGCTGCGGTCGTTTCTGCAGTTGGCGAAATCCGACGAAGTGCCGCTGGAGACCGCAACGCTGAGCTACATTGCCGACCGGCGCATGAAGCGCGCGATGGCAGAGCTGCAGTTGAGCGCTGGATCGCTGGAGGCGCTGGACCGCGCATTGACCCTGGCACGCACGTTGAACGAAATGCCCTTCGATTTGAATCTGTGGCAGGCGCAAAACATCTGGTATGAGATTCTGCGCAGTTCGACCTATGCGTTGACGGCGCTGGTGGACGAGGATCGGCCGCGCTGGGACAAGGATTTTGCGGAGCTGGGCGGCTGTCTGTCGATCGATACCGAATCGATCACCGAGCAGGAGCAGCTGGTGGAGACGACGGGGGACTGAGGAAGGGCGCACCCACACTTCCAGGAGTTGGAGCGGGGATGAAAGCTTTGCGCGTTCTGCGAATCATGGGGATGTTCCTCTTTGCGGTGGCGTTCTTTCTACCCGCAGTCCATATTAATGAGAGTCCCAGCATGGACGTGTACGGGTGGAACTGCTGTTTCAGCACGATTTTTTTCTCGATTCTCGGGATCGGGGGCTTGGCCAAGGCAGGTGCACAGGCGGCACCGAATGCGTTTATCTTCCTTCTAAGCGCGTCTGCGAGTCCTCTGGTAGGCGCTTATTTCCTCAGCATGAGAAGCAGCCTTATGCTTCTTCGTGGAGTGCTCTGCATCGGCATCGTAGCGGGCGTTGCGGCAAGTTCCGTGGTCATTTCCCAGTTGAACATGACGCCTCTCGTGGGGCACTTTGTGTGGATGGCAGGCATTGCCCTCTTGCTGATCGTCGAGGCAATCGAAGAGGCACACGCAAGATTGGAGCGGCACAATGACGACGTGTCCTCTCTGAAGCTGTGAGGCTGGGTCGCTTGCCGAAGCTAGCTTTTCAGCGCGACGCGGATGTGCAGTTCCTTTAATTGCTGCTCCGAGACGGTGGTCGGCGCTTCGGCCATCAGGTCGATGGCCTTCGGACATTTTGAAGGCGAATACTGTCCCTCTTGAGTCGGGTATTGTTGATCCGGCAGGTGATTCCGTTGAAGACTCGCATTGCGCCTGGATTTGTCACCCTTCGTTTTCTCTGCCTGATCCTCTGTCTCGCCGCGTGCCATCGCAAGCCGATGGACCAAGCGGACCATTCTCGACTTGCACCGGGCGTGAAGATGCAGGATGTGCTGTTTTACAGCAAGGCATTGGGACGCAACATGCCGTACCGCGTATTTCTGCCTGAGAACCTTCGCTCCGGCGAGCAACTTCCGGTCGTCTACCTGCTGCATGGCGGCGGGGAGGGTTTCCGTAACTGGTCGAACGAGTCGGATGTTGCGCGGTACGCGAGGGCAGGACTGATCCTCGTGATGCCCGAAGGCGATGAGTCCTATTACATGAATGAAGTGGAGTCGCCGCAGAACCGGTTTGAGGATTACATCACCCAAGACTTGATTGCAGATGTGGAAGGCCGGTTTCCTGCGAGAAGGGATCGGGAAGGACGCGCGGTGATTGGAATCTCGATGGGAGGGTTTGCATCCGTCGACTATGCTCTCATGCATCCGGAACTATTTGGTTTTGTTGGTGCGTTGAGTCCTTCGATCGACGTTCCATTTCGCCACTTCAACATGCGCAGAATTGATCAATGGTGGAAGTTCCGAACGATCTTCGGTCCCACAGGCAGCAAGGAGCGGTCCGATCGCAACCCGTTTGTGCTTGTGCGAAGCGTGGATCCGAAGACGACGCCGTTCATTTATCTGACTGCGGGCGAACAGGAGCCGCTTCTCGATCCAAACCTGCGTTTCGCTGCACTACTCAAGCAACGCAACTTTGCTTACGAGTTCCACACAAAACCCGGCGGACACGACTGGGGACAATGGAACACGCAGATCCCCGCATGCTTCGAGAGCCTTGCGAGATCCCTCAAAATCCAGTTGGGGGATTGAAAGTCTAGCTTTTCAGCGCGACGCGGATGTGCAGTTCCTTCAATTGCTGCTCGGAGACGGTGGTGGGTGCTTCGGCCATCAGGTCGATGGCCTTCGCTGTCTTGGGGAAGGCGATGATTTCTCGCAGGCTGGGCGCGCCGGTGAGCAACATGACGATCCTGTCGAGGCCGAGCGCGATGCCGCCATGCGGAGGCGTGCCGTACTCCAGTGCGTCAAGGAAGAAGCCAAAACGCTTGCGCGCTTCATCATCGCTGATGCCGAGAGAGGCGAAGATCTGCTGCTGCACATCTTTGCGGTGAATGCGGATGGAGCCTGAGCCGAGCTCAAGGCCGTTCATGGCGAGGTCGTAGCAATCGGCGCGCACAGAGGCGGGATCGCTGACCAGGTTGGCCATGTCGGCTTCATAGGGCGCGGTGAACGGGTGATGCGCGGGCATCCACTTGCCGCTGGCCAGGTCGAACTCGAACATGGGGAAGTCGACGATCCAGATGGGATGAAACGCGGCCGAGGCGTCGAGCGCTTTGTCGCCACTGCGCGGATCGGCAGTTTGGACAGCTTCGTCAGTAACGCGGAAGGCGCCGTGTTTGTCAGCGTACTTTTTGGCGAGCTCGTTGCGGAAGTTGCCCGCAGCGGCGTAGACATTGATCTCGCGCTCGGAGAGCCGGCCGGGAAACTTGGTGTCGCTGGCCTTGATGTGATGCGCGGGATCGCCGGCGACCACGATGACGAAGTCTCCTTCAGCAGCGCCGGTCAGCGCGAGAATTTTTGCGACAGAGTCTGGGAAGCTCTTGGCCAGGCGCTTGAAATCGTCGATAAATTTTGCGCCCTTCTTTTTGTCGAAGGTGGGGTGGTTGTCTTCGCGTTCTTTGCGGCTGAGTTCGCCGACCTTGGGGATGCGCAAGGCGACGACGGGCAGCGCCGGGTCGATCTGCAGTGTGGCCAGGGCTTCGTGAGTGAATGCGGAGCGCACGTCGGTGAGTCCGGGCAGGCGCAGATCGGGCTTGTCGCTTCCGTACTGGCGCATTGCGTCGTCGTAGGAGATGCGCGGAAACGGAGTGGGCAGGGTCATGCCGGCGGCAGCCCATGCGGCGGCGCAGAACTTTTCAACGACGGCGAAAACGGATTCGCGGCGCGGAAAGCTCATTTCAAGATCGACCTGCGTGAACTCGAGCTGGCGGTCGGCGCGCTGGTCTTCGTCGCGGAAGCAGCGGGCGATCTGGAAGTAGCGGTCGAAGCCCGAGATCATAAGGATCTGCTTGAAGATCTGCGGCGACTGCGGCAGCGCGTAGAACTCGCCGGGATGCACGCGGCTGGGAACAAGAAAATCGCGCGCGCCCTCGGGCGTGGACTTGGTGAGGATGGGCGTCTCGATCTCGAGGAAGCCCTGGCCGGAGAGACTCTCGCGAACGGCCTGCGTAATTTCGTGGCGCAGCCAGAAGTTGCGCTGCATTTCGGCCCGGCGCAGGTCAATGTAGCGATGCTTGAGGCGGACTTCTTCGTTCTGAATGGCTTCTTCAGAGGGCGAAAAGGGTGCGAGGCGCGTGTCGTTGAGGATGCGCAGCTCGGTGGCTTCAATCTCGATTTCGCCGGTGGGCATCTTGGGATTGATGGCGTCCTTGTCGCGCAGGCGGACTTTGCCGACTGCGGCGACGACGTATTCGGGACGCACCTGCTCGCCTTTGAGGTGGCCTTCGGGGGTCAGCTCCTTGTCGAGGACCACCTGGGCGATGCCGCTGCGGTCGCGGACATCGAGAAAGATGAGGTTGCCGTGGTCGCGACGTCGGTTGACCCAGCCCATGAGGACTACGTTTTGGCCTGCCTGCGCGGCGCGCAGATCGCCGCACATATGCGTACGTTCAAGATTGCCTAAAAAGTCGAGAGCCATTCCTCTTTAGTGTAAAGGAAGGGGTTTAGGCGTCCTTAGAGCGCTTGCGTCACTCCTGGCCAGCGGCTGTGGAACCCGGTACAAGCGTGGCGTTCGGCCCTTTGGGGGAATTTCGTTGCCGAAAGAGGAAATAAATTGCTCGGACCAAAAACCACGCAGGTATCGCGCAAAACACCAAATCCGGTTTTCTCAATGGATGCCAGCGCTGAAAGTCAACACAAAGCATCACCGACCAATAGATAAACAAGTAGAAACTCGATGCAGAAGGATTGCTCGCCCTCTGTCCCTGTTTTTGCTCCTCAAGCCGCTTTGTGCGGCCGGCTCTGCGGGCAGCGTACTTGGTGTGCTGGGCTTCGGTGCGTTCGTAGAGAGCCTTGGCTCTGGCCAGCTCTTGCTCGAACTTCTCGTTGCTCATGGGGGTTTGCTTCGCGAGAAGAAGAATCAGAGAGGGCAATTCCAATATCCCCAATCCCAAAAGGATCGGCAATACGACAAAAGAACTGGAATAGTTTCTCCAGCAAACCACGGCAACCAAAGCGAATAGCAGAGCAAAGATCCCGGCCACGATTTTGATCCGCAGTTGCCAACTCTTCTCGAATGCAGTCCGGTTCGCGAGCAGGTTCTGAGTCTTCGCACGTTTGGCCTGCCAGCGCTCCTCACTGTTCGAAAAAATGCGGTCTCTCCAGACGACAAGCAGGAGAAACAGTCCAAGAAACGCGTTCAGGACCGTCCATATCCCGGAATGCTGCCTCCAGGAACCAGCGACCACAAAACCGACCAGAAGAACGATGAGTACGCTCGCGATGATCTTCTTGCGCTTCATGAGCTTCTCCAGCCCGGTCGAGAACGCTTCCAGGGGAAAAGGGATCACAAGAAAAGAGAGTGCTAACAGTGATTCGACGAGGAGGAGACGGATATTCGGAGCAAGAGAATATTCCCAAATCCCACGTACTTCGAAGACAACGGCCAACAGGAAGAACGACGCATACTGCGAAACGATCCTCTTCAAATTCATTGGCCCATCCCCTGTCAGTCGAGTGGGGTTCGGATCATCTCTTTAGGTATTCAGCCAGCTCCGCGCGGGGGACTTTTGTTTGTGTGCCTGAGGCGAAGTCCTTCACCGTCAGGATACCGGATGCGAGCTCGTCTTCGCCGAGGATCACGATGCGGCGGGCAGTCTTGTCGGCAGCTTCGAAAGACTTCTTGAGGCGGAACGAGCCGTCTCCCAGCTCGACATGGAGGCCGCCGCGACGCAGTTCGCGAGCCAGGGCCAGAGCAGCGGGATTGAGCGACTCGCCCAGCGGCGCGATATAGGCGTCCACCTGCGGTGGGGCAGCCCCTTGGTTGAGTGCCTGCAAAGTCAAAACGAGCCGGTCTTCGCCCATGGCGAAGCCGATGCCGGGGGCTTTGGGTCCGCCGATGGCCTCGCTGAGGCCGTCGTAGCGGCCGCCGCCGAGCAAGGCATTCTGCGCGCCCAGGCCGCCATGCGTGAACTCAAAGGTGGTGCGGGTGTAGTAGTCAAGGCCGCGGACGAGACGGTGGTTCCGCGTGTAAGGCACACCGGCCGCGTCGAGGGCTGCGAGAACAGCGGCAAAGTGCGCCTTCGATGCATCGTCGAGAGAATCGGCGATTTTGGGGAGCGTTTCGATGATGGGCTGGTCTTCCGGCACCTTGCAGTCGAGGACGCGCAGCGGATTGGTGACGGCGCGGCGCTGGCAATCGGGGCACATTTTGGGGGCGAGCGGAATGAGCGCTTCGCGCAGGGTGTTGTTGTAGCGTTCGCGGTCGGCAGAGGATCCGACGGAGTTGATTTCGAGATTCCAGCCTGTGATGCCCAACTCGTCGAGAAGCGTGGCCAGCATTTCGAGGACTTCGGCGTCGCGGACGGGCGACTCGCTGCCTGCGGACGGCGGGCCGATAACCTCGGCGCCGATCTGCGAGAACTGGCGATAGCGGCCCTTCTGCGGTCGCTCGCGACGAAACTGCGGACCGATGTAATAGAGCTTCTGGAGCTGGCCGGTTTCGCCCAGCTTGTGTTCGATGTAGGCGCGAACGACGCCGGCGGTGTTTTCGGGGCGGAGAGTGAGGGACTGCGGCTTCTCAGACTGTGCGCGAGCGCGGTCCTCCCACGTGTACATCTCTTTGGAGACGATGTCGGTTTCTTCGCCGACGCCGCGGGCGAAGAGGGCGGTGTCTTCAAAGACGGGGGTGCGGATTTCGCCGAAGTTGTAGCGCGCGAAGACGGCGCGGGCGGTGGCTTCGATGCGGTTCCAAAGCGCTGTCTCGGGCGGCAGCAGGTCGCGCGTGCCCCGCACAGCTTTCAATGTGGTCATAACCCATCTAGTTTAAATGGACCGAGGACTGCGCGATCCCAGATCGGAGCTTTCGCCTCGCGCCCAGCTCAGATTCCCAGGACAGACCTGGTGAACCCCAGCCACCACGCCGGAGCGGCTGCATAGAGATACACGGCCAGCGCTTGTCCGGCGAAGAGGAGCGGAAGCGCGACGCGATAGGCCTTGTGGATGCGGCGGTCGACGAAAAGATCGCGTCCGACGCCCAGCAACATGATCACGTCGAGGCAGGGGAAGAAGAGATTGTTATTGAAGAGGAAGGAAAAGCGGCCAAAGGGTGCATCGAGCAGGGAGCAGCTGGCAAGAAACAGAAGGCGGCGATGGAGTTCCGGTTTTTTGCGCCAGTAGATCGCAAGCCCCAGGCAGGTTCCGAAGGCCGTCATGTCGAACCAGGGCACGCTCAAGAACGTGGGAGAGGGCAGGTGCAGAACCACGGCGTCGAAGTTGCCCATGATGATGGAAACAGCGAATCCGAGGCCAACCATGGCAATGCCGAGCGCGAGGCCAAACCAGCCGAGGAAGCGGTGCCATTGGACGTTGCGGGTGCGCACCAGGCCGGACTGAACGATGTAGAAGGCCACCCAGCCCGAGAAGGCTGCGCCGTGGATCCAGAGAAGCAGGGGCCGTGGCGGGTCGGCGTGAAGAATTGATTGACGGTCTGGCTGAAACCCCAAACCACAATCGCAGCGAAGAGCAGCGACATGGCGAAGTAGAAGTATTTGTCGACGAGGCCATTGCGGCCGGCAATGCTGAGGTGGGCACCGGGAGCGGTGGTGTGCGCGGACGAAGCCATGAAGGATACCTCGTTGGGGATGAAAAGAAGCCCTGGATGGCCCGGAAACGACAGCGAAGAAGTGGGTCGAGTCTAGCATCTAAGCGATTGAGCCACAACGAGGATTCCGCGCGGATTGGGCGGGGCCGGAATGAAGATTTGGTCATTCCAGCCGGAGATCTGCTTCGTTTTGGCGTTTTGTGTGTCGAATAGGGTAGAGCCGCGGTGGGTGGATTGCCGTAGCTGATTTTGATTTGATACGGGGCCGTTTTTGTTTCCTTATAAGCATATGATTCCAAGACTCTTATCCATCCTTTGTCTGTCCGTCGCCGGGGCTGGCTGCATGGGGCAGGCGGTCGTGAACGCCGATCTGCCCTCGGTGCCCGATGCGGCCCAGGTCGCAAATTACGAGTCGGCGAGTGCTGCGGATCTCGATTTGTCGCAGCAGGCGCAGGCGTCGGGGACGGTGAACGCACAGCCGACGAGCCAGAGCGACCGTGCGCCGCAGACCAAGCGCATTCTGGGGATCATCCCGAATTTTCGCGCGGTGAGCACGGACGAGAAATTGCCGCCGCAGACCGTGAAAGAGAAGTTCATGGACGCGACGAACGACTCGTTTGACTACTCGTCGGTTGTCATCCCGGCTGGGCTCGCGCTGTATTCCCTGGAGACGAATGCGACGCCGGAGTTTGGGACGGGCGGCGTGGGCTATGGACGCTACTTCTGGCATGCGGCGGTAGACCAGACCAGCGAAAACTACATGGTGGAGTTCGTGGTGCCGGTGATCTCGCGCGAAGACACTCGCTATTACACGCTGGGGCGCGGAAGCTTTTTCAAGCGCGCGGGCTACGCGCTCAGTCGCGCGGTGGTGACGCGAACCGATGCGGGCAACGCGTCGTTCAACTTCAGCGAAGTGATCGGGTCAGGCGCTTCGGCGGGATTGTCGAGCCTGTATTACCCGACGCGGGAGCGCAGCCTTGGGAATACCGGGACAGAGTGGGGACTGGACGTGGCGATTGATGCAGCTTCGTTCGTCGTCAAGGAATTCTGGCCTGACGTGAATCGGCATCTTTTTCACGGATCGGGAGCTGTCGCAGACACGAGCCGCTGAGCGAATCTGATCAAGGGCCGAAAGACTCTTGCTCCTTCTCATACCTGAAGCAACGGATTCGCGTGACACTTCTGAACGTCTCGAAGTGCGGCATTCGAGCGCACTTCAATGCGGAGTATTCTTGCAACCTGTCTTGCGCTCGCGCATTCTTAGGGGCATGGACTATCGAATTTTGGGAGGCTCGGGCCTCAAGGTTCCCGTTTTGAGTTTTGGCGCCGGCACGTTTGGCGGCGGCGATGAATTTTTTGACGCATGGGGTGCAACGGCGGATGTGGCGCAGGCCAAGCGCATTGTCGACATCTGTCTGGATGCAGGGGTGACGCTGTTTGACACGGCAAATATCTACTCCAAGGGCCGGTCAGAGGAAGTGCTGGGCAAGGCGCTCGAAGGCAAACGCGACCGCGTCTTGATTTCGACCAAGGCTACGTTTCGCATGGGCGACGGGCCGAACGACCTGGGGTCCTCGCGCTATCACTTGCGCCGCCAGATCGAAGACAGCCTGCGCAGGCTTGGCACGGATTATGTGGACATCTACCATCTGCACGGATTCGACGCGCTGACGCCGATTGAAGAAGTGCAGGACACGCTGAACAAATTTGTGCGCGAAGGCAAGGTGCGGTATATCGCTGCGTCGAATTTTTCGGGATGGCACTTGATGAAGTCGCTGGCGGTGGCGGAGCGCTATGGATGGACGCCGTTTGTGGCGCACCAGGTCTACTACTCGCTGGTTGGGCGCGAGTACGAGTGGGAGCTAATGCCGCTGGGGCTGGATAAGAAGGTGGGCGCGCTGGTGTGGAGTCCGCTGGGCTGGGGCAGATTGACGGGGAAGATTCGCCGCGGGAAGCCGTTGCCGGAGACGAGCCGGCTGCACAAGACAAGCGAAATGGGTCCACAGGTTGAGGACGAATATCTTTACAAGGTGGTGGACGCGCTGGATGCGGTGGCAGCAGAGACAGGCAAGACCGTGCCGCAGGTGGCGCTGAATTGGCTGCTGCAAAGGCCTACGGTGTCGTCGATCATTGTGGGTGCGCGCAATGAGGAGCAGCTGAAGCAGAACCTTGGCGCGGTTGGCTGGAATTTGTCGGCGGACCAGGTGGCGCAGCTGGACAAGGCCAGCGAGAAGACGCCGATCTATCCCTACTGGCACCAGCGGCAATTTGTTGAACGCAATCCGTTGCCGGTGTGACGGAGTTGCGAAGAGCGGATGAAGCTGAGATGAGCGGGGCGCGGCGAGAGCTGCGCTCCTGTTGTTTGCGCGAACCTGAAATGCGCTAGGCTGTTTCGCTCAGGTAGATCTTCACGTAATCGAGATAATTCTGCGCGTACTCGAGGATGAGCTTGCGGTCTGTGTCGCTCAACTCGCGGCGCTGCTTGGCGGGTACGCCCGCCCAGAGGGTGCGCGGCGGCACAACCGTTTGTTCAGGAACGACAGCTCCAGCGGCGATGATGGATCCGCCGCCGATGCGACAGTTATTCAGCACGCGGGCACCGATGCCGATGAGGCACTCGTCTTCGACGATGCAGCCGTGGACGGTGGCGTTATGGCCGATGGTCACCCAGTCACCAACCTGGACGCGATAGAGATTGCGCTGGCCATGGAGCACGGCACAGTCCTGGACATTGGAATTGGAGCCGACCCGGATGGAATGCACGTCGCCGCGCAGGACTGCATTCATCCAGACCGAGGAATTCTCTCCCAAAACGACGTCGCCGAGGATTTGGGCCGAGGGATCGATATAGCAGCTGGCGGGGATTTTAGGGATGTGCCCCTGGTATTTGCGGATCATGGATTCGGCGCCTCCTGAGAAGTTTAGAGCAAATGCCGGGTTGGGCCGCGGAGACAAAAACGGGCCCGGGAAAGCGATGGGAAAAAATGGACTTGCGTCGAAAGCTATTGACTTGTTAATAAATAAACACTGGGTCATCTCCAGCAAAACCAAAGGATTTCCAGTATCATAAGAGAGCCCATAGGCAGGTTTGGAGGTGGGACAGTTTTGGCAGAGGTTCGTGTACAGGAAGGCGAACCGCTCGAAAACGCGCTGCGCCGGTTTAAGCGGAAGGTTCAGCAGGAGGACATCATTAAGGAAGTCAAGCGTCACTCCTACTACCTGAAGCCTGGCGAGAAGCGCCGCGTGAAAGCGGCATTAGCGCGCAAGCGGAATCGCAAGAAGGCTCGTAAAGAGCAGGACTAACAGCAGTTACCCGGTCGCGATGTGCTGGTTCAGCAAGGGCTGGAACGGTCCACTGGTTAGTAGTCGAGCAGGATCAGACTAGATTGGACTGGCCATCGCGATTCTCAATTTCAATTTTCCCGTCCCCATGGGTTCAAGGCGGGAGCAGACTCAGTCTTCCTCTCGGTTGGGAGACTCTTCTAAATTGCCGCGCGGGGTATTTGCGGTCCGGGCCCTTGTTTTGTGAAAGACGTACGAAGACAGGGAAACGGGACCGGCAAGCCGTGAGGTTCATGGCCGATAGGGGACGTTTCTCCGTACTTTGGGGAAGCCGGTCATGGAGTTCACCGATCGAGTCTTAAAATGTGTGGATTGCGGCTCTGAATTCGTTTTCACCGCGGGCGAGCAGCTTTTCTTCCACGACAAACAATTTGTGAACGATCCGAAGCGTTGCAAGGCATGCAAGGCCAAGCGGAGCTCCGGGGGATCGCGTGTGCGCGCGGAAACGCGGACCACATGTTCGGAGTGTGGCGAGTCGACAACGGTGCCCTTCAAGCCGACGCAGGGGCGTCCGGTCCTGTGCCGGTCCTGCTTCCAGAAGATGGGGTCGCAGGCTCTGCCGCCGGCAGCGGGCTAGCGAAGCGAAGAGCTGAAGAGCAGATCGCCCCGAAACTCTGAGGGATATCCTGCGACGCGCAGGAGCGTGGCAAGTTGCGCCCAGTGCCGCTGGCTATGCAACAACGCGTGGCCCATGACTTTGCGGCGCGACAAGGTGACCTGGCCGCCGGGAATCCAATGCACATGCAACGTGTAATCGCCGTCCCAGCTTGCTTCGGGACCGGCGAGCAGATCGCGGTAAATCGCAGCGGCACGCACGTGCACAGCGTAAAGCACATCGAGAGGGCCATCGGGGACCGCTTCTTTAGGCGTTTCCGGCAGGCCGGCAAGACGCTCGGCCCAGCGCAGCTGTGCGCCCCAAATATGGCGGACGAGGGCTTGCACGCTTTCGGCGCCGCCGATGCTGCAGGGCAGCTCCAGCAAATGCGGATTTTCGCTAAGATGCGACTTCCAGAAGCTGGAGGTTTCCTGATCCCAGCCAAGGAGCTCCACGAATGTGAGGCCTGCTGTCATACCTTCCTCGCAAGCGCACGATGACCGATATCGCGGCGGTAGTAGATGCCTTCAAACTCGATTTCAGCAATGGCCTGGTAAGCGCGCGAAAGTGCTTCCTGCAGTGAATCGCCCAGCGCGGTAACGCCGAGCACGCGGCCACCGCTGGTGACAATCTGGCTGCCCACGCGCGCCGTGCCGGAGTGGAACACCTCAACGCCGGGAACCTGAGCCGCCATGCTGAGTCCGTGGATAGGAAAGCCCGTCTTGTAACTGCCTGGATAGCCGGCAGAACTGGCCACGACACACGCCGAGGCTCCCGGGGTCCAGCGAAGCGGCGTTTCAGCCAGTGTGCCGTCGAGGCAAGCCTCGAGCGCGTCGACCAGGTCGCTTTCCAGACGCAAGAGAATCGCCTGCGTTTCCGGATCGCCAAAGCGCGCGTTGTATTCGAGGACTTCTGGTCCGCGCGGCGTCATCATCAGCCCGCAATAGAGAACGCCGACGAACGGAGTGCCCTCTTCGGCCATGCCGCGTACGGTGGGCTCGGCAATATGGTTGAGAATCCAATCGACCATGTGGGGTTCAAGCAGGTCATCGGTGGAGTAGACGCCCATGCCTCCCGTGTTGAGTCCGGCGTCGCCCTCGCCAATGCGCTTATGATCCTGCGCAGCAGCGAGCGGAGCCACTGTTTTGCCGTCACTCAAGCAGAGAAAGCTGATCTCCTCGCCTTGCAGGAACTCTTCGAGGACGATCTGGCGCGAAGCCTCGCCGAGCAGAGAGCCGTCAAACAGGCCGCGGGCGGCTTCAAGAGCAATCGCGCGCGACTCGCAGATGATGACGCCTTTACCGGCGGCGAGCCCGTCGGCTTTGACGACGATGGGCGGATGAAAGTAGCCGATGGCCTGATCGAGCTCCGCCGCGTTGGTGCAGACTGCGTAGTTGGCGGTGGGAATGTGGTGGCGCTTCATGAACTGCTTGGCGAAGGCCTTGCTGGCTTCAAGTTGCGCGGCAGCCCTGGTGGGGCCGAAGACGCGCAGGCCGCGGGCCTGCAATGCGTCTACGATGCCGAGCGAGAGCGGCAATTCAGGGCCGACGATCGTGAGGCCTGGCTGTTCCGTTTCCACGAGGCGCACCATGGCGTCGAGATCTTTAAGGTCCACTGGAACGCAGCGCGACCCCTGTCCAATGCCGCCATTCCCGGGCGCGCAGACAACTTCGGTCACGCGCCGGTTGCGCTTCACGGCCCAGGCGAGCGCATGTTCGCGGCCGCCCGCCCCAAGAATAAGAACCTTCATTGTGCTGTTTGATCCTCTGAGAGGTTATGGTCGGCAATCGAGCCGGGTGAAGTCAAACGGCAATTCGCAACTGCTGAGAATAAGATGAGTGGCGGCGAGGCGAGATTCTTGAAAAAGTTTGTCTGGGGGGCGGGCGCGTCACCAATCCTACCCGTAGTTTCCGCTCTCCTATACTGAAGCCTGGGGTGCGGCTTCGCGTCGCGTCCGGTGAACGCATGGTTGAGACCCGCATCAAGCCGCATCACGAGCAAGTAGCCGCTGAAGAACGGCGCGAAGCTCAGCGCTATGCTTTCCGCCGCAACCAGGCCTTCGGACTCGTGCTGCTCGCTGCGGCCATTTGCGCCTGGTGGCTGTTTCATACCAATCCAAAGTGGATCTTTCCTGCCGGCTGGTGGCGGCTGTGAGTGCTGCGCGCACGGCGAACCGCGGCTTCGCCGCAAAGGCATCGAGCGAACCTTTGGATGAAAGCCGCAATCCGCCAGAAAGCCGTGATCCACTCGTCGTTCTTCTGCTTGGCCCTACGGGCAGCGGAAAAACTGCGCTGTCGCTTGTGCTGGGCGAGCATTTTGGCGCAGAAATCGTGAGTTGCGACTCCGTTGCCGTGTATCGCGGCATGGACCTGGGCACCGCAAAGCCTTCAAGAGAGGAACGCGCTCGCCTGCCCCATCACCTTATCGATGTCGTCGATCCCGACCAGGCGTTCACCGCAGGCGACTACAGCCGGCGCGCCCGGGCCGCTTTGCGCGAAATTGTTGCGCGTGGCCGGGTGCCCATTGTCACGGGAGGAACGGGTCTCTATCTGCGCGCGCTGACGGATGGCTTATTCGCCGGGCCGACGCGGCACGAAGATCTGCGCAAGCGCCTGCGCCGCAGCGCTGAGCGCCACGGTTCGGCGTGGCTGCACAGGCTGCTCACGCGGCTTGACGCCAATTCGGCTTCGCGCATTCATGCGAACGATGCGCCGAAGCTGATTCGCGCGCTTGAGGTGTGCCTGGCGGCGCGGCAGCCCATGTCGCAGGTGCTTCAGGCGCCGGAAACGAAGAACGATCCGCTGACGGGCTTTCGCCTGCTGCGCATCGGGCTCAATCCGCTGCGTGCGAAGCTCTATGAACGGCTGAACGCGCGCTGCGCTGCGATGTTTGCTGGAGGGCTTATCGATGAAACGAGCGAATTGCTTGCGAGGTATGGTCCGGTGAAGACGCTCGATGCGCTGGGCTATCGGCAGGGACTTGCCGTCCTGGCAGGGACCGTGAGCATTGAAGGCGCGATTGGCGCCGCGCAGCAGGGGCATCGCAATTTTGCCAAGCGCCAGCTGACGTGGTTCCGACGCGAGCCCGACGTGCACTGGATCGAGGGTTTCGGAGACGACCCCGGCACGCAGGCGCAAGCGATCGAACTGGTTGGGGAAGTGGTCTGACCCCGTGTCTGCGCGCGACCTGGAAAGGCCGGCCTCGAATGCGGCATCCATTAAACTGAACGTTGGCAAGCGGCGCCATTCGTTTTGAGTAGCGCCCTGGAACGGAGTTCGCTTTGGCAGACACACTTTACGATGTAGCGATCATTGGCAGCGGGCCGGCCGGATATACAGCCGCCATTCGCGCAGGACAACTTGGCCTGAAGGTCGCGCTCATCGAGTCGGCCAGCGTGCTGGGCGGAACGTGTCTGCACGTGGGCTGCATTCCAACCAAGGCGCTGTTGTTCAACGCAGAGATCTGGGATCACCTGAAGCACGCCGCCGACTACGGCATTGACGGCGTGGACGGACGCAATCTCAACTGGGCCAATGTGCAGAAACGCAAGACTGCCATCGTCGATAAACACACCAAGGGCCTCGGTTTTCTGATGAAGAAGAACAAGGTGACGGTGATTGCGGGATTCGGCAAGCTGACCGGCCCGGCGAAAGACGGCGTACACACCGTGGAGTTGAGCGGCGGCCAGGCGACCGAAGTGAAAGCGAAGAATCTGATTCTTGCCACTGGGTCTGAAGCGAAGATGATCTTCGGCCTCAAACCCGATGACAGCATTCTGACGAATATCGAGATTCTGTCGCTGGCTGAGCCGCCCAAATCGCTGGTGGTCATTGGCGCAGGCGCGGTGGGGCTGGAGTTTGCGTCGATCTTTGCGAGCTTCGGCACCGAGGTGACGATTGTGGAGTTTTTGCCGCGCGTGGCGCCGGCAGAGGACGAAGAGATTTCGAAAGAGCTCACACGTCTCTTCAAAAAGCGCGGCATCGACATCAACACCGGGGCAAAGGTGGAAAAGATTGAGAAGACCACGGCGGGCGTCAAGGTGACGTGGACCGGCGCGAACGGCAAGTCTGTGGAGAAAGAAGCGGACAAGGTGCTGGTTGCGGTGGGACGCGCGCCCCGCACCGACGGCGTGGGCATTGAGAAGACAAAGATCGAGCTCGACCGCGGCTTTGTGAAAGTGAATGAAGCGCAGCAGACGGCGGAGCCGGGTATCTATGCCGTGGGCGATATTGTTGCGGGCTTTCCGCAGCTGGCGCATGTGGGCAGCATGAGCGGCATCGTCGCTGTAACGAAGATTGCCGGACGCACGTTCCGCCCGGTGCGGCGCGACCGCATTCCTGCCTGCACTTACTGCGAACCGCAAATTGGATCGGCGGGCCTGACAGAAGCGCAGGCGAAGGAAAAGGGCCACGAAGTGAAAGTGGGCAAGTTTCCCTTCGCCGGTAATTCCAAAGCGAGCATTGTGGACAGCCACGATGGCTTTGTGAAGATTGTGGCGGACGCCAAATATGGTGAAGTGCTTGGCGTGCACATCATTGGTCCGCAGGCAACGGAACTGATTGCCGAAGCGGTGGCCGTGATGGAACTGGAAGGCACGGTGGACGAGCTGATGTTCATGATCCACGCACATCCGACGCTGTCGGAGGCGATGCTGGATGCCTACGCAGCTGTTGAAGGCATGGCCATCAACGCGTAGCAATGCAACAGCCGGCGTGAAAACCCGTCCCGCGAAAGACAACGGTGCACCATGAGGCGAGTAATGAGAGATTGGAGCCGGCGGAAATTCATCGGCAATGCGGCGGCTTCAACGGCGGCGCTTGCGCTGGCTGGACCGGTTCGCGCGGCTGTGCCGGCGAAGCAATGGCCGGGCAGATATCTGACGCACGTTTCAGTTGTGCGGGTGAACCAGATTGAAGTCACGCCCACGCGCAACATTGGCGAAGACGAAGCCACCGACAATCGGCCTGAGCGGATTCGATCGCGGCGTGACGCTTTTGCCCGCGGATGCCCGGACGGAAAAATGACGTGGGCTGTCAGCTGGCTGGCGTTGCGCGACCAGCGCAAGGAATACCAGGAAGCGCGCAGACTTCTGGCGGACTATCACGATCGTTATGGAGACGAGATCACCTTTATTCCCGGCGGCTATTTTGCGCCGATGTACGACACGCGCGAGCACATCCGGCAGACCATGCACGATGCGCTGGGCATGATCTCGAGCATGGTGGGCGGAGGCTATCGGCCAGAGTGCATCGTCGCCGGCTTCATGGACGCGGAGAATCAGCGGCTGCTCGCCGCGGACGAGGGCATCCACGTGTGCCAGGGCCAGATCTGGAGCCAGCACAGCATCGATAACGGCGATGGCGATGGAGGCATCTGCTATCCCTATTACCCGAGCCGCGAGCACTATCTGAAGCCTGCGCAGGGTGCAGCGGACTTCGTGGATTGCGTATGCCTTGACGGATGGACCTGCGATTTTCTGTCGGCGCGGCGCAACGGGTTTGAAGGCGGCTTCAACAGCCGCATGGGCGTGGGGCCAATTGAAACGGTCGGCAACCTGGGAGCTGTGGTCGGACGGAAAGAAATGATCGATACCACGGCGATGCACTTCGATCGCGGTCACGCGCTGAACGGGTTTGGCTGGGTGACGGCAATCTGGGAAGTGTCGATTGGTCACGATGAGGATCTGACATGGTGGCTGCAGGCGGTGCACGAGCGCTGGCCCGATACACAGGTGATGACGGAGGGTGCGTTTGGGCTCGCCTGGCGGAAGCAGTTTCGCAACAATGCCGCGTTGAATTACCGATTCGATGCGAAAGGCACAGGCGCGCCGGGATCGGAGAAGAATCTGGAGATCGAGTGGTTCATGAATCGCGAGTTTCGACTGGCGCTGTTGCACGACTGGACGACGAACTCACCGGCGATGGCGATCGACTTTACGCGCTACGATCTGCATGCAGAGGAGCCTCGGACGCTCGAGCGGGAGTGGAGCCTGATGAATGTGCTCAATCAAAAGGGCACGCGGCCGCAGGATAAGCCGGTCCGGCTGGGGCAGTTGAGCGCGGAGGATCAGCGGCTCATTTACACGTGGTACCCGGAACTGAGGAACCGGGCGTGAGTCGATACGAAGACTGCCAAGCAGACCCAATTTCATATTGCACTCATATGAAATTGCCGCTTCTCCCTGTTTACTAGTGCCATGACTGCTACGACTCGCGGCATCCTTCTCCGCGCCACCCTTGTGCTGACCCTCGTTCTGGCAGCTGCGTCTGTATGGGCGGCGCCGGTTTTGATGATTTCCATTGACGGGCTCAAGCCCGAGTACGTGACGCATGCCGACGAGCATGGTCTTCGCATTCCGACGCTGCGCCGCTTTATTGCAGAGGGCACGTACGCCGAAGGCGTCATCCCGTCGCTGCCGACCGTCACCTATCCGAACCACACCACGCTGATCACCGGCGTGTGGCCGGCGGAGCACGGCATTTTGAATAACCAGATCTTCGATCCGGAACGGAAATTTTCTGGCGCCTGGAACTGGTATGCCGAAAGCATCAAGGTGCCCACGCTCTGGGATGCAGCGCACCAGGCGGGCATCGGCACGGCCAGTGTGAGCTGGCCGGTGAGCGTGAATGCGACCAGCGTCGATACGCTGATTCCCGAATACTGGCATGGAACCTCGGTGGGCGACGGCGAGAATGCGCAGGATCGCTACCTGATGGTGGCGATTTCGCGTCCCGATGGAGCGCTCGAGGAAATGGAGCAGCGCCTGGGGCCCTACATGATGGGCAACAACACATCGGTTGAAAAGGGCGATGAGATTCGCACCCGCTTTGCTCTCGATATCCTGGAGCACAAGAAGCCGGGATTCATGACCATCCACCTGAGCGCGATGGACGCGTCAGAGCACGAGACCGGCATCTATAGTCCCGAGGCCGACAAGACCCTGGAAGCTGTCGACGGGATGGTGGCGCGCCTGATGGCGGCCGCGCTCAAGAATGATCCGGCGGCAAAGATCGTCGTTGTGTCCGATCACGGCTTTCTCAATGTGACCCACTCGGTGAATTTCTACATTCCATTTCTCGCTCAGGGCCTGGTCACCTTTGGCAAGCATTCCGGGTATGAAGGCGAGACCACGGTCGTGACCTCGTGGAAAGCGCAGCTTTGGTCGGGCGGCGGCGTTACGGCAGTGTATCTGCATGATCCGGCCGACCCGGCCACGCGGGACCAGGTGTATCACCTGCTGACGACGCTGGCGAGTGATCCGGCCAACGGCATTGACCAGATTCTCGATGAACGGCAGATCGCCGAACGCGGTGGTTTTCCGGGCGCAGCTTATCTGATTGTGATGAAGCAGGGATATGTTGCGGGAGCGGCCGTTTCGGGTCCGCTGGTGGTTGAGGCCGCCACGGTGCATGGCACCCATGGTTTCTGGCCGCTTTTCCCAGAGATGCGCTCCTCCTTTTTTGTCCTGGGACAGGGCGTGGCCCACGGGCGCAACCTGGGCGTCATCGACATGCGGCAGATTGCGCCGACCGTTGCAGGCATTCTTGGGGTAAGTCTTCCCACGGCCAAGCAGCCGCCTGTGCAGCTTGCGCCTTAGAGCCGGCTTGACTGGCGCGATGGGTGGCCCGACTGTGGCGACAAAGTCATTGTCGGCGGCAGGGCGCCCTTTTTAATGAAACCGGTTGAGATCGGTGTCGGGCGCTGGATGGCCGAGGATGCGGCACATAGCCACGATCTGACCCTTGTGATGGAAGGCATGGGTGAGCATGTGATGGAGGATGAGCGCGGGGGTGCGCGTTGTGATATCGCCGTCGGGGAAATGCAATTCTGTTTCGGTGTTCAACTGCTCGTCGGTCAAGCCAGAGAGATAGGCGAGCGTATTCGCGCAGACTTTGCTCTCCAATTCTCTTGCATCGGAGACCGCCGGTCGCTTTGCCTGGTCTTCGTCGGTGAATGGGGATTGTTGCAGTGTGTGCACCCAGAATCCCTCGCAGTTGAGGATGTGAACGACCTGGGCGCGGAGCGTGGGAAAACCGAAGCCCGCGACTTCCCTGGTGTAATCGCCGGCCGGGAGCGAAGCCAGATGGTCCAGGACCAGACCGAGGCTGGAGTGGGTCCAGCGATGCAGTTGACGAATGCCGGCGATCGTAAACACAGGTGTCTCCATGCTGGAATCGGTGAAACCGGGGAACGATGGCCGCGCGTTTTAAAGTTCCGTTGATTGGCCGGCCACGAGAGCCTTGGCCTTGGCAACGAAATCCGCCAGAGGTATCGAACCCTGGTCGCCCTTGCCGCGCGTGCGCACGCTGACCGCGCTGGCCGCCTCTTCCTTGTCGCCAAAGACAAGGATGTAAGGCGTCTTCTGGTTGGCGAAGTCGCGGATCTTGGCGTTCATCTTTTCGTTGCGCGCGTCTGTTTCGACCCTGAAGCCCGCAGCTTTTAGCTCGGCTTCCACTTTCTCCGCATAGGCCGTGTGGCGTTCGCTGATGGGCACCAGGCCGATCTGCACGGGCGCGAGCCACAGCGGAAATGCTCCGGCGTATTGCTCGATGAGCACGCCAAAGAAGCGCTCGATGGATCCAAAGAGCGCGCGGTGAACCATGACGGGCTGATGCCGCTCGCCGTCTTCACCCACATATTCGAGTTCGAAGCGTGCGGGCAAGTTGAAGTCGAACTGCACGGTGGAAAGCTGCCACAGGCGGCCGAGAATGTCGACCAGTTTGAAGTCGATTTTGGGGCCGTAGAAGGCGCCTTCGCCGGGAATGGTCTTGTAATTGAGGCCGCGGCGGGTGAGGACGCGTTCGAGGGCGGATTCGGCGCGGATCCAGTCCTCCTCCTTGCCGACAAAATCGCCGGCCTTGGCGGGGTCGTGGGCCGAGAGCTCGACGCGGTACTCGGCAAAGCCGAACGTTTTGAGGACTGCTTCGGCGAAGTCGATGCAGGCGTCCATTTCGTCTTCGATCTGATCGGGTGTGCAGAAGATGTGCGCATCGTCCTGCGTAAAGCCGCGCACGCGCAACAGGCCGTGCATGGTGCCCGAGCGCTCGTAACGATACACGTTGCCCAACTCGGCGTAGCGTTGCGGCAGATCGCGATAGCTCTTGGGCGAGTTCTTGTAGATGAGGATGTGGCCGGGGCAGTTCATCGGCTTCAGACGGTACTCGGCATCGTCCAGCTCCATCGGCGTGTACATATTGCTGGAGTAAAAGCCTTCATGGCCGCTCACCTTCCACAACTCGCGGCGCATGACGTGCGGCGTGAAGACGAGCTGGTAGCCGCGCCGCAGACATTCATCGCGCATCCAGTCTTCCATCACCTTGCGAATGATGGCGCCCTTGGGATGCCAGAAGATGAGTCCCGCACCGGCCAGTTCCTGGATGCTGAACAGGTCAAGCTGCTTGCCCAGGACGCGATGGTCGCGCTTGGCAGCTTCTTCGAGACGCGCGAAGTGCGCGTCGAGATCCTTCTGCGAGAAGAATGCTGTGCCGTGGATGCGCTGGAGCTGTGGATTTTTCTCGTCGCCGAGCCAGTAAGCGCCGGCGAGAGCGGTGAGCTTGACGGCTTTCACGCGGCCGGTCGAGGGCACGTGGGGTCCGCGGCAGAAGTCGACAAATTCCCCGTTGCGATAGAAGCTGACCTGCGCACCCGGCTCCGTGAACCTGGTCACGAAGTGGGTCTTCATGAAGTCGCCGTCCTTGGCGAATTCTTCCAGGGCATGCTCGCGCGGTTCATATTCGCGGACGAATTTGTCGTCGCGGGCGATCACCTCGGCCATTTTCTTTTCGATAGCGGCGAGATCGTCCGGCGTGAAGGGCTTTTCGCGATAGAAGTCGTAGAAGAAGCCGGAGTCGGTGGCCGGTCCGTGGCCCAGCTTGGTCTCTGGGAAGAGCTCGAGCACGGCTGTGGCCATCACATGGGCCGCGGAGTGGCGGACAACCTTCAAGGCTTCGGCGTCGTTTTCGCGGACCAGCTCGAGGCGGGCATCTTCAGTGAGCGGCGTGCTCAGGTCGACAAGGCGCGAGGTCGCCGCATCTTCAGCGGCATACATGGCAGCTTCGCCTTCGGCGGCTGCGGTCTGCCTGGCTTCAGAGCCCAGCGGGGTAATGCGCGCAACGACAGAAGCCGCGGCCAGGCGCGGCGAGATGGAATTGGCGATGTCGAGCGGCGTTGTGCCCTGCGGCACTTCTTTCACTGAACCGTCGGGCAGATGGATGGCGATGCTTTGCTTGCTCATAGGATAGGTTCGCCTGGACTGAGGCCGTTACAAAGGGCCGCAGGAACACGGGTCGATACTTCAGGATATACCGAAGATGCTGTCTTAACCCGAGGTTCGCCCTGCCTGGGTGCCGTGCCCGGCTTGCCATAACCCGCGCTGCGGTACTAGGCTATCTGCATGCATCGATGTCGCTAACGCCGTTCTGGTGTCTGCTGCGATGCACGAGTGCGCCAGTGAATGCGCCTCCTTTCCCTCCTGACAGCATCACCATTTTCCTCACGCAATCAGCATGAAGCCGGCCGGCTTTCTCCGGTCGAAGGAGATTTCTCATGGGGCGTATTGCCGCGAATGTGACTGAATTGATTGGACACACGCCGCTGGTGCGGTTGAATCGTGTGTCGGCCGGACTGCCGGCCACCGTGGTTGTGAAGCTGGAAAGCCAGAATCCGCTTTCGAGCGTGAAAGACCGCATTGGCTACGCCATGATTGAGGATGCGGAACGCCGGGGCAAGATCAAGCCGGGCGAAACGGTGCTGATCGAGCCCACCAGCGGCAATACCGGGATCGCGCTGGCATTTGTGGCCGCGGTCAAGGGCTACAAGATCATTCTGACTATGCCGGAGACCATGAGCCTGGAGCGGCGCGTGCTACTGAAGGCGTTTGGCGCGGAGATCGTGCTGACGCCGGGCCCCAATGGCATGAAGGGCGCCATCGCCAAGGCCAATGAAATCCTGGCAGCCACGCCGAACGGCTACATCCTGCAGCAATTCGACAACCCGGCCAATCCAGCGATCCACGTGCACACCACAGGCCCGGAGATCTGGGAAGACACGGACGGCAAGGCCGACATTTTGATCAGCGGCGTGGGAACAGGCGGAACGCTGACGGGCGTAGCGAGCTACATCAAGGGCAAGAAGCCCGAGTTCAAGGCCATCGCGGTGGAACCCACCGACAGCCCGGTGCTGAGCGGCGGGAAGCCCGGTCCCCACAAAATCCAGGGCATCGGCGCGGGCTTTGTGCCCAGCATTCTCGACACCAAGCTGATCGACGAAGTCATCCAGGTAACGAATGATGAGTCAGTGGCGATGGCGCGGCGTCTGCCCCTGGAAGAAGGACTTTTTGTGGGCATCTCATCGGGCGCGGCTGTGGCGGCTGCGCTCAAGGTGGCTGCACGTCCCGAGAATGCCGGCAAGCTGATCGTCGCCATTCTGCCAAGCTTCGGCGAGCGGTATCTGTCGAGCATTCTCTTTGACTCGCTGCGCCAAGAAGCACTGGCGTTGCCCACGCAGCCAGTCACTCTGTGAGGAAATAGGATGGCCGGCGGAGAGCACGATCCGCCGGCTCGATCCGGAGACGCATGAGCCCGTTCGAGCGCATCGGCGAAGACATTCGCTCTGTCATGGAGCGAGATCCTGCTGCGCGTTCTCGTCTTGAAGTTCTGCTTTGCTATCCGGGTTTGTGGGCGGTTTGGATCCATCGCGTGAGCCATGGGCTTTGGCATGCAAAACTGCGGCTGCTGGCGCGCGTCCTTTCGCAGATTGGCCGCTTTGTTACAGGCGTCGAGATTCACCCGGGCGCTTTGCTGGGCCGCCGCCTCTTTATCGACCACGCCACGGGGGTGGTGATTGGCGAGACAGCGATCGTGGGCAGCGATGTGACGATTTACCAGGGCGTAACGCTGGGCGGTACAGGAAAAGGGCACGGCAAGCGTCACCCCACCGTGTGCGACGGCGTCTTTATCGGCAACAACGCAAATATCCTGGGCAACATTACGGTCGGCGAAAACTCGCGCGTGGGCGCAGGCTCCGTGGTGCTGGACGATGTGCCGCCGAATTCCACGGTTGTGGGAGTGCCGGCACACATCGTTTATCACGCAGGCCAGCGTGTGCTCATCACAGATCCGCACGACATCAAGGATCCGCTGAGCGACGCGCTGATCGCGCTTTCGAATCGCGTGGATGAGCTGGAAGAAAAGCTGGGCACCGAAGCTGGACGCACGTCACCGTTTGCGACGGAAGCCGCCGATCGGACAGCGTATCGCAAGGAGCTCGACTACATTCGCGATTATGTTTCGATGGGCGAAGGCATCTGATTCTGTCCAGCCACGCGGCGTTCTATTCCAACGCGTACAGATGGCCGTCGGCACTGCCAATGAAAACCATTCCACCGGACACCACGGGCGAAGCCAGCATTGTGCCCACAGCGTGCGTTTTTTCCACGCCCACGATCATGTCATCGTAGAAATCGGATTTGAAGACCGCTTCGTAGTTGGGGCTGCCATCGGACTTCGAAAGCGCGGCCAGGTTTTTCTTTGCGCCGTCCGACTGAAATGTCCAGAGCGGTTTGCGGGTGGCGAGATCGAGGGCCACCAACTGGCCGTCATGACTGGCTACGTACAAAACGCTTTCAGAGAGCGCGGGTGACGCAAACATGGGCCAATGGAATTGCACAGAGTCGATCGGCGCGCCTGTTTTTGCATCGAGAATATGCAGGATAGCCGAGTCAGACGTGGAGAAATACACTTTGCCCTTAGAAACCACGGGAGAAACGATTACCCACGAACCTTTGTTGTTGAAGGACCAGCGCTTTTCTCCTGTTGCAGCATCGAGTGCGTAGAAATTGGAATCGCGGCATCCGAAGTAGACCACGCCGTCCGCAACGGTGGCGGAGGATTGAATGCCGACCTGGTTGTGGATGTAAGGATCTACTCCTGTCTTGAACCGCCAGAGCTCCTTGCCCGTGGCGGCATCGAGCGCGTAGAAGTAGCTGTCCCAACTGCCGATGAAGAGCTTGCCGTCGACAATTGCAGGCGAGGCATGCACCACATCGCCCGTCTTGAACGTCCATCGAACCGCGCCGCTGGCCGCATCGAGCGCGTAGATGTTGCCGTCCCCACTGCCGAAGTAGACAGCGCCCTGCCAGATTGCGGGCGAGGAGAGATACACATCGAAGGGATCGGGCATGGTTTCGCCGGCGGGTAGCGATCCATGCAGGTGGGCGGCAGTGTAGCGGCGCTCTCCGGGGTTGGCAAATTTCCACTTCAGAGTTCCGGTGGCGGCATCCACCGCGTAGAAAAATCCGTCGTAGCTGCCGAAATAGACAAGCCCGTTGGCCACAGCCGGCGAAGAAGGAATGCGCGCGCGGGTGGCAAAGCTCCACCGCTTTGCTCCCGTCTTCTCGTCGATGGCATAGAGGTGGCCGTCATTGCTGCCCACATAGACCACGCCGCCGGCAACAGCAGGCGATGAATTTACCTCGCCCTTGGTTTCGAATTTCCAGCGCACGTGATGCAAAGTTCGTAAATCGCCTGTGTAGATGCCGGTGTGCGCAAGGTCGTTGCGGAACATCAGCGAGTCCTGCGCAAACACGCTGCCGCAGAAGGCGAGGGCAAGAAAGAGGTGTGAATTCAATGAACGGAAGGACAGACGTGCCGGTTGCATAGGCGTTCCTTGAAGAGAAAGCCGAGTCTAACGGCACCTTGAAGGACATGCCAGCAGATTGGGATGAATGGGCCCATCGCCGTGACCAGGCGGTTCGCGAGCGAGAAAGCACGACGGGGAGCGACGGCGCAATTGCGCGGAAGGCCATGCCCGTGTCGAAACCGTGCTTGGTAATGGCTTGTTACATGCCGGGCACAGGCGGGCAGCCGGGAAAATCCGTGAGATAGGTGTTGCCCTTGTAGCCCAGGTACTTGATGCCGACCTTGCTGGTGAAGAAGCCGTCCGCCGCCATATTGCGCAGCAGCGAAAAGAACTCGATGGCCTTCGCGACATCCTCACCCTGCGCGGCGTTCTTTCTATACGCGATCAGGTCGAGGATCTCCTTCTGCTGGTCGGGCGTGGACTCGAGAAAAGCTTTCCCGTAACGGGTGGTGCAGGTTGCATCGAGCCACTTGAACCCACCGCCAAGCTTCGCCTGGTACTCCTCGTTCTCGCTGGTCAGCAGATCAATGAATTCCGGGGCGCCGCCTTCGTTGGCACCGCCTGAGTCAGCATCCGCGGGAATAATGGTTTCGCACAGCGCCTGCAATGTCTTGTAGCCGTGCGCGTCAAAAAACTTGGGCGTGTAGGCTCCGCCGGGTGCATCGGCCTTCTCGGCGTCGATCATGTGATGCGCGTATTCGGCAGCTTCGAGGGGAATGACGCGGAGCACCGAGCCGGCGACGACGCTCATGCTGAGAGACTTCAAAATCGCGCGACGGGAAACCATGTCCAGTGTCATAGGCGTTTAGATTTCCCCCTTTTTGGCCTGGTCCATCAGATAGTCCGATGTTCGCCACGCGAGCGCCATGATGGTGAGGGTGGGATTCTTGTCGGCATTGGAGACAAACGGCGCTGCATCTGCGACGAAAAGATTATTCACATCGTGGGCCTGGCAATTGCCGTTCAACGCAGACGTCTTTTTGTCGCTGCCCATGCGTACCGTGCCCAGCTCGTGGATGATTTCGCCGCCCGTGGAGATTTTTCCATTTTTCTGATCGTCGCCCTGCGCGTTCATCTGCTCTTTCACGCCCAAGACCACCGTGCCGCCGGCAGTTTCGACGATGGAACGAAACGTCGCTTGCATGTGCCGGGCCATCTTGATTTCGTTATCGCTCCATTCCCAATGAAAGCGTAGGACCGGTATGCCCCACTTGTCTTTCACGTCAGAATCGATTTCGCAGTAGCTGTTTGGGTTGGGGATCATCTCGCCGCGGCCGCTGAATCCGATGAACGATCCGTAGGCGCTGCGGCAGCGCTGCTTGAGGCTTGCACCGTAACCCTCGTGCTCTTCGCAGACGCCGTCGAAGCTGCCGACGCCCGGCATGTTGCGCCCGCCGCCAAATTCGATGTGATAGCCGCGCAGGAATTCGTTCTTCTGTCCGAAGAGCCACCACGGCATGTAGAGATGCATGCCGCCCACACCGTCGTGGTTATGAATGGGAAAGTTTTCGAGCTGCGGAAAGTGGCCTTCCAGATGGCTGCCCACCGAGTCTGTGAGATAGCGCCCGACGACCCCCGACGAGTTGGCAATCCCGTTGGGGAAACTTGCGGAGCGCGAATTCAGCAACAGCCGCGCAGACTCGCAGGCGCTGGCCGCAACAACGAAAGCTTTCGCGTAGACACGCTTCTCCGCCTTTGTCGTCTTGTCGACGTACGAAACGGCTTCCACTTTTCCGTTGTCGCCCAGGACGAGTTCGCGCGCCATGGCATTGGCAATCATGGTCAGACGGCCCGTGGCCGCAGCCGGCGGAATCATGACCTGGCTCGAGCTGAAGTTCGAAGCGCTTTGGCAACCGCGCCCGCACTGCGCGCAATAGTGGCACGCATCGCGTCCGTTCAAAGCCTTCGTGAGGATGGCGAGCCGCGAAGGAATACACGTGATGTTCAGCTTGTCGCAGGCCTTCTTGATCACCGTCTCGGTGCAGCGCGGCTTGGGCGGAGGCATAAACACGCCGTCGGGCGAGTTGGGCACATTTTCTTTCGACCCGAAGACGCCGATGTACGCTTCGACTTTGTCGTAGTAGGGCGCGATGTCGTCGTAGCTGATGGGCCAGTCGTCGCCCATGCCGTCTGTGGAGTGTGCGCGAAAATCTGCCGGGCCGAAGCGGAGCGCGATCCGTCCCCAGTGGTTCGTGCGGCCACCTTCAATGCGCGAGCGAAACCAGCGGAAAGAGGATCCCGGCGCAGTGGTGTAGGGTTCGCCATCAATCTCCCAGAAGCCGTTGGGCGCCATGAATTCATTGCCGATGCCGCGCTGTCTTCCGCCTATCCCCACGCCTCGATGGTCCAGCTGATACGGCCACGCGTGCTCTTTGAAGTCGCGGTCCGGATTGAGCCGCGGTCCGGCCTCGAGCATTACCACGCTCAGGCCGCCTTCGGTCAGCACCTTGGCGGCAGTGCCCCCGCCGGCGCCTGATCCGATGATGCAAACGTCATAGACTGTGCGGCGCGGCGTGATCTCCAGCATCCGTTGTCTCCAGCAAGTAAGTTGGCAGTTCGTGAGGGACGCTTCCAGCGGCAGGTTCAGGATTTGCACTGCGACAAACCGAGCCGCGGATCTGCCACTTTCCCCAACAAGCGAACACTATACAGTTCACGCTGCGGGTCGCGCGACGGCTTTTCCGTGAATCGACTTGCGGCTGTCTCTCCGACGTGAAAACTCAGTGCTTGGAATCTTTGCGCTGGAGCCTTTTGGGTCGGCCCTCAGTGCACGTCGACGGACCGGTCGCCTTCGTACTCCATGATGTGGAAGTACGCTTCCCAGCCGCTCCAGGAAACCGGTGGAGGCAGTTTGGCCATCGGGTCTTTCAGGTGATCGGCGTAAGCCTGCACCAGTTCGCGCGTGCGATCGACGCCGGTGAGCCAGTCGCCGCGATACCAGTTCTTCCACTTGCCATATTCAGCCGCGGTCATCGATTTCTGGATCGCATCCAGCGCGCTCAGCGCATCGTTGGTCTCGTTCAGGGCCTTCTCTGTATCGCCGGATTCGTCATCGCGCATAGCCTGTGCGACAAGCTGGAGTGCGCGATTGCTTTCGCGGTTGATGGTAATCATGGTGAGCACCGCGGCCTGGTAATAGTTCTGCCGATCTGGATCGACTGTGTCCTTTGCGGCCACGGCATCCTTCCACACCGCATCCCAGCGCGGCTGCGCCTCTTCGCACTCGTGGATGTCGCGTTCCAGCAGCGTCCGGCGAGCCTCTGCATCGGGTTCGGGCATCACGCGCGGGGCTGTCCACTTGGGCGATTGGCTCGGGACCGCTTCCACCTGGTGCTCGCTCAGGCGATCGAGAATCAAGCGGCGAATTTCCGAGTGATAATGCTGATCGCCTTCTTCGCGCTTCACGCTGCTGAGTGGCGGCGGAGGCGGCGCATTGCCCGCCGAGGTCAATCCCGGAGGACCGAAGGTTGTGCGCGGCGACGGTGCGGCAAAATATTCCTTGTATACGGTGCTGACAGCATCCGCCGACTTCGCCCCAAATTCCTTGGTCGCCCATGTGCGATAAAACGCAGATTCATCGGCTCCGCCCACGGCCGGCAATCCGCCCCAGGCAATGTCCATCACCGCGCGCGTCGTCATGGCCACGGGACGAATGTCGCTGGTGTTCACGAGGAAGTAGGACGTTGCCCCGGCCGCAATGTAGCGGCCCAGCTCCTCGTTGATGACGGAGACGGGCACCATTTCTGAGAGTTGATTGGCTTGTCCATTCATCATGGCGACATGAAAATACATGCCCTGGCCTGCACCAACCTTGCCGCCATCCTGCATGTCGCCGTAGCCGGTGTCTGCCCACACCAGCGAAACCTCCGGCGGAATTTTCAAGTAGCCCTCCTGCATTAGCCGAGCGCCTTCCTGCCAGAGGTCTGTTACAAATTGCGCCTTGGGATAGCGCGCCCGCACAATGCGCATCTGCGTGGTGATGGCCTCATTGATGCGCTGGCCCAGCAGCGGATCGTTGTCGCGCACGCTGGGATCGAGCGAAGCGTAGCTCGAGTCGGACAGACCACGGAGGCCGACGCTCCACAAGATTTCCTCGTCCGGCTTGTAGGCCGCCACCGCGTTGGTCCACGCGCGCTCCAGAACCTCGGAGTGGGTGGAAAGGTTATAGGGAACGTCCTTTGGCCAGCGCGCAACGTTTACGCCGAGCGGAATCGCATGATGCTGATTCACGATCAGGCCGCGCCTGGAGGCGGCTTCGACCTGCGCGTCGTCGGGAAAGATCCACGTGCCGGGCACGATCATGTTGCCTTTAAGCCGCAGCGTGGTCTCGAAGATGTTGTCCCACACGGCAAGCGAGATGCCCGTGTGCTCACCTTTCGCCGCCGGAATCCACCCGGTGAGCAGATCTTCGTCGTTGGGGAAGAAGCCGCGATAACGAATGACAGGGCTTGGAAACACGTGATCAAAGTCGGCGGGCAGCGTGATCGAGTTGTGCTTCTCCGGTTCCTTGTCGGTCCACAAGTACATGGGATCGACGCCGAGAATCTGCTGCGAAAACTGGTAGATCGCGAAGATCGTGCCCCGCATGTCTGCGCCCGTCAGGCACACCAAGTGCTTGAGCGGCTGCTGCCCAGGAATGTGGAGCGCAGAGAAAGCAAACGACTCTGTGCCGGTCGATTTTGCGCACTGGATGCCCGCATGCACGCGCGATTGGTCGGCAATCAAAATCGCGGTGGGTCCGGCGCTTTCGAGCGAAGTGGCGAGAACGGGTGTTTTGCCAAAGACCTTCCCAAAATCCTTCAGAAGATCCTGCGTGGCGCGTTGCACCGGCGCCGGTTCTTCGGGACCCACGACGATGGTGACCGAGGCGTCGAAGGCGAATGGCTGCGGCTTGGCGGCCAGTGCCGGCACCGGCAGAAACAAGCAGATCAGCAACGTGACGGCCGAGAAAACTCCTGGCATCGAGCGAAGAACAAATAGACGGGGCATGGCATCTCCTGAATCCGCGTGGGCTTCGCGCTGTGCGCATCGAGCTGTCGGCACCGGCTAGAAGGGCGGTTCAATTTTCTGCGGGGACTTTCTTCGCGTCCCGAATTATACATAAGCCCGCGATCTTGTGTCGCCCTTCACCACTCCGGATGGCGTTCACTGGCCTACATCTGCCCGGTGCTACATTGAAGAGTTCCTACCTCTTCGACACGGAGTTTTGCTGCATTGGCCGGACGCCGCCTGCTGTTGCCTGCTCTTCTCGCGCTTGCGCTTCCGGTCCTGGCCGCTCCGCGTGTGCAACCCGTGCCTGTCCCGCCGGAGATGCTTTCTAAAGATTTCACCGTGACGGTGAATGGGCAGCCTGTTGGCGTGGCCCGTGTAGCGGCGAGCTACTCTTTCGTCAATGTCGATGTCACCGGCCCGGTCGACGTGGCCGTGACTGCTGTCGAGCCCGGCTTCTGGAATCAAGGCGTCGATATTCAACCGTGGCGTCTGGGCATGCGTCCGAAGCGTGACGGGCAAACGATCCGATTCCGGCTTGAAGGGCCAGCGAAGCTTTCCATCGCCCGGCCGCGCGATTTTCTCAATCATGCAAAGATGCTGTTCTTGTTTGCGGGCACGCCGCCCACCCCGCCGCCAACGAGCCCCACAATGCATTACTACCAACCGGGCGTCTATCGCCAGAGCCTGAATCCGAAGAGTGGTGAGACCTACTACCTGGCACCCGGCGCGTATTTCTTTGGCAGCCTTAACCTCTTCAATGTGCAGGGCGTGAAAGTGCTGGGCCGCGGAACCATTGTGTACGACGGTCCACAGGATCCAAACACCGATGAAGGCTGGATGCAGAAGCCTGACTGGCACTGCATCGGCACCAGCAATGCGCGCGACATCCAGATCACCGGCGTCACCTGCGTGATTCGCTCGCGCACGTGGTCAGTCCAGATGAAAGACTCGAGCGGCCTGGTCTTCGACGATCTGCGCGTGATGGGCGGCAACCCCGGCAATGCCAACCAGGACGGCATGGATTGGATCGGCTCAACGGACGGCGTGGTGCGCAACTCCTTCTTTCGCGCGTCGGACGATGACATCGCGTTGATGGGCAACTGGGACGGCTACACGGATGCGGATATGCTGCGACCCGGAAAAGACGTCGCCAACATTCTCGTTGAAAATACTGAACTGTCCACCAGTATCAGCAACGTGGTGCGCGCAGGCTGGCCGCGTAAGATCTTCAACTCGCACAACTTCACTCTGCGCAACTCCGACATTCTTCACGCGGGGATTGGCGCATGCGGGCAGAGTTTTGGTGTGCTCGGCTTCTGGGGCGCGAACGGTGCGAGCGGCGACCACTCCAATTACACGTTTGAGAATCTCTTTCTCGACGACTGGTATTCGCTGGTGCAGATGGAGCAGGAACAGCCGGCGCTGCACGGCTTCACGTTTCGCAACATCTGGGCGCTCGATCAGCCGCCGCTCGTGGGATCGACGATTGAGGGGCAGGTGAGCGGCGTGGTTTTCGACAATGTGAAAGTTGGCCAGGCGCGCGCTGCGAACGATGCTCAGGTCCCACTCGCCGTCACCGACGGCGCTGCGCCCGTGCAGTTTCCGGCGCCCACCGGTCCAGTCGCATCGTTCACCATCGATCCTCCGGTGTTTGCGCCTGGCGTAGCGGTCACTTTCAAAGCTGCGTCCTCGGCGCACGCACATTTCACCTGGCTCTTCGGCGATGGAACGCAGGCCACGGGACAGCGCGTGACCCATCGATTCCCCGATGCCGATGGGACGGAGTTGCGCGACAGCAACGGTGCGGGAAGGTTTCGCGTTCTGCTCGAAGCGGAAGACAGGCAGCATCGCCAGGACTGGGCAGGCAAGGGCGTGGTGGTCGTGGCGCGATGGCACGATGCGGCACCAGTCACGGGAGCCATTGCATCCGGCCTCACATGGCGCATCTATCCCGGCACGTGGACCGATCTGCCCGATCTGAGCAAACAGCAGGCTGTGTTTTCCGGCGAATCCGACAATCTTCAAGTCGATGCGCACGGATTCACCGGTTACGCCACGGTGTGGACCGGCTACATCGATGTTCCGGTCGATGGCGGCTACACGTTTCACTTGCTGGCGCGGGATGGCGCGCGCCTGGTCATCGACGATGCAGAAGTTGCCAGAACGGGACCGCCCTTTGCCCAGGTCTGCGGAAGCCCCGGCAATGCTGTTCGTTATGACCGCGGGTCCATCGGTTTACGTGCCGGTGCGCACAGCTTTCGCCTGGAGGGATTGCACTCCGTAAGCCAGGGCACGCCGCGCGTGTTGTGGGAGGGGCCGGGCATCGGCCCAACCGACGTGCCGGCAGCCGCCTTCCGCCATTTGAAAGAAGACGAAGTCTCCGACGGAACCAAATAAACATCCGCCGCGTATCCCCTTGAGCGGTAGTCTCGCTTGACACACCTAGTGCTCTATGCCTAGAGTTCTCTATACCAAGGAAACTAGGGGTACACATGGCCAAGAACGACCTTCAGGGAACTCTCGATTTGCTGGTCTTGAAAACTCTCGCACAGAACGGGGCGCTGCACGGGTATGGCATCGTCCTTCACATTCAAAGCGCCTCGGGCGAGCTGCTGCGCGTGGAAGAGGGCTCGCTGTATCCGGCGCTTCACCGCATGGAGCAGAGTGGCTGGATTGCCTCGGAATGGGCAATGACAGAAACCAACCGCCGCGCCAAGTATTACAAGCTCACTGTGCAGGGCCGTCGTCAGCTCGAACTTGCCCAGGAAAGCTTTGACCAGCTTGTGAAGGGTGTACGCGCGGTTCTGCGCTACGCCTGACGAGGAATTTATGGGCGCTTTTCGCCGCTTTACGAATCTCTTTCGCCGGACAGCCGTCAATCACGAGATTGAAGCCGAGCTGCAGGCCCACATTGATCTTGCGACGGAACGAGGAATGCGCGAGGGGCTGCCGCCCGAGGCGGCGCGGCGCGAGGCGCTGTTGCGCTTCGGCAACCCGGCGTCGACCCGCGAACGTGTCCTTTCAGCCGACGCGGCGTTAAGCTTCGAATCCGTGTGGGCAGATATCCGCTTTGCCGCGCGGCAATTGCTGCGCTCTCCGGGATTCGCGATCACGTCGATCCTGACCCTTTCGATCGGAATCGGGGCCAATACGGCCATCTTCAGCAGCATGGATGCGGTTGTGCTGCATCCGCTGGCCGTGCCGCGGCTCGATCGGGTGGTCACCGTTGCCGAACAGCAGATCAGCGGCGACTTCCAGATTGCCTCCCTGGCCAACTACGAAGACTGGGCGCGCCAAAGTCACTCCTTCGAGCAACTGGCGGTGCGCACCGGCAAGGACATGAGTTTGACCGGCGCCGGCGATGCCGAGCATGTGCAAACGACGCTTACGTCGGCAAACTTCTTCAGCGTTCTTGAAGTGCAACCACTGATCGGCCGAGTTTATGGCGAAAGCGAGTCTCTGCCGGGGCGCGACTCCGTCGCAGTCTTGAACTACGGATTCTGGCAGCGTCGCTTTGGCGGAGATCCCGCTGTGCTGGGACGCAAGGTTGTGCTCGATCAGCGCGAGTACACCGTCGTTGGCGTCATGCCGAAAACCATGCAGTATCCCTCGGACGCCGATTTCTACCTGCCCTTCGCACCCATGCAGAAAGAGCTTCAAAACCGCACGGACCGCAGTTATTTCGTCACGGGTCGTCTCCGCGACGGCGTGACGATCAAGCAGGCGCAGGCCGAGATGCGCATCGTTGCCCAGCGGCTGGCGCAGGCCTATCCTTCCACCAATCGCGACATGTCCATCGCGGTTGAGCCCCTGCTCGACGGCGTCAACGGCACCTACACGCCTCTGTATTACCGCCTGCTGTTGGGCGCCACGCTCTTTGTTCTGCTGGTGGTGTGCGCTAATGTGGCCAACCTGCAATTTGCGCGCGGCCTTCAGCGCCGCCCCGAGATTGCCATGCGCACCGCGCTCGGAGCGAGTCGAACACGCATCCTGCGGCAACTGCTCACGGAGAGCGCACTGCTGGGCCTTCTGGGAGCCGCAGGCGGTCTGCTGGTTGGCGGGCTCTATTTGCATCTGATCTTGATTGCCATGCCTGCTCGCATCGCCCGCTTCATGGCGGGGTGGTCCAACATTTCTCTCAATGGGCGCGTGCTGGCATTTTCTCTGCTGATTGCCGCCGGCGCCGGCATCGTGTCGGGAATCGCGCCGGCCATTGAGGCGCTCCGCATCAACCTGGCAAATCAAATCAAAGCCGGCTCGCGCGGCACCACCGGTTCCGGCCGTTCGCATCGTCTCAGGAATATCTTTGCAGTGGCTCAGGTGGCGTTGGCCGTGGCTCTGGTTGTCGGTGCTGCTCTCATGTCCAAGGGCATGTGGTCCATGCTGCACCTTGCCGACAGCTACAGGCCGGAGAAGATTCTCACGTTCAATGTGACACTGCCTCCCGCGCATTACGACACCGTGCAGAAGCAGGTGGCGTGGTACGCCGATAGCCTCGAGAAGCTGCGCGCGCTGCCCGGCGTCACGCACGCAGAAATCAGCATTTCTCTTCCCAACAGCGATAGAGGATGGCTGCACGATCTGGAAATTGAGAATCGCAAAACCGTGCCGGGAAAATATCAGAGCACGTTGCGCATACCGGTCAGCGACGGCTACTTTTTAGCTTTTCAGATTCCCATTGTTGCGGGTCGCAGCTTCAACCGCGGAGATTCCCTTGAGACCACGCCGGTGGCGGTCGTAAGCCAAAAATTTGTCGCGCAATATTTCCCGGGCGAAAATCCGATCGGCCATCGCATCCGCACCGGGGGGTTGAATACCACGGAACCTTGGGCCACTATCGTCGGTGTCGCGAGGGAGACGAGTTACTCCACCTGGGACGATACGCCGCAGCCGGCCGTCTATTTCGATGCAGCCCAGGTCCCTCCCATGGACACGACCTATGCGGTGATGACGAATGGCAATCCGTTGGCGCTCGCTCCTTCCGTGCGCAAAGCGCTTGTCTCCGTCGATCCCAATTTGCCCCTGGACATGGTGTTGACCTACCGGCAGTACCTCAATGAACAGATGACCGGTCTCATTTATGCCGCGGTCATGCTGGTCATTGATGCACTGATCGCGCTGCTTCTTGCGGCCATCGGGATTTTTGGCGTCATGGCGAACCTGGTGGGCGAGCAAACCCGCGAGATCGGCGTGCGTCTTGCCATGGGCGCACGGCGCGAAGATGTATTGCGCATGATCCTGCGCAGGGCCGGGTGGCTTACAGCCGCCGGGCTCGGTTCAGGGCTGGTGCTGGCGTTCGGCCTTTCGCACCTCGTCGCCAACCTGCTGCGCGGCGTGCGGTCCGATGATCCCGTGATCTTTAGCGCCATCGCGGTCGCCATTACCGCCGTGTCGATTGCATCCAGTTGGATTCCGGCTCGTCGCGCGTCCCACGTCGACCCCATGCAGGCCTTGCGCAGCGAATAATCAGAGGAGAAATCTCATGGCAATTTTCCGCCGTTTTGCCAATCTTTTTCGCCGCACGTCCATCGATCGCGAGATCGCCGCCGAACTCGAGGCACATATCGAGCTCGCGACCGAACAAGGGATGCGCCGGGGCCTGCCCCACGACGTGGCGCGGCGCGATGCTCTGATTCGCTTCGGCAATCGGACCTCGACCCGCGAACGCGTGGCGGCGGCCGATACCACGCTGGGCCTCGAGGGGATTGGCCGCGACATTCGCTTTGCGCTGCGCCAGCTGGCGCACTCGCCTGGATTCGCGATCACTGCAATCATCACCCTGGCAGTCGCCATCGGCGCCAACGCCATCGTTTTCAGCGTGCTCAACGCACTGGTTCTTCGGCCCATCAATCTTCCCGGCGCCCGGCAGCTTTACACCATCCAGCAGCACGGTCTCCCGATGAACTCATACCCGGACTATCGCGATGTACGCGATCGCAACCGGACCTTTTCCGGTGTTGCCCTGTACAACTTTGCTCCCGTCGGACTTAACACCGACGGCAATCCAAAGCAGTCGTGGGTTTACGAGGCCAGCGGCAATTATTTTGATGTGCTCGGCGTGCAGCCCTATCTTGGCCGGTTCTTCCATGCCACCGACGAGCATGGTCCTGACAGCAGCCCCTATATCGTGTTGAGCTATTCCTTCTGGCAGAACCGTTTTCACTCGGACGCGGGTGTCGTAGGCCGGCCGGTCGAATTGAACCGGCATGTCTACACCATCCTTGGCGTGGCTCCGCCGCAATTTCGCGGCGCGGAATTGATCTACTCGCCCGACCTGTGGGTGCCGATGGTCGATGAGGCGCAAATTGAAGGAACCAGCGACCTGGAGGATCGAAACAATCGCGGACTTTGGATGATCGGACGGCTGAAGCCACAGGTGACGGTCGCGCAGTCTGAAGGCGATCTGGCCAGAATTGCCGCCGACCTGAAAAAAGCTTACCCGATCGACGACGATGGACTGCACTTCACGCTGGCGCGGCCCGGCCTGGTGGGCGATATGCTGGGCGGACCCGTGCGCGCGTTTGTGGCCGGACTCATGTTGCTCGCGGGGCTCATTCTGCTCGCTGCCTGCGCCAACCTGGGTAGTCTGTTTGCCGCGCGAGCGGCAGATCGTGGCCGCGAAATCGCTCTGCGCCTCGCGCTGGGATCCACGCGCCGCCGCATTGTGCGCCAGCTCATGACAGAGGCGCTGCTCATCTCCCTGATCGGAGGCGCGATCGGGATTGCCGGCAGCGTGGCCCTGTTGCGGGCTATGAGTGCCTGGCAGCCGTTGCCGCAATTTCCCATCAGCGTAGCGGTTAATCCAGATGCAATGACGTATGTGGTCGCGGTGGCGTTGGCGCTCCTCAGCGGACTGCTCTGCGGCCTTGCGCCCGTACGCCAGGTGTTTGGCGCATCGCCATGGGAACTCGTAAAGACCGGCGTCAAATCGACGTCGAAGCGGAGCTGGTTCTCCGCGCAGGGCGCGCTTCTGGTGGTGCAGATCGCCGTCTGTGCCGTGCTGATGACCTCGTCGCTGGTGGCCGTGCGGGGGCTGGCTCGTTCGCTGCACAGTTCCTTTGGATTCGATCCCACCAACGCGTTGGTCGTCAGCTCTGACCTGAACATGGCGGGGTATTCCGGGGAACGTATTCCGGCCATGCAGCGGCGCATGATCGATGCCTCGGCCGCCTTGCCCGGAGTGACCGGGGCCGGGCTGATCGACAACATTCCTCTGGGCCTGGGCTGGAGTGAAACGTCCATTTTCAAAATTGGCGCCACGGATTTTCGCGAGTCGAGTGAGGCGTCGGAATCGATGGCCTATGGTATTTCGCCCGGCTACTTTCAGGCAGCCGGCACGGTGTTGCTCGCCGGTCGTGACTTGAATTGGCACGACACGGACAAAACGACGCCCGTCGCCGTGGTCAATCGCACCCTCGCGATGAAGGTCTTTGGTTCCATCGACCGCGCGGTGGGCGCTCAGTTCATCCAGGGCTCCGCGCATACGCACTTCCTGGTTGTCGGTGTTGTAGAAGACGGCAAATACATCTCGCTGGCTGAGGATGAAAAAGCCGCATACTTCCGGCCGCTCCTTCAATCGCCCTCGAATTCGTCGTGGCTGGTTGTGCGTTCCTCAGGAGATGCGCAACGGATTGCGGAACCGCTGCGCGAGACTCTGCGTGGGCTGGACGAAGCGTTGCCGCTTTCCATCATGACCTGGAACAGCGAGCTTACGGGCGCTCTGTTTGCGCCGCGCGCTGCCACGGTGTCGCTCGGCGTGCTGGGCATGCTGGGCGCCTTGCTGGCTGCTACCGGGATTTTTGGGCTCGCCAGTTATTCGGTTGGCAAACGCCTCAGGGAGATGGGCATTCGCATCGCTCTCGGAGCAGGCAACGGGCAGGTTCTCCGCGCCGCCGTGGGTCGATCGTTTCGTCTGCTTGCAATCGGGTCTCTCGCCGGAATGGTTCTCGGCATGGCGGCAACGAAGCTCTTGTCGTACATCGTGTATCAGGCCTCGCCGCGCGACCCAGTCGTGCTGGCCGGAACGGTAGCGGCCATGTTGACCCTGGGCCTGATCGCAACGTGGGCGCCGGCTCAGCGGGCACTGCGTGTGGATCCATCGCGCCTGATGCGTGAGGAATAAAAAAGTCCGGTTCAAGAGAGTCTGGGAGGTCAGGCAATGGGAGCTATTCGGCGGACAGGAAACCTCTTTCGACGGAACAAAGTGGAAGCCGACATTGCTGCGGAACTCGAAGCGCACATCGAGCTCGCGACGGAACAAGGGGTGCATCGGGGGCTGTCCCAGGCGGCGGCCAGGCGCGAGGCTCTTCTCCGATTCGGAAATCCCACATCGACGCGCGAACGCGTCACCGCCGCCGACACTCACCTCAGTCTCGAAGGACTTGCCGGCGACATTCGCTACGCAACACGCCAGCTGCGCCATTCACCGGGCTTTGCGGCCACCGCGATTCTTACCCTGGCCTTCGGCATCGGCGCCAACGTCGTGGTGTTCGGCGTGCTGAACGCGTTGATTCTGCGGCCGCTGGATTTTGCCGGCGCCGAACGCCTCTATCAAGTCGAGCACCAGGAGCATGGCTACCTTTCGCAGTCCTATCCCGACTACTTGGATTTCCGCGCTCGCAACACGGCATTTACTGATCTGGCTTCCTACAAACTCGAACAGGCTGGGCTGAGTATGGGTGGATCCGCTCAAGGTTCCTGGATCTACGCCGTTTCAGGCAATTACTTCGACACGCTGGGCGTGCAGCCCGCACTGGGACGCTTTTTTCACTCGAGCGATGAGCACGGACCGGACTCAGCGCCGTTGATTGTGCTCAGCAACTCGTTCTGGCACGCGCGGTTCAACGCGGACCCACGTGTGATTGGCATGACGGTCGACTTGAACAAACACCCGTTCACCATCATCGGCGTGGCGCCGGCAAGTTTCGCCGGCACGGAACTCTTCTTCTGGCCGGATTTCTGGGTTCCCTATATCGACGGCAAGCTGCTGCAGGGCTATGACGCACTCAACGAACGCACGACGCACAATATGTTTGTCATCGGCATGTTGAAGCCTGGCGTAACGCCGCAGCAGGCTAACGACAACTTGAATGCGATTGCCAGACAGCTCAAGCGCGAGCACCCCGCCGAAGACGATGGCCTTTCCGCGCGCCTGGTGAAGCCGGGGCTGATGGGTGACCTGATTGGCGGACCGGCTCGTCCATTTCTTGCAGCCGTCATGGGGCTTGCGCTGCTTGTGCTGGCGGCAGCCTGCGTCAACCTTGCAGGCATCTTTGCCGCGCGCTCGGCTGACCGTGCCCGTGAACTCGCCATCCGCCTGTCGATAGGATCCACGCGGGCCCGCATTCTGCGTCAACTTCTGACGGAGGCGGTGTTGATTTCGCTGCTGGGCGGCGTCGCGGGAACGCTGCTGGCATCCGGCATGCTCCGCGCCCTGAGCCACTGGCAACCCATCTCGGAATTCCCAATCCGCGTCACCGTCGCGCCCGACGCGGGCGTCTACGTGCTGGCGTTTCTGCTCTCTCTCCTCAGCGGCATTGTGCCGGGGCTCATCCCAGCCCGGCAGATTTGGCGCACCGACCCCATGCAGGCGATGAAGAGCGGCGGCGCGACCGTGGGAGTTCTGCGCCGGTTGTCGATACGCGATCTGCTGCTTGGCGTGCAGATCACGCTCTGCGCGCTGCTGGTGACAGCCTCCCTTGTGGCATTGCGCGGACTGCAACACTCCCTGCATGCCCCCCTGGGCTTTACTCCGAAAGGGGCAATCCTTGCCGAGGCGGACATGCACATGGCCGGATACACCGACGAGACGGCTCTCCCTGTGCAGCACCGAATGATTGACGAAGCTGCGAACCTTCCCGGTGTCACCGCGGCAGGCACCATCGGCGATGCGCCGCTCAGCGGCGGAGCCAGTTCGGGTTCCGTATATCGCGAAGGCACAGCGGATTTGCGCATATCGAACGAGGTCACGGATGCTTCGTTCTTTACCGTCTCCCCTGGATATCTAAGCGCCGCCGGCACGCGCCTGCTTGCCGGGCGCGACTTCACCTGGGACGACGGCCCGAAAGCCACCAAGGTTGTTTTAGTCAATGAAACGCTGGCGCGGAAGCTCTTCGGCGATGCCCCGGCGGTGGGCAAACATTTTCTACGCGGAGACAAAACGCTCTATCGGATTGTGGGCGTCGTGGAAGACGGCAAGTACCAGTCGCTGACCGAGGATCAGGAAGCGGCCATGTTTTTTGCGCTTCCCCAGGAATTTGAAGCGAACACCACCCTGGTGGTTCGCTCGCAGCTCGCTCCGTCCTCGGTAGCCTTCGCGTTGCATCGCCTGCTTACAGGCATCGATGCAAGCATGCCCTTCACCCTTCATACATGGTCAGAGGGGCTCGGCCTTGTGCTCTTTCCGGCGCGCGTTGCCACGGTGGCTCTTGGCGTCATGGGCCTGCTGGCGGCCATGCTGGCCATCACGGGCGTTTTCGGCATGTCGGCCTACACAGTGTCGAAGCGCTTGCGCGAGCTCGGCATCCGATCGGCATTGGGCGCGCATCGCATGCAGTTGATGCGGTCTGCTCTCAAGCGCCCGTTGCTGGTCTTGCTCACGGGATCAACCGCAGGCCTTGTCCTGGGCGTCCTCGCCAGCCGGATGCTGGCCAACCTGGTTTACCAGGCGTCGCCCAGCGATCCGCTGGTACTGGCCGGGGCGCTGGCTGCCATGGTGCTGGTGGGCGTCGTCGCCACATGGGTTCCGGCACGCCGTGCCTTGGCCGTCAACCCGGCCCAGTTGCTTCGGGAAGAATAGGCCCAAGCTATCTGTCCAAACTCCCTAATTCCGCGCTGCCGCGTCCAACTCTTTGCGGGACTTCGAGGTGCGAGGCAGCCCGGCGGTTGACTTCGCCTTGGGTTGGCCCCTGCGAACCCCCGCCGGATACAATGGTCTTACTCTGCAATCAGGGTGCGAATCGCAATCTTTTTTGAGTTTTGGAGCAGGTGCACGTGAGATGTCTAATGGGCCGCAGTCTGCGGCTTGAGCTGGTTGCAGGAATGGGTATTGCGCTGGCGTTGTCTGCGTCGGCGACGCCCGCCGTAACCGGGCAGAGCGTGGCCACTGAGACGACTCTCTCGGCCGAATACCACGACAACGCAGGCCGTACGCAGGCCACCCTCACCGTCAGCGTCCTTGGCCGGGATGGCCAGCCGGCGACTGGCGCGGTAGTCGTCGAAGACGCAGGCAAGCCGCTGGCCGGAGTCGCTCTGAACGCGGAGGGACAGGCCACCTCAGTGCTGACCCTCGCGCCAGGCAGCCATAGCCTCACCGCAACGTACATTGGCGACCCTTCGCACCGCACTTCGGTCTCCCAGGTCACACCGGTGCGCGCTGCCACTGGAACCACGCCCGACTTCTCTATCGCAGTCTCCCCGGCCACGCTTTCGCTTGCCCAGGGGCAATCCGGATCGATTACCGCGTCTGTCACTCCCATCAACGGAGCTTCGCTCACCGCGCCCATGTTCGTCACGCTTTCTTGCGCGGGCTTGCCGGATCAGGCCACTTGCACATTTACTCCGGAAAACCTCGAGATCCTGCCCAACGCCAGCGCCGCAATCAACAGCTCGGTCGTGTTCGCTACCGTCGCCAGCAACACCACGCAGGCAGCTCCTCCTCGTGTCGGCTCCAGTCCCATCGCATGGGCCATTCTGGTGCCGGGCGGACTCGGATTGCTGGGTTTGGCCTTTGGCGGGCGTCGTCGCGCCTGGCTCAGCCGTGTCGCGCTGCTCGGCTTCATCGGATTGGTTACAGTGCTCGGCACCACGGGCTGCAATCCGCTCTACTACTACAGGAACCACGGCCCCAATCCGAATCTGCCCACCCCGGTAGGCACCTACACGATTCAGGTCACGGCGCAGTCGAGCAACGGCATTACCGCAACCACCCACTCCACCACCATGGCGCTTACGGTTACCAAGTAGACTGCTGCACACTGGATGCATGAGGCAGTGGCATCCTGTTCCGGCCGAAGTCTACGCGCTTGTCGAGCGCACGCCGGCTGCAATTCTGCTTGAACATGCGCGGCCCCGCCCGGAGCCGTTTGTCAGCCGGCTCTTTCTCGAGCCCAGTCGCATTCTTGAAGCAGGCACGCCGGAAGAAATCGCGCCGCTTTTGGACGCGATCGAGTCCGCGACCGGCTCCAGGCGCTATGCCGCGGGTTTCCTCACCTACGAAGCTGCACAGGCCCTCGAACCC
>Ga0210385_10000154_pt1 | contig 73269 bp, 54 predicted proteins | sample IncBWH26OmetaG_FD_160107 | JGI IMG/M metagenome (GOLD analysis project Ga0210385, IMG submission 160107) | Forest soil microbial communities from Barre Woods Harvard Forest LTER site, Petersham, Massachusetts, United States - Inc-BW-H-26-O ... | reverse complement strand
AGGCCTCCTCGGCTGATCATTCCGATCATGACCGCTACGCCGCGGCGATGAACAAACGGCTGCAGGCTGAAGTCGATGACAATGCGCGCCTGCGCAAGGAACTCGATGATGCGAATGCCAAACTCGCAGCCATTGCCAACATTGAACAGGCCTTGCACAAGCCCAAGGCCCCCGAGGGAACACCACAGTGACCACCAACACCAAACGCAAAGCGAGAATCCTGGTCGTCGATGACGACCCGGGGCTGCTGCGGCTCCTCACCATTCGCTTGCGCGCGGAGAGCTATGACGTCGAGGCGGTCGAAGGGGGTCCCCAGGCGCTCGCGGCCGCCAGCCGCTTTCGACCCGATCTGGTCATCACGGACCTGCGCATGGAGCCGATGGACGGAATTGCGCTGCTGAAGGAGTTGCAGAACCGCTGGCCGGGACTGAAGGTCATCATGCTGACCGCCCACGGCACCATTCCGGATGCGGTGCAGGCCACACAGATGGGCGCATTTGGCTTCCTCACCAAGCCGGTGGACAAGCAGGAGCTGCTGGACCAGGTCCAGAAGGCGTTGCGAATTTCCGGCTTCGGCTCCTCCGATGAGGATTGGCGCGCCGAAATCGTGACCCGCAGCTCCGTCATGGAAGAGAAACTGTCCCAGGCGCACATGGTCGCCGGCACCGATGCGCGGGTGCTGATCTCCGGTGAGAGCGGCACCGGCAAGGAACTGCTGGCGCGAGCCATCCATCTGGCCAGCCCCCGCCGCAGCAAGGACTTCGTCGCCATCAATTGCGGCGCCACTGCGCCGGAACTGCTGGAATCGGAACTCTTCGGCCATGAAACGGGCGCCATCCCCGGCACCGCCACTGCCCACGAGGGCCTGTTCCGCGCCGCCGACGGCGGCACCTTGATGCTGGATGAAATCGGCGACCTGCCGATGCCGCTGCAGGTGAAGCTGCTGCGCGTGCTGCAGGAGAACGTGGTGCGCCCCGTGGGCAGCACGGCCGCCGTGCCCATCAACACGCGGGTGATTTCGGCCACGCACCGCGACCTGCAGTCATTGATGCAGAACGGCCTGTTCCGGGAGGACCTTTACTACCGCTTGAACGTCGTGCACATCGAAATGCCGGCCCTGAACCGCCGTCGCGAGGACATCCCGCTGCTGGTGGCGCATTTCCTGGCGAAGATGGCCAAGGAAAGCGGCACCCGCAAGATCTACGCCCCCGAGGCCGTGGAACTGCTGGCCACCGCCGACTGGCCCGGCAATATCCGACAGCTGCAGAATGTCGTACGGCAAAACGTCGCACTGTCGCAGACGCCGATCATCCCCGTAGAACTGGTGCAGCAGTCCCTGGGCGGCGGCCAGGGCAAGCTGCCCTCGTTCGATGAGGCACGCGATGAGTTCACCCGCAGCTACCTGTCGCAGATCCTGCAGATCACGGGTGGCAACGTATCGCAGGCGGCGCGCCTGGCGAAGCGCAATCGAACCGACTTCTACAAGCTCCTGGGACGCCACCAGCTGACGCCGGAGGAATTCAAGCAGCGCTGAGGACGGTCTGCATCGCGGGCGCCTACCGCCCGGTTGATCGCGGTCAATTCCCGTCAGCCGACTTTTCCATCGACGCGGCGAGGGGCTTCCAGTGAGCCACCGCGACCATACTGGGCGGCGTCGATATGGTGCTTCTCCAGCAGGTCATACAGCGTCGGGCGCGTCACGCCCAGGAATTCGGCGGCCCGCGACAGGTTGCCACCGGCCACGGCAAGCGCCTGGCGGGCTGCTTGAACTTCCGCTTTCTGGCGGGCGGTGCGCAGATTCAGATGTTCCGGATCGGCATCCGGATCGTGCAGATTCAGATCCGCGCGGGTGACCACCGAACCCTCGGCCATGATCACTGCGCCCTTGATGCGGTTTTCCAGCTCGCGAACATTGCCCGGCCATTGATAGGTCTGTACGGCGCGCAACGCATCCGGCGCGAACGCCCGTACCGGCTTGCCGAACCGTGCCGCCATCTGCTGCAACAGCCACTGTGCCAGCAGCACACAATCTCCCTGACGCTCACGCAGCGGCGGAGTGTGAAGCGTGACTTCGCTGATGCGATAGAAGAGATCATCCCGAAAGCGGCCGGCGGCGATGAGTTCCTGCAGATTACGGTTGGTCGCGCAAACCAGGCGAAAATCCAGTGGCACCGGCGTGCGCCCACCGATACGCTCGACGCTGCGCTCCTGCACCACCCGCAGCAGCTTCGCCTGTAACGACGCAGGCATTTCGCCCATTTCGTCCAGAAAGACCGTGCCCTTCCCGGCCAGCTCCAGCTTGCCCAGCGTCCGCTGGGCGGCGCCGGTGAAGGCGCCCTTCTCGTAGCCGAAAAGCTCGCTCTCCAGAAGGTTCTCGGGAATCGCGGCGCAGTTGATGGCCACGAAGGGTTCATGTGCCCGCCCCGACAGTCGGTGCAAGGCACGGGCAACGAGTTCCTTGCCGGTGCCGCTCTCGCCCATCACCAGAACGTTGGCGCGAGTGGGCGCCACCTTTTCCACCGCGCGGCACAGCTGCCGTATGGAGTCACTGGTGCCAATCATCCCTTCGAGGGCCATGGCGTCGGTCTGCTCACGCAAGCGGGTGTTCTCGGCCTCGAGTTCGCGAATTCGCAAGGCCCGCCGCACGACCATGGACAGCACGGTCGCATTGACCGGCAGGTGATAAAAATCCGTGGCCCCCAGGCCGACCGCCTTCACGGCCAGCTCACGCGACTTCTCCCCGGTCATGGCCACCAGCTTGGTGGCCGGCGCGATACTGAGGATCTGCCGCAGCAATGCGAGGTTACCCGCCTCATCCGGTTGCCCACTGTCGCCGAGGTCAAAGAGTACGACCTCCGGTTCGAGGCGCCGCACGAGGGCCAACGCCTTCTCACCCACCGGGCTGATGGTCACCGCGAGGTCGGAAAAGACCGCGGCCAGATCGGCACCGCGCGCCGAATCGTCCTCGAGAATCAACAGTGTGTGGCACTCGCTCAAGTCGGCGTCCTGATCTGGCAGCCTGGGTGGGTCTACCGAGACTTTACACTCGCAGTGTAAGGAATACCGTCGGCTGCGGCCGCTTGCCAGCCCCGGATCTGTGGCCCGAATCACAGTCTCGCTTGCACGACGATCGCCACGATCCGACGATCGCGTGCAACAAAACTGTGGTGATGAAAGTTTCGGCAAAACAGCCACGGCGCGTCCGACCAGCGCTATAGTTTGCCGCGAAAATGTGACCTGAATCGCATTCTGCACAGATGCTGAACAACCTGCGCGCCAGGCCAGCCAGACTCAACAAAGCTATTGACGGTCGACACTGAACTCCGATGACAGCGATTCGCATTGACACCCCTGGGGATGACTCGGCTCGGCGCGAGCGTCTCTATTCCGGCGAAATCCTGGTCCACCCGCCCACGACCTCTTCTCTTGAGTTCTGCGAGTTCGCGCGCGTCTTGCTGCGGGAGGCGTTCGGAGCCCTGGACCCGGAAATGGCCCAGTACAGTCTGTCGGTTGAGGCGTACGCGCGCGTGCTCGCCGCGCTGAAGCCCAAGTTCATACATCATGCTGAGAGCAAGCGACTGGTGCGCGGCATACTCCAGGAGCTGGGCTGCGACCCGAACGAAACCTATTTCGACGTTCCGCGAATGCGCAGCTCGACCAGCGACAATTACCTCACGACGGGAATCGCCTACGCCTTCCACCCGCATCGGGACACGTGGTATTCCGCACCGATGTGCCAGATCAATTGGTGGATCCCGATATACGAAATTGAAGCCAACAACGCGATGGCGTTTCATCCACAATTTTTCAGTAACCCGGTCCCCAATGGGTCGGCGGCGTACGACTATCAACGGTGGAACGAGACCAATCGCTTCAATGCGGCACAGCACGTCGGCCAGGACACGCGCGAACAGCCGAAAGCCAAAATTCCAATTGAGGCCGACCCGGATATCCGGCTGCTGCCGCCGGTTGGTGGAATCATCATATTTTCGGGTGCTCAGCTGCACTCGTCGGTTCCCAATACGAGCGGCCGCACGCGCTTCAGCATCGACTTTCGGACCGTCAACTGCACCGACGCGAGCCTGCTTCGAGGCGCGGTGAACCAGGACTCCCACTGCACGGGCACCGCAATGCCCGATTACCTGCGCATGTCTGATCTCGAGCATCTGCCGGCAGATATCATCGCTCGCTACATGCCCGGTCATCCGCAGCCTGCACGAATCCCGCCGTAGGCACCTCAGGCACCGGTGGACCGAACGATCATCACCGGCCGACTGGCGATGAGGATCCCTGAGGATCCACACGAGGAACATAACGTCGCTGATCAGATCTCGCAGGTCGAGCGACTCTAAAGCCTCCTACGTAGCTGGCATTAGTGCGATGCGGGTCGCAGTTCAGGCGATTTACTCAGGCTACTCTGAGCCCTATTTCCAGCAAGTGATCGGCAGTTCTGGCCCTGCCAGCAGTTCTCCCCACCTACCGGCATAGAAATTGGAAATTGCTTCAGTGCAATAGCGAGGTAGCGGCGCGATGAAACGCCAATTTCTGTTGACCTCCACACCCAATCTGCCGTTCCCAGAGTGGCGCACGGTGCGTACGCAGGGAGCATTCCTGCATCACGCTCCGGAATTGCCCGTTCTGAGATCGGCAGATGGCAGCGTAACGATCATCGGATTTGTCATAGATCCCAACGAGACGACAGCGTCCAATCAACAGCTCATAGATCGGATCGCGACCAGCGCTCGAACCGGCCTCGATGCCGCGCTCACGACCTGTGCCAATTTCGGCGGTCGGTGGGCCATCCTCATTGAAAAGGCTGAATTCGAGGTGATGCTTCACGACGCGTGTGGCCTGCGCCAGGTGTTTTATTCGGACAGCACCCTCGAACCGGCATTCTGTGCATCTCAGGCGAGTACGGCGGCAAAAGTACTGGCATTGGCGGACGACGTTGAGTCCGTCAATTTTCTCAATACAAAATTCGCGCGTTCGCGCGAGTACTGGTGGCCCGGTGACACTACACGCTACCGCGGCGTAAGGTGCCTGCTGCCAAATCACTATTTGAACTTGCGTACCCGCACCCCAACTCGGTACGGCCTCAGTCAACCGATCGGAAGATCATCCTTGCGGGTGGCTGCCGAGGACGGAATGCGCGACCTGGCCAATCTCGTCCGCGCAGTCGCGGCGCGATCTCCGCTCGCCCTGCCCCTGACTGCAGGCTGGGACAGCCGCGCGATCCTTGCCGCGTGCTGCCGTGCGAAAGTCAGACCTCATGCCTATACGTTACGGTTCGCAGGTTACGGCGACAGTCACCAGGACATTGCGATCTCGCGCAAACTGTTATCTCGCCTTGGTCTGCCACATCAAATAATGGATTGTGGCGCGACCCCCTCCGACGCCTTCCGGGCGAGGTATCGTCAGGCGGTGGATCCTACGGACGATGAAGCCTGTGCTATCGCGGAAGGTCTGGCGCGGCTTTATCCGCAGGAATGCATTTCTCTAAGCGGACATTGCAGCGAGATTGCAAGGTGCTTCTATTATCGGAACGGCGAAACCCACATGCGCATGGATCCTGAGACCATGGCCAACATCACAGGCATGGATGCAACGCCTTGGGTGCTTCGGCAATTTGGCCAATGGATGGCCGGTGCTCGAGACACCATTGCGGCGACTGGAATCTGTTGGCTGGACTTGTTCTACTGGGAGCAGCGGGCGGGGAGATGGGCGGCAAACGGTCAGGCACAATGGGATATCGTGCACGATCGCTTTACACCGTTTAGCTACCGGCCCCTGCTTTTAAAACTGTTGTCGGCGGACGCCGTCTGTCGCGCCAAACCGTACACACTATATCGTGAGCTGATCCGTGCGGGAGCTTCGGAGCTGCTCAAGGAGCCGGTCAATCCACAGACCACGCCGGCTTCGAGAGGACCCCTAAAGACAATGTTTGCGCGAGTCCTGCAGACCGAATTTAGCTAGAATCGCCGCCATGGACGACCCGCGCAATTACGCCATTGAAGAACCCGCGCGTGGCAATGGCGTTATGGGCCGCGACGGCGAAGCCGCGCGATGAAAAGGCAGCCCGGCACTGATCCGTCGGCTCACCGACCGCAAGTGAGCATCGGTATGCCGGTCTACAACGGCGAGAAATACATCGCGCACACTTTGGACAGTCTCCTGGGGCAGACACTGACGGATTTTGAGCTGATCATTTCCGACAATGGATCGATCGACGCAACCGAGACCATTTGCCGTGAGTACGCGCTGAAAGACTCACGGATTCGCTACATTCGTCACCCCGTCAATAGAGGCGCCGCGTGGAATTGGAACTACGTCGTGCATCAGGCACGTGGCACCTTCCTCAAATGGGCGTCCTCCAACGACTACTGCGACGCGCGCATGCTCGAAAAGTGCACTGCCGTGCTCCTGAATGACGAGCGCGTCGCGCTGTGCTATCCGCTGACCTATATGGTCGCCGAGGATGGCAGCCGCGAGGTTTACACCGGCGACATCGACGTGCCGGAGGATACGCCGAGCCAAAGGTTTATCCACATCCGCCAGCATCTTTTGATGAACAATGCCCAGGCTGGGGTCATCAGGCTCAGCGCATTGCGCCGGACGAGGCTGGAACGCTCCTATCCGCACAGCGACATGATCCTGATGGCGGAGCTGGCACTCTACGGCAAATATCGTTTGTTGCCGGAACCCTTGTTTTTTCGCCGCAATGACAAGCAGTTCATGAGCCACAAACTCTCGCCGGATGAACTGGTTCATTTCATAGACCCTACGCGCCACCCGCGCTTTACCCTGGTATCGGTTAGCCGGCACATAGACTCCATTTGGTCGGTGCTGCGTGCTCGAATAGGTCCAAAAGGGACATCCGAAGCGCTCCGCTACATTGCCAAAAGGGCGTACCGGGAACGTCGTGCGATCTATCGGGAACTCGCGATATTGTTGGGCATTCGGCGCCTGCCGCGCCCGATTCACAGCGGCTAACCCGCTCCCATCGCGGTCGCTGCACCGCCAGTCATAGCCGCGGCGATTAGCCGATGCTGCGGCTCGAGTTTCGCTTCGGCTCGTTCCCTGAACTCGCGTATTTGCCCCGAAAACTTCGGCTGCTCTGCCGCCAGAGAGCGCACGCTTTCGTAAAGTTCATCCGCATTGACATCGGCAAAACGATGGCAATACCGCCCCATTCCCAGCTCGGACAGATGGCGTTCAACTTTCCATTCGCAAGCGATGGCAACCATAGGGCGCAGACAAACCGTCGCAAGAATAATCGCGTGCAGCCGGCTGGCCACGAGGACATCGGTCGACTCCAATGCCGCTATGAATGATTCCACCGATGTGGGGAGTTTGAGAGTGAGGTTCTGCCGCATCTCCGCAGGAAGCGTCGCCTGCAGGACTTCGTGCAACTCCTTCGTGACGTGCGAGTCCGCCGGAGTTGTCGAGAATAGGACAATGGTTGCACCGTCCTGAACCTGCCGGCGCGCCATTTCCGCCAGTGAGTCAATGTAATGTCCGAACTGCCTGGCCTTGTCTTCCGGCCAAAATCGTTTGTCGCCGAAGGCCATGGGCGCGATGCCTATACGCAGTCTGTCACCCGCCGCCCGATTATACGGTTCGGGACCGGCATCCTTCGCCACCGGGTAAGCCAGCGCCATATCCGGCACCACATCAATTCGCTTCCCAACCAATGCGCCCACCACCCGCGCGCTGTGCCGGTCCCGACAGGTAGACCGGTCGACGCGGCTTAGCGCGCAGCGCACCAACCAGCGTGATAGGGATGATCGTAGGCGGCCGGACCCGACGCTCACCATGAGTATCGGGCGGCGGCGGATTTTGGCGGCGAGTGTCCACTTGAACAGTGCGAATGGGTGCTGAGCCGCCCCGCCCCACAAATCATCGATCTGCCCGCCGCCGGAAATTATCAGCACATCGACGAACTTGAAAAGCGCAAGGGCCAACTGGAAATGCCGAACCTCCGCCTTCATTCGTCGCATGATCCGTCTGAACCGGGAAGCGCGAACGTCAGTAATGTGTCCGGCATTTATGGTAATGGCCTGTGCGCGCGCGCACACTTGCTGAAAAGCCGGAGGAAAGGGATTGAGCTCGGCGTCGTTGAGCGTCGACGGCACCGCCTCAAAAGGCATTCCCCTGCGGAATATGTCTATCGGAAAACCCGGAATGCGATGTCTGCTCTCTGTGTCAATCGGGCTCAGGGTGATGCCGACGAATGCTGTCTGCGGCGAAATCCTGCGAACGTGATATATGATGGAGTCCTGAATTGCTGCATCACCCAGATTTCCGGTGCCACACGGAGAGAGCAGCGCCGCGATTGGGCGCCTTTTGTATTGGGTCGGGAGTTGCGGCGACCGATCCGTAACTGAAGTCACCGCGAGATGTTACCTTTGATTGTTCTTTCCTTGGAGACAGCTCGAGCTTCCTGTATCTGGCCGCGAATGAAGTTATGGCGCCACCTTGATTGAAGCAAATCGCCCTCGTTGCGCGACATCCATGCGAGCGCAACACTCAGGGCTTCACGGAGTTGCTGTCTGTAAAGGTATCGCGGTGCGCCGAACAGCACTCTGCGGCTGGCCAACTCGTGGATCTGACCAAGGCGAAATTCTCCGCGGCCGTGTCGAGTAGCGCGACGCATTACCCATGCCAGGTCGAGTTGCTCCTGGCGGACGAAATGCTCCACGATGGCGTCGTGCACGTGCCACGCCCTGTGGCCGAGACTTTCCAACCGCCGAGTCAACTCCGTATCTCCGCCCTGGGCATAATTGTTGCCGCTCGGCCCAATCTGAGAATTGAAGTCGATCCCCGCTTTGAACACCGCGGAGCGGATGGCGGTATTGGGACCCCACACGGAACTGGCCGCAATTGGACCCTCTTCCCAGGTCGGGTCGGTAACGGCGTACGCGGCTCCCTGAGGAACCCACTTGACCCACGGGGGCGGGGGGACCTCCCACCGGGGCAGGATTGGACCACCGAAGATCGAGAATTCCGGATGGACATCGGCAGCGTGTCGCAATCTCAGCAGCCAATCCGGCTGGGGCAGCACATCGTCATCGGTAAGAACCGTTAAGTCGCCATCGATGTGCGGAAGCGCGGTGTTCAAGGCGAAATTCTTTCCGCGCCGCTGCTCCGTGAGGAACTGCAGGGGCAGTCGATCGAAGAACCCTTTGACGGTCTCCGACGTTTGGTCTGAACTACCATTGTCGACAACGACCAGGTTCCAGCCCGAATCAGGCGCCCGCAATCCACAAAAGGACTCCAACGTTGCACGCAAGATTTTGCTTCGGTTTCTTGTTGCGAGCAGTACCGTCAGCATTTCCGTTCCTCTACGAATCCATCGCGATGCTATGTCCACCCGGCCATTTTCCTGGAGAGCCGCACGGAGCGAATGGGAATGGAATCCGGGACGGAACACCGGGAAATCGGTGAGCCCTCATCGCAGGCGACTGAAATGCCACTGCAGGTTAGTATGTAGGGGTGAGGTTGGAATGTGAAGAGTGGAAGTAATTGTCTGCAGCAACAATCGAAGGGTCGTCAACGCACGCCGTTCGGCAGAGTGGCAAGTCATCGGCCGCCCCCAAGCGTGGAGATTAAGTGCGAACTGCGTCACAGGTCTTGGCCGGTCGCCTCACTACACTCTCTTTTTCCCTGGCGCCCGATAGACGCATGACCTTATCAGGTCGGCCCTCGTGTTAGAACTGCGGACATTCTCAATTTGTCAAGGTGGGCGCGCGCCACCGGCGAGCGCGGGGCGGCCCCTTTCGCTGACCGAAGGTTATGCTCCGGAACGGGTCCCGAAGCATCCAAATCAGTGTGGCGAGAAAGTGTGCAGGCGAATGCGTCTCTCAAGGTTGCCGCGGTACCGAGTGGCAACGCCTTGATCAAAGCAATAGCGTTTCACCTTCCGCAGTTTCATCCCATCCCCGAAAATGACCGCTGGTGGGGCAAGGGATTTACTGATTGGACCAATACGGTGAAGGCCAAGCCTCAATTCAAGGGTCATTATCAGCCCCATCTGCCCGCCGATCTCGGCTTTTATGACCTGCGTTTGGCCGAGGCCCGGCAAGCCCAGGCCGACCTCGCGCGGGACTACGGAATCCATGGGTTCTGTTACTACCACTATTGGTTCAATGGCCGGCGGCTATTGGAGCGTCCCGTCAACGAAGTGATCAGTTCAGGGCGGCCAGACCGACCGTTTTGTCTATGTTGGGCGAATGAGAATTGGACGCGACGATGGGATGGGCAGGAAAATGAGATTCTGATGGAGCAGATATATTCTGCCGCAGACGATGAAGAACACATTCGACACCTGATACCTGCATTCAGCGATCCGCGTTACATCAAGGTTGAGGGAAAGCCGATCTTTCTCGTGTACCGAACCAATTGGCTTCCTGATCCCGTACGCACAACCGAAATTTGGCGGCGCGAAGCAACCCGAGCCGGACTGCCTGGATTGTACCTCGTGCGTGTGGAGAGCCTTCCTGAACTGACCGGCGATCCAAGGCCGCTTGGCTTCGACAGCGCGTTGGAATTCCAGCCGAGGTGGCAACTACAGCAGGGGCTACGGATCTACCGGCGCAAGTGGTGGCACCGCAACCGGCTGGGGACCGGCGAGCCCGGATTCACCAAATTCAATGTTTGCGAGTACGAGCGCTTCGCGCAAGCCGCCATGGACATGGCCCCGCCGTCCTACCCGCTCATCCGCGGAGTGTGTGTAGGCTTCGATAACACCTCAAGACGTCAGAGCGGCGGCGTGATCCTCAAGGATTCAACGCCCGAAGCTTATGGGCGTTGGCTCGCTAGCGTGGTTCGCGCCAATGGCTCCCGCAAATTGGAGCCTGCGCCCGAGGCGCAATTCGTTTTCATCAACGCCTGGAACGAGTGGGCCGAAGGAAATCATCTCGAGCCCTGTCGAAAATGGGGCAGAGCCTATCTGGAAGCAACACGGGACGCGCTGAAGCAGCAGGTGTAGGGGCTCCGCATTGCGCATTTCCTTTTGGAACGCACCAGGGGAAGTCAGTAGGGTTTTATCATCATGATCTATCGGCCCATAGCCTTTTATCTCCCACAGTATCATCCGATTCCGGAGAATGATGACTGGTGGGGTCGTGGTTTCACCGAGTGGACGAATGTCACGAAAGCGAGGCCATTGTTCCGTGGACATCATCAACCCAACCTGCCGAGTGATCTGGGATTCTACGATCTGCGCGTCCCGGAAGTGAGAGAGGCACAAGCCGAACTGGCTCGCGCCCACGGACTGGAGGGTTTTTGTTATTGGCACTACTGGTTTGGGAATGGAAAGAGAATTCTTGAGCGGATCTTCGCCGAGGTTCTAGAAAGCGGGAAACCTGACTTCCCCTTCTGCCTTGCCTGGGCCAATGAATCCTGGACGGGCGTCTGGCATGGCAAGTCCGACCGTGTCCTGATGGAACAGCAGTATCCGGGAATTCACGATTACGAAGCACACTTCAACACCCTGCTGCCGGCATTCAGAGACCGACGTTACATCCGTGTCGACGGCAGGCCGCTATTCCTCATCTACAACCCGGACCTGGTCCCAAACCTGCCAGACTTCAGCGCACAGTGGAGGAGAATGGCAACCGACAGTGGATTGCCAGGATTGCATTTCGTCGGTGTAGCGCACGGTGGAGAGTCACTGTGGGATGGAATGGACGGCTTGGTATCGGGCGGCCCCGCCATACTGATTGATCGGATGCCGAGATCCGTAGCGCGCAATGTCGGCGATCGTGTTTCACGGCACCTTCTTCGCCGGCACTCTCTGGACACCGTGATCCGGGATACTCTAGGCATACCCAGGAAGCGAGCCTATCAGGATTTTGCCGATTCCTGTTTGACCACGCCGATTCCCGACACTGAATATCCAGTCGTTATTCCGAATTGGGACAATACACCGCGATCGGGTGCAAATGGCGTGGTTCTGCAGGACAGCTCACCTGAAGCGTTTGCCACTCTGCTGCGACGCGCCTGCCGGCTGGTGAAGAATCGAAACGCGCAGCAACGCCTGATATTCATCAAGGCGTGGAATGAATGGGCTGAAGGAAACTATCTCGAACCCGACGTTCGCTTCGGTTCGCGCTTTCTTCTTGCCATGAAGGAAGTCCTGGATTCAGAGTGAAGACATCGGTCCCGCCACACTTGCCGACGATCAAGCCGGCCGCGTGCGCCGCCTCATGTAAAATCGTAGGGCGCGGCCGCAGAGCGAATACACCCTTCCTCTGCGTTGCTGGAGAGCAATGACATCAGATAGCCGCTTAAAGGTTGGCGCGTTGACAAGAGGGCTCAGCGGCGAAAGGCGAAAGTAACGCAGTACATTATCCAAGAACTCCCGATCAAATGTGCCATCCTCGCGATTCGTGCTGGACAGGCCGCCGGCGGCGAATTTGGCCACTGTGACGTCGATGTACTTAAATTGAGTACGTGCCCAACAGCGCATCGTGAAGTCCCAGTCTCCACAGACTCGATAGTCGCCCTGGTATTCGCCGACGCTCCGCGCGAAATCGGCTTTGTAAAATATGGCTTGGTGGCAGATGTTCCTGTTCAGCAGCTTCGGTAGATCGAACCGGGAATCGTAAATGGTCCCAGACCTGGCCCAGGCGCAATCTCCGACGATCTCCACATTCCCGTAGATCACGTTGGCAGTTGCCGTATTCAGCGGGCTCATGACGACAGCGAGGACCCGATCGTCGAATATCAAGTCGTCACTGCCCAGGAAATAAAGCCATTCGCCGCGGGCTCTGAGGGTCGCTTTGTTCATGGCGTCGTAGACGCCGCGATCGCTCTCCCGAAAGAGGCGCAGGGGAAACTTAGGGTGAAGCTGCAGGAAATTGCCTATCGCACGCGCGGTATCGTCAGCGGGGGACCCATCTTGGACAATGACTTCATAGTCCGAGAACGACTGCACCGCAATACTTTCGAGCGATCGTTCGATCGATGCGGCAGAGTTGAAGGTCGGTACGATGATCGAAAGCAGTGGCACGGTTGTAATTCGGATTTTAGGTATCGCCCCTGACGGCGCGGCGCGCTCCGAAGAGGGTCATTTCCCGGATCGGGGGCCGGGCCCGGGAGTATTGCGAAACAGACCCCTTGAGGTAGGCCTGTGGCGGATGCCGGTACGGGCGGCCAGCGATATCATAATCCTTTGCTGGCGCGTCAGTCCCGTTCGATATCTGTGAAATTCCGCGGCGATCTTCCGCACCAGCGGTTTATCGTCGAGTCGCGCCGCTTGATCGAGAATGTAGAGAAGGTCTTCGCGAATCCGGTCGTCAATCCATTTCTCTGTTGCGGCATCAGCCAGCCCCGCGTGGCGGGCTATGGCCCGTTTCAGAGCCTCAAGCTGCGCGAGGAAATCCGGCTTTCTCCAGGTACTGAATTCGAAGTTCGTATCATGCAAATTAAAGGTGATGATGCGCGGACTCTCGATCACAACGACCGGGAACTGTGCGGCAACCCGTGCAAAATACTCTTGATCTGCGCTGTATGCGAAGCGCGGCTCGAACATACCAACCGCCTCGACGATCGCCCGGTGCACGACTGCGCCGGATGGAATCGTCGGACAGTTCAATACCGACCAAGGGCAGGGGCGCGAAATTGTGCATCGAAAGGCGTCATCGTATCTACTGCCCCCATAGTGATGCACAATCAGCGCTGGTTCTCTTACCAAGGAACACGCGGCCCGCAGCGCGACAAGCGCTCCCGGCTGCAGCTCATCATCATCGTGCAGCATGCAAATCCAGTCGCGCGACGCGGATTGCAGGCATCGGTTCCAGTTGGCAACCATCCCCTGGTTTTTTTCCGCGCGGGACATGCGAACGCCCAGGATGTCGCGAACTCTTTGATAAGTGTCATCGGACGAGCCGTCATCAGCCACGATGACCTCATCATGCACACCGACCTGGCCGAGGACCGCTTGGAGCAACCCACAGAGTGAATCCGATCGGTTGTATGTCGGAATCGCGACTGTCAGGGGAATCTGGTCACTCGTAACCCGAGCTCCCAAAGAACCCATGCCGCTTTCCTTCAGTGTGGTCGTCAATATCTGTCCGCTCATTCGCCTTGGTGGCTTGCGGGCAAGTCGTCATGGTTGCGCGCGAGCATGCTTCGATAAATGCCCTCACGCTCTTTACGGACCATCTCGGGCGAATATATCCTGGAGACCAGCACCCTACCAGCCCGCGTCAACCGCTCCCGCAACTCTCGGTTCCTCACGACGCGCACGATAGCGTCCGCAAACCCTGCGGAATCGTCGCGTATCAGAATCTCAGATTCGTCACGAGCCGGAATGCCTTCACAACCAATGGAGGTGCTGATCACTGGAATGCCTTGAGACATGGCATCCAGGACTTTCACGCGGATGCCGCTTCCTACCCGTATCGGCACCACCATGGCGCCGCCCCTCAGGCTGTCAGCCAAATCGGGGACAAAGCCGGAAAATTCGAGCCCCGCAGCGGCAAGGCGTGCGATCTTACCTTCACTCCACCGTCCGATCACTCGCAGCTTACAGTCTGGAACCTGGTTCAAGACCTCTGGCCAGATTTTAGTGAGAAGCCACTCCAATCCATCCCGATTCGGGTAGTGCGATTCCGACCCGACAAACAGCAGCCGAAAGTCCCCGATCCCCACATCCGGCCCGGCGGCTGTGCCAATGACGGGAAAGGGACTTACAAAGATCTTCTCCCCTGAAACCCACTGGCGCAGCCTGCCCGCATCCTGCTCGCTGAACACCACAATTGCATCGAACTTCTGTAGGTATGCCTGCTCTTGAAGCAGCATCATTTGTTGGAGATATTTCCCATAGTGCTGGTAACCGCTTACCGCTGCGCGTCTCTCCATATAGACGCACTGCAGCTGATGGTGAACAAAGACCTTTGGCACGTGCGTCGGCAGACACGCGCCCAGGGACAGCATTTGTACGAACTCCAGCTGAACGAGATCGAAACCGGACTGCACTTCATCCAACACAGCGCTGACAAATCGGGCCGGCAACGGCTCGAAGGGATATTCTGGAACGTCCTCTGCAGCCTCGCCCGCCACCGGCATCTGCTTCGGAGAGATCATTGTTGCACACAGCCGCACGGCACGACGCAGAATACGGCCGATTATCCGCCGGGCCGGCCGCTCCGCGGCGGCCACCGCACCGCAGGCCACGCCGTGCACCCTAACTTCGGCCAGGTGCGCCTGAAGTGACGCGGCGGCTTGCGCCCCCTGTTCGCCATACACCGGGCATATCAAAGTCAGCTCGTGCTGCCGTTGCAGACAGGCCAAAGAGTTGACGACCGCCACGTTTCCGCCGGAATCCAACGGCCAGGGCAGCCACGGAACTGCTATGAGTATACGCATACGATGGGTAAGTGACCGCGGCTCGGCGCTTGAATCCTAATTGCACCAACTCTCCGGCATTCCTCACACATTGCCTAACGCCTGCTACCCCAGGTAAAACGCGCAGTGGCAAGATAATTCCATAAGGTCCCGAGCACAATGCCCGCGGCAGCCGAAATCGCCCACTGCGCATGCCTGGAGAACGCATAGGTTGCAAATCCGACGTTTGCCAGTGCGCCGGCACCGCAGACGGCATAGAAAACCAGCAGACCCCTCAGTAAACTCAAACCGTGGAGCCGCTTGTCGCGATACGTGATCACGTTGTTCAGAAAGAAATTTGAGGTCATGGCCGCCACGGTTCCCGCGGCCTGAGCCAGCGGAAACCTCTGGCCGAGGCCGAGGAACAGCAGACTCATTACGGCGAAGTGACACGCCACGCCCGACCCTCCGACCAAGGCGAAGAACAATAGTCGCGGGGACACGACATGGCCGATCCGCTTGTCGACCAGAAGCATCAGATACTCCCAGATGACCAGCGAGTCGAGTTTGCTCTCGCCACGGGTGCGACCGCGAAATGTGTACGCAACCTCGCAGAAGCGCAATGGGCGGATAGATGATGCGAACAGGTCGAGCAGGACCTTGTAGCCGTAGCCCGAGAGTCGCCGTACCGTGTCGCGGAATACGCTGGCGCGCACGACAAAATAGCCACTCATGGGATCATGCAGATCATGAGGTACCAGACCGCGCGAAAGATGCCCTGCAATACGGCTGGTCAGTTGACGATGCGGATCCCAGCCGGCGGTGCTGCCGCCTTCGACGTAGCGACTCCCGACCACAACATCGAGGTTGTCCATACGCAGACGCTCGAGCATCTGCGGGAGAATCGCATCATCGTGCTGAAGGTCCCCATCCATGACTGCGATCCAGGGCGCCGCAGAACTCAAGGCGCCTTCGACCACGGCCGTCGCCAGGCCGCGCCGGCCAATTCTTTGGATACACCGCACGCGAACATCTTCTTGAGCCAGATTCCGAACAGCATCGGCAGTCCCGTCCGGCGAATCGTCGTCGACGTAAATCAGCTCCCAGTTATACATCTTGAGGGAAGCGCAGATGCTGGCGTGGAGTGGTCGGATGTTCTCGACCTCTTTGAAGGTCGGAACGACGATGGAAACGTCTGGCACAGTATGTGTACTCATGGCAGGCGATTGGATCTTATGGCGCGACGTCCAGCGGCCGAGGGCCGGCGGCGCGGCGGTATAGCGTCCATGTGTCCGTCTGTGCGACTTTTGCGAAGTGCCGATCGAGGTAGTCGCCATACGCGGCCAGCAGCGCATCAACGGTGGCGAAGGAACCGCCTTTGCCACGGCCGCCCATGGTCGGCACCATCACCAGCGATGCCTCTCCAAGAACCGACCCAACGGGTGGGACATGCTTGGAATCGAATGAAAAATTTAGGTCCCACCAGAGTTGTCCGTCGTGGGCGGGGGGCAGCCCGAGCGCAAATGAAAATGGGTTGGTAAAGGCGAGCGTAGTCACGCGCTCGCCCACTTTTATATTTCTGCGCACTAGGTCAATTCCGTCATTGAGGCGGGCTGGATGTTCCCGCGCCGGCCAATACGACGTGACATGCTGTGTTGACGCCGGGACATAAAAGTCACGCAGGTTGGCCGAGTGAATACGCCTCGTCATGGCGTAGGTCGGGCGGCTGAGCCAGTTCCACGCCGTCGTGTAACCCGTGGACGCAAGGTCACGACCGATGATCGATCCGGCCAATGCAGGAATCAGGATCAATGTAATCACGGTGTAGGCGAATCGAGCCGAATCCCCGGCGGTGACGATGCGCCGCGGGTTGGCGCGTCGGAACATCTCCAACACCAATACGGCCGCCGTCACCAGCAATGGGTCATCTACGCCGCCACCTTGGGCGGCATTTCCAGAACTGATCCCAACCGCCGTGGCGAGAACCCAGGCCGCCACGAACCACAGTTTCGCAGACCAATTCGCCGATGGCGCTTCGGCCCCAAACCATGACATCAGCAACAGCGCTCCAGCGAATAGACAAAGCAACGCGGCATTGCTGGAAAGACTGCTGAGCAATAGGTGCACTCTCATGGTCAGCGACTGCGCCGCACCTGCGGCGGCAATGTCCCTCAAATAGGCCAGGAGACTGATGTGCAGAGCCAGATAAAAGGCCATGATGACCGCAAGCAAAGTCAGGGCTGCGGCCACGACGTAGTTGACTGAGCGGGACTGCGTTATCAAGGCGGCGACCGTTGCGGCCGCCCCGAACGCAAAATAGGTGATTTTGCAGTAGAGCAACAACCCCAGGAGCAGTCCGGTTAGCAATCCCTCGACGCCAACTCGCGCGTACACGGATTTCCTTGCGCTGAGAAAGAGCAGTACCAGCAGGACCGATGTCAACGCGTATGATTGACGGTTGTAGATCATCGCATACGTGGTATCGCGGATGGCGTAACCCAAGGGTCGAGGTGCCAGGAGCAGGACACCAATGAAAAGCACGTAGAAAGCGCAGATTGCCACCGGCAAGCGCGTAAATGCGGCATACCACGCACAGGGGATGACGATCGACAGGGTTAATAGGGCACCGTACGGTACGGCTGAAACTGAGGGTGTCGCGACCTTCAGGCCAAATGCAACGAGCAGATACGAGACTGGTCCGATTGGAGTATGAAAGTCGGTGTGCGGTATTTGGCCATTTACGATCCGCCACCCGCCATCCAGCAAGGCCGCCATATCCCATGGGCCGCTTATTGGCCCTATGCCCCAAACCAGCGTCGCCGCTGCAAGTACCGCAAAAAATCCGGTGAGGAGAATTGCCGCCCAGCGGTACCCCAGTGCAGATTCACTCCCGAGGTGGTCCGCAAGCGCCTCCGGCAGGAGCGCCAGCCAACCTGAGCCCGCATCCTGGGTTAGCTCTTCTGACATTCAATTCGAATTGTGCGTAAGTCCAACGACAGGCACAGACTGGTCGAGGGAAGGCTTTGTTTCATCGCACAATAGTCTCTGACTGGCTCGTCACCCACCTAACGAACGTGTCAGTTTGTCGTCCGGATGCCAGAAGTCCGATCAGAGTAGCAAATGGCCAGCAAGTGCCACTCTCGAGAGCATCTCAATTCTAGATCGGGGGCCAGCAGATAAACGCCTCGGCGCCCCTTAGGTTTGGGCGCACTGGTTTGTGAGGATACTTAACTTTTGCGGCAAACCCAAGCGCGCCCGTCTCACCGGGTGGCGAGGGTTAAAAAGGGTCCGGTGCGCGCGATACGCCAGGACCAACCTCGCCCGGCGATCGATTAGGGGAAGTCCGTCTCTTTGGCTGAGGTCGCGAAAAAAGGCACGACCTGTTGCCCATACGCAGTCAACTGCGAAGAACTGCCAGCTGTGGCCGGGCTGCCGGTGAAGTAACCCTGGGTCACCGTCATCTGATACGGATCGCCTGGTAGCGCATAGACCGGGTCATCCCACCCCCAGGCCGCCCAGCCGAGACCTGATGCGTTGGCGGCGTTGATGACTTGCGCTGCAGTGACATTCGTTGCGTTCTGTACTGACTCGGCTGGACCAAACTCCATGACTGCAAACACCATGCCATCAGAAACCGACAATGCGGCTAATTGCTGTAATAGATTCGGGCTGCCGCCCAACGCACCTGCGGCACTGTTGTACAAGTGGATAGTGAAAATTATGTTTTTCTGAGGATCAGCATTAAAGACTGCTGCGGCGTAATTGAGCAGGTCTCCGGCGTCCTGTCCATAACCTCCAGTGTCGATCATGAGCGGACAGGTGTACCCGGCATTACGCAAGGACGTGACCGCTGCAATATAGGCATCCCGCCAGGTAGTTGAACCGGCCGGCCCCCACTCGTTTGCGATGTTCAGAATCATGTGCTTCTGCAAAGAAGCCGTCGAGAGCGAGGCGAATGAGTTGTTCCACTGCGTCACTACGTTTTGCAAATCGGTGACGCTCGCATCACCTGACAACTTATCATCAGACGGCCCTACAACGTTTTGTACCGTGAGAATCGGTACCTGTTGGTTGTTAATGTACGTGTTGGCGGCCGTGACCATCGTGGATAGGTTGAACACCTGATACACGTTGTACCGCACGGCATTCGCATTCGCGGCAGCCATGCCCGCAGCCGAAACAGACAGACTCGTGGCGTCATCGATGTTCAGACCCTGGATGACGAACGGAATGCCGCTGGAATCGTAGAGCACCCCATTGAACACAAAGAGCCCAGTGCCCGTGTTGTAGGACGGACGGCTCACCCCGACGGTAGAAGTCGAAGTCTTCGTCGGGGGACTGCTGGGTGCCGTCGGTGCCGTGGGCGTCGCGGAAACTTCCGCGGAATCTGCACTGTGACCCGCGGCGTTGGCCGCCGAGACGACGTAGTAGTACCGGGTGCTGTTGGTAACAGTCGAATCCGTATAGGAGGGACCCGTAGGAGCCGCGAGTTTCGTGTATGGCCCACTGCTCACGGTCCCGCGCTGGACGTTATAAGACTGTGCCCCTGCGCTCACCGACCAGCTAATCGTAACCACTCTATTGCCGGCAGTTGCCGCTACGTTTTCCGGCGCAGCGGGCGGCACCGGGGCGTCGACAATGGTCGGTGAGCTACCGCTCGTCGATGCACCGGTCGTTGTCGTTGCCGACGCACCCGTCGACGCACTGGTCGTTGTCGTGGTCGAGGCAGTAGTCGACGTGGAGGTCGTGGTCGCGGTAGGCCGCGTGGTTGCCGTAGGTGTAGTGGACGACACTGATGTCGTGCCTGGCGTGGGGGTCGCTGTTGCCACGGGTGTCGAGTTGGCGGCCACGCCGCTGGAACCGGTACTACCATCAGGGTTGGTTTCGGGCGACTGACACGCCGCCAGTGTCGCAAGTAGTAAAACTCCAATCACCCAGCGTCCAATTAAATTCATTGCGTCTCTTCCCAATAACGTTCGCGAGCGACAATTCTGACCGCGCTACTGCCTTCGCAACGTCGGTCAATGTCAGTGAATTCATGTTTGACTAAATTCGCCGGATCGACAACCTGTCGCAGATCGCAATCAAGTCGCTGAATGCAGTCACTCCAGTCTGTCGCTGATCGCCATCACTTCGAATGAAACGTCATTGGTGATGCGCAATCGCTCACACTTTCTGCGTAGCCTCACTGAGGTCGCCGGAGAGATCCTTGCCGAATCTGTGAGCTGCTGACTTGTTTCGGCCTATACGCCGCCGAGCCTGTCGGCGGAGCCCGTTCCAGCGGTATCACTCACAACCCGAGGGACCTCGCAAGCGATTGGCGCACCGGTCGTTAGTTCTCACAAAGTTGCGACACGCGTCACAAAAAAACATGATGACCGGCGCCGTCGGCAAGGGCCGCCTGATGCGCCGTGACGAGAATGTCTTGATCAAGAAGCGGGCCGCCATCACCAGGATGTGGCGAGCCGGCAGGGCAGATGACTACCGAAGGTCACTCCGGGTGGTGGTCCGTGCGGCGTGCGCACCCAGGATCTCCCCAATGCCGCTGGCAAATGCCTCGACGACAACCTCGTCGGAGTAACGCGTGCGGCCGAAGTCCCAGCCATTTTCGGCGAGCATTCGCCGCTTCTCAGGATCGCGCGCGAGCTCCAATACTGCTGCCGCGAACGCCTGCGGCGTGTCAGCAATCAACAGCTCGCGACCCGACGTGACGGGTAGCCCTTCGCATCCCACTCGGGTGGTGACAATGGCTCGCGTACGCGCCATCGCCTCGATCAGCTTGATCCGCGTGCCGCCGCCGGCAAAGATCGGAGCCACCGATATCGTTGCACGCTCGTACAACGGTGCCAGGTCAGGCACAGAGGCCAATACTTCAACTCCGGGCACTGCGGCAAGATCCAGCACGTCCTGACAAGGATCCATCCCCGCAATCGTCACGCGCGCCGCTTCCCCAAGCGCGTCGCGCAGCGCCGGCCAGACTTGGTGGATCAGCCAGCTGATGCCCTGGACATTGGGCGGATACGTCAGTTGCCCAACGAACAGAAGCTCGATGCGCCCCGGCGGCGCCTGAGCCGCCCGCGCAGGAAAGCGCACGCTGTTCGGAACGACGAGCGGTGTTACTCCGAGGCGTCGGCGCAAGACATGTCGGTCATGGTCCGAGCAGACAACGACATGGGTCCAACGGCGCGCGAGCTCGCGTTCCCTGCGTGTTAGCCAGCGCGCTATGTACCAATTCAGCAGGACCCTGGCCGGACGTCGGCCGGGGCGCATTTGCTCCAGGCGCCGATACGCGACCGATTCGATGTCGTCGAAGTCCACGATGCGGACCGGCGGGCGATCGGTGGGACTGAGCACCGAGTCGATCCAGATCGCCGACGGCATGCGGAAAGCGAACAGCAAGTCATAATCCGCGCCTATTTCGCGCCGACGCCGCTCGGCGTCCCGGGCGAACGCACGCAGATCGCATTCGTGCGTGACCCACAGTCGATACCAGACGCGCAATAGCCGGTTTTTCGAATCCTGCCACCGCTTGAGGTAGTACTCGTAGCGAGTGGGTTCGTCGCGGATGCTGCGGATGATGAGACGTTCGATACCCAAAGCGGCGAGATCGGACTGCGGCATCGGTGCCGGCATCTTCCACTGCTGCACGATCACGAGTGTCACAGCGCCGAACCGCCTGAGTGTCGCGAGATGCTGGGCTGCGCGGCGCTCGACGCCTGATCCGTTAGGGTTGGGCAACGTTCGCGACACAAACAGAACCCGCACGGTCAATTGTCCTTTGGCAAGCGCCGCATCATTCCAGGGCAGTCGCCAACACACCACCGGACATCAACTCGCAGCCTCATCTACTGGGTAACGGCTCGGGAACCCAATTTTCTAGAACTAGGGGAGCTAACGGATAGGTCTGCCATTTGAATATAGCAACTCTGTCAAATTGGCACCAGACTCCGTCATATGGCCCACGTCAAACGGTAGTTGGCTCAAAGTCCCGCCGTGCCCACTGACAGGAGTAATCTCGCGCAGGCATCCCTGAACGCTGTGCCGAGTGGAGTCAGTTTGTCAGCCTCGGAGCGGGCAATGTGTGATTGAAGTCTCATGACGCTGCGTGACATATCCACAACGAGCGTCGGCCGAGAACCCGGCGCCCTCCCGAGCGCCCCCGACTCTGCGAGAGGACGGCGCGCACGCACGCGTCCTCGGAAAGGACCACGGCATTGGTTTACCCGGTGCGCATTCGCAGCCATAATCTCCCTCACCAAGAGGCCCTATCCAGCTTGAAGAAGCTACCGCCGAAGAGACGCGATGGTTACGAAGACAACTGTTGAATCTCCACACGTTGCGGCAATGGCAGGAAGAGAAATTCCTTGAGTAACTTGCAACGACCCGCATTCGTGTACATGAACGGCCGGCTCACGCCGTGGGATGACGCCCGCATTCATGTCTCGTCGGAAGCACTGATCCGCGGCATCAGTGTTTTCGAAGGCATCAAGGGGTATTGGAGTGCCGACGCCAAGACATTCTCCTTGCTGAACCTGCACGACCACTACGTCCGATTATGTCAATCCGCCCTGATGGTACATCTGCCATTCCAGTCGGACTATGCCGGCTTTGAGCGTGCATGCATCACCTTGGTAGAGAGCCTACTGGTGCCGGGGAAGGATCTTTGGTTGCGCCCCACTCTCTTCGCTCTCGAGGGCAGCTGGGGTTTGGATACCGTAACGGACCTGACAATCACGGCGTATTCCCAGGAGATGACACGACCACAACCGCTCGTTGCCGGGATAAGTACCTGGCAGCGACCCAGCGATGCCTCCCAGCCCGCACGCATCAAGTCTGCTGCGAATTATCTCGTCAGCCGCAATGCACGCATTGACGGACGCCGACATGGGTACGGAGAAATGGTCTTACTGAATCCGGCAGGTCGGGTTGCCGAAGGCACCGGCTCAGCAATCCTGATCGTACGTAACGGACAAGTGATTACCCCGCCCGCCTCAGAGGGCTGCTTGGAGAGTATTACGGTCAAGATCACCGAAAGAATCTGTTCAGTGCTCGGAACACCGTTCGTCGTGCGGCCCATTGATAAGACGGAGCTATACATAGCCGACGAGATCTGTTTTGCAGGAACTTTGCTCGAGCTCGCTCAGGTCAAGCAGATGGAATTCCGCACAATTGCCGTTCCGGGCCCGGTGATCCAGCCGATCACGGATGCCTTCTGGCGAGCCGTACGTTGCGAACAATCGATACCTGGCATCAACTTAACTCCTGCCTACACTGTTTGACCCAGGCGCAGTCGCTCAACAGTCTTGCGATCCGCACGATTACCCATCGGCTCGAGGGACTAACGAATGTTTGGATTCGCGTTTCGAGTTATGGACCGTTGCCCCTCCCTGGCTTGGGTCGCAATTTGTCGAAAGTCGAGCGCGACCGTGGAGGTTTTGCACGGCGCCGGAGTGGAGGTGGCGGCCAACTGGTTTTGCGAAGCAGTCTGGGCCGACACATTCTCAGACGGTAACTTTGACGAACTGGATTTGGTCTTCGGGTCGGGCGCAAGAGCGCGCTCGGAGTACGTCACGTTTGTGTCGTCCTGTACAACGCTCGATCGTCTTCACAGCTTCGAAATGGAAGGCGGGGCGGTTATCTCGAATTCACTAGCATGCCTGCTTTGGTTCTGCAACGGCAGGGTCGATCCGAATTGCACCAGTCACTTTCTGGACTTTGAGTCCGTTGTAGATGGGATCGAGAGCTATAAGCCGACACTGGCGACTTCTGCCGGTCCGATTCGGCTGACCTATTTCGACAATCTCCGCTGGAACGGCACGTCACTGGAACAGGTCAGCAAGCACGGTCAGGTGCGGGATTTCGGCAACTTCGAGAAATACCGGCAATTCGTCGACCATTCGCTGGCGCTGATCGCGCGGAACATGGTGGCGCAGAACAGGCGTGCGCGGCTTTCGATGATCGGCACAATGTCATCGGGGTACGATTCGGCAACGACCGCCGCACTTGCACAGCACCACGGATTGCGGGACGCCTTTTCATTCACTACCGCGCGCGGTGGCGACAGCGACAGCGGGATCCGCATCGCTGATGCGCTGGGCATCAATCTTCGGCTGGTCGACCGTGATGCCTGGCGGGCACATCAACTGCCGGAAGTGCCGTTTCTGGCGACGCAGGCGTCGGGAGGTGATGTCTTTTTTCGGGGAGCCGACGAATACCTCTCGAATCGGGTGCTGCTCACGGGTTTCCACGGTGACAAGGTGTGGGGCACGGAAGTCTGGGAAGGCGCCAACCGTCTTGCGCGGGGCGACTGTTCGGGTACAGGGTTATCGGAGTACCGGTTATCGAAAGGCTTCATACATGTTCCGTTGCCGTTCTTCGCTGCCACGCAGAGTACCGACATCGTACGAATCAGCCAGTCGAGCGAAATGGATCCATGGCGGTTGCGCAATTCATACGACAGACCCATTTGTCGGCGAGTACTCGAAGAGGCGGGGGTACCGCGCGATGCCTTTGGAATGACCAAGAAAGCCGTCTCGGTGATTTTCTGGCAACAGGGAGATTTCCTGACTTATGAGTCCAGAAGGGCGTGCCGCCGGTACTTGCGCTCCCGGGGCGTGCGGTTTCGATCCTTCAGCAGCAGCGTGGCCGATGTCCTAGCATTTACATTGCGCATCATCGGGCGATTCGCGAACGATTTCTACGACGGCGTCCTGAAGCGAGCGGTCAGAGGCAGATTCTCCATCATTAACCGAATCGCCAACACACTGCTCGCCCTCGGGCGAGGCAGCGACCCGATCGCGCCATCGAGTTGGATGCCCCTCACGACAAATGACCGCATGTTTCGGCATGTCTTTTCCTGGGCAACCGATACGATGATCCAGACCTACGCCCAATCGTCACAGACGATGCCAAACGCTTCACAGCGCAGAATGCCACAGTGATACGGCTGCAATGCCTGCAGCCTACAGCAGCAGCTCTCGCACATCGGGCAGATTCCCGCTTCGGTGCAGCGCTCTCCCCTACTCCCGTCTCTTTCCCAAAAGCACCCGTCGATCACCCAAACCCATCTTTTCCTTGGCGCGTATCACCGCGCCCGGGGAAAAGAGCCTATTCAGAACGCGGGTTAATTTCGACGAGTTGATGATCGCCAAGATTCCCTTGTCCCCGCGCGGTGCCACGGTGGTTTCCTGCAGGACGGTGAAATATCTTTCAACAAGCCCCATCAGCACCTTGCGCGATAGCCAACTTCTCAATTGCCCCGGCAGGGGGGGCTTGATGTCACTTCTTCGGTCATAGACGAATTTGTTTTGCGCGCTGAATACCAGGTAGCCTTGGGGTTTTGTCAGCGCGGCCATCCGCTCCATGAAGTGGCTTTGATCATTGACGTTATAAAAAGTCTCACAGCAAACGACCAGATCAAAATCTGCCGCTTTCCATTCAAACTTCAGGAAATCCATCGCAATGAATTCTGCCTTGCAGCCACGCTCCTTGGCGATTTCTATGGCGCGAGGCGCCAGATCGACTCCTACGACATCGCCGAATTCACACAGCTTTTCTGAGAGCCACCCCGTGCCACATCCGATCTCCAATATCTTCGGTTGCCTGAGGGGGAGCGAAGCGATGATGTCCAGGACGACGTGGATAGTCCTGTAGAGATCGTTTTCAGTCTGCTCCAACCCCTCATATCCGACAGCGCGGTACTTGCTGTTCCAATCGTCATAGTACCTCGCCTGTTCTTCCACCGAAGGTTCGTTTTTCATATGCCCATCTTCCTGAAACCGGCTCGTGTAGAGAACCTAAAACCCTGCAACACGCAACTTGCGGCCATGGAAGGCTTCGGCATAACCACTCGGTGATCGGCACTCGATTCCCCGCAGCCGAAGCAGTGCCATGAAAGTTTCGCGCGTGAACCAATCACGCCGACGCTGGCTCTTGTGAGCGGACAGCAGAATATCGATCTTTGCCTTAGCCTGACCCGCCGTGACTGGGACGTAGACGTTCGGTTGTCCAAGACCGCCGTCCCACTTCGGAATCTCATATTCGAGAACCACCTGATCACGGAAAGTATTCCAGGTCAGCTCATTGACCAGGCGGTGATCCTGATGGCGGTCGTCTTTCTCATGCGTCAGAACGACATCGGTTCGCTTCAGTTCCGTCTTGACACCCTCGATGAACGCCTTCATGCCCGCATATTCATTCGGGAAGCGCCCATCGGGGAAATCTCCAAAGTACAATTTGCCTCGCGCCGCTGGACGTACGATGGCCCGCATCGCATCACGGGTTTCGGCACGGCGCTCGGGAGAGCCGCTCATGGCGACCCAATCGATGGTGACGTTGGCGCGCTGCTGAAGTACCAGCAAGCTGCCGGCGCAGCCGATCTCGATATCATCACAGTGGGCGCCGAGGCACAGGATTCGCGTGCGACCTCGGCGGGATTTGATGACAAGATCGAGCATCGCGAACGATTCCGTCAACGCTTCTGGCTGCCGGCGGGGTGATCGCCCCATACCATCCACGGACATTCGCCACGCGCCTCCATGCGATCGAAGGTTATCTTGTCCTTGAAGGTATCCATGCACTGCCAGAAACCCATCCAGCGGTACGCCGCCAGGCGCTGGCTGGCAATCAAGCGCTTGAAGGGCTGCTCGACGAGTTCCTCACCTTCGCGCATCTGGCTGAATATTTCCGGGCGAAGCACGAAGAAGCCACCATTGACCAGAAGATCAACCTCGGGCATCGCACCAATATGGGTTACGAGCCCATCCTGTGCAGTGTGCACGGCGTGAAAGCTCTGCGAGCTGCGCACTGCAGCGAAGGATGCCGTGATGTCGCGTTTGTGAAAATCCGCGATCAGATCGTCCAGCGGGAGATCGGATAGGCCGTCCGCGTAGTTGGCCAGGAATGCCGGTTCGTTCTCGACGAAGTGGCGGACGCGAAGCAGTCGCTGACCGATGTTGCTGTGCAACCCAGTGTTCACGAACGTGATGTTCCAGCCGTCCATGTCCCGCCGGTGCATCTTGAGCTCACGCTCGCCGCTGGCGCCGGTGCTGAGCGTGAAGTCGTTGGTCATGGCCTCGTTGTAGTTCAGAAAGTATTCGCGTATCAGGTCGCCGCGGTATCCCAGCGCCAGTATGAAGTCCTTGTGGCCGTAGTGGGCGTAATAGCGCATCAGGTGCCATAATATCGGGCGGTCGCCGACATTCACGAGCGGTTTGGGAATGGTGTCGGAATGCTCGCGGAGCCGAGTTCCAAGTCCACCGCAAAATAGAACAACTTTCATTTCTTGGTCCCTATTCTCGCGCGACGTGCCGGCGCCAGAAGCTTCGCGCTTTCGAGGTCACTGGCCGCCTGCCGTATTATGCTGAAGTCGATGTCGGAGCGCTTTGCGATATCCAGCAGTGAATGGGTCCCGTCTGACTGATTCAGCACCCACAGCAGCGCATGTTCGCGTTGCGCCGGGCTGCGCCCGCCGACTGAACCATAAAGTCCTCGCTTGCCCAGTTGCGGCTCCCCCTTTGGGCTAAGATTGACATACTGTGCGTCACCCTCCAGCACCGAAATGATGCGCTGGCAGGCCTCATAGCTGTGTTGGAGAAACTCCGGACGGATCAGCGACAGATCATCCGCAGAACTGTGGTACTGGGAATAGCCACCGTTTACCGATCGCGTGAGCCTCCCGAACGGCAGGTCGAAACCCGGTGAGCAAAGCTGTCGTTCGTCGTAGCCATAGGGTGAGAAATCGATCATTCTGGCACCACCGGGCACGCCGGCCAGCGCGTACTCGGCGACCGAGTCGATCCCGGCATTGCCGCGCCGGCTTCTTTTGTAGGTCAACGCCCCGGAATCACCCAAAAGACCCAGTACCAGACCGAATCGGATACGTCCGAGCCGCTTCTCGTTCTGCTTCAGCCAGCATAACGAGCCAATCGTTCCCGGGGCAAAGACTATTCGATAGGTATAACGGCGCGGCTCAGCGGCAAGCCACTCGGCGAGCTCAGAGGTGATCGCCATACCGGCCGCATTGTCGTTGGCAAGCGAGGGGTGGCAGACATGCGTGAACAGCACCACCTCTTCACGCGAGCTTCCAGGCAGCCGCACCTCCCCGTATGTGAGTCCGCCTGGCTGCAACGAGGATTTGATCTCGACCTGATAGTTCCCGGCCGTCAGCCGCGTCCGCTCCTCATGCGACAGACAAAAACCCCAGCTTCGACGGTAGTAGCTGGTACGGTACGGAATCCACTCCGGGTGTTCAGGTGCGCTGTGCAACCGCGGCGCAAGCTCATCCAGCGAAAGCGTCTGACTCACCGGCTCCGAGTAGCTGACAACATGCAGGTTGTGACGGGCGAAATCGATTACCCGCCGACCATCGGGCGCGGTGACGGTGGCGCCATCGATGTTCCATTCGAGCGGCACCTCCCAATCAAAGACGTGGGTTCCCGTCGGCACTTCGTGCACGACCAGTGGAATGCGCTCGCCCAGGATCCGCAGAGTCTCCCGCACCCCGTTCCCGGTAATGCTGCGGCAGATCGGATAGACCCGCGCCGCCCTTTCATACAGTTTCTGGCCGACCGGGTAGCTCACGTGGGCAACGCCGCCCGTTGACGCTCGGCGAATTCCGCCTCGTACTGCGCCCGGCTGAAATCCGGGTAACTCGCATCGCGGTCGCTGATCATTGCCGCCGCCAGGGGCCAGCGAATTCCAAAGGCGGAATCATTCCAGCGCACTCCGGATCCCAGATCTGGCGCGAAGAAGTCCGTCATCTGATAGAGCACTTCGGTATTGCCGACGAGCGTCTGAAATCCATGAGCGACGCCATGAGGAATGAACACCGAATTGCGCAGCTCGTCATCGAGCTGCACAGAACAATGCTGCAGGTAGGTGCTCGAGTGCGGACGCAAGTCCAGGAGCACATCGAGGAGACTGCCGCGAAGGCAGCGAACCAGCTTGTCCTCGCGCGAGCGAGGCCACTGAAAGTGCATGCCGCGAACGGTGCCGCGGTGCTCATTGTAGGAAATGCTGGCTTGCGCAACCGCCGCCGACAGTCCGTTGGCAGAGAATTCACGAGAGCAGAACGTCCGGGCGAAAAACCCCCGCTCATCGCGGTGCGCCTCGATTTTCACGAGGGCCGCACCCGCTATGGGCAGTCGTTCGAACCGCATCTCACGTCCATCGGAAGTCGTCGTCAATCTGCCGAGTTTTCTGCAGGTACTTGAGCTGCCGCAGGCGGGTGAATGCCCGAAATGCATAAGTCTCTGGCGACATCTCGATGCGTTCAAAGAGCGCATGCAGCTGGCGTGCGCCGTCACGGGCCGTGTGATGGCAGGCGAACCCGGGAAGTTCGCGATGGATCCGATCGAAATTGACTCGATAGCTACGATTATCGCCACCTCCGGGTCCGACGGTCAGCTCACAGCCCGGGAACTCCGACGCCACGATCTGCGCCAGCTCGCGCACCTGGTAATTCTCGGAATTCTGTCCGACATTGAAAATCTTGCCGTGCACAGCCTCTTCCGGCGCCACCAACGAGCGAAATACCCCTTCGCAGATATCGGCAATATGCACGACCGGACGCCACGGACTGCCATCGCTGACCATCGCGATGCGCTTTGTGGTGTGAGCCATGGCAGACAGGTCGTTCAACACGATGTCGAACCGCATTCGGGGCGAGGCCCCGTAGGCGGTCGCATTGCGCAGGAATACCGGACAGAAATCCTTGCCCGCCATGGCACCCACGTCGCGCTCCACGAGCACCTTGCATTCGGCGTACGCGGTTTGCGGATTCGGCGCCGTGGTCTCATCAACGAAGTCGCCGGTGCCGGCGCCATAGACACTGCATGAGGAGGCATAGACGAAGCGGCGAATGCCTACTTTGCGAGCGTTTTGCGCCAGCGCGACGGACCCTGCATGATTGATCTGATGGGTAATACGTGGATTGTTCTCCCCGAGCGGGTCGTTCGACAGTTCCGCCAGATGCACTACCGCATCGCAACCCTCGAGGTCGGCCGTCGTAATGTCGCGCAGATCCTTGTTGATGGTATAGGGCTGTGACGGCATCGCGTCGTTGTCGCTGAACAACCAGCCATCGCGGTAGTAGCCGACGTCCAGACCCCTGACGTCAAGCCCGCGCTGCATCAAGTACGGCGTCAATACCGCGCCAATATAGCCGTTGACACCGGTAACAAAAACGCGCATTTCACCCTCCCAACGGGCCGTGGATTTCGTCTCAGGCTGAACGCCCAGGCACGGTATTCCCACCATCCTACGGTACCCCAGCCAGCGGCATTCAGACCCAGTTCACATTTGGTGCCCGCCCTGCTACTCGAGAACCTCGACACCGGGAATGGGAATGACGAACTTACCCCCCCAGGCCCGGACCGGCGCCAGCGCCTGCATGATTTCTTCCTTGATGTTCCAGGGCAGAATGAGCACGTAGTCCGGGCGCGCTTCCAGGAGCCGCTCCGGCTGCAAAATGGGGATGTGGGTACCGGGCGTGAATTTGCCCTGCTTATACGGATTACGGTCGACGGTAAAATCGAGGAAGTCGCTGCGAATGCCGCAATAGTTCAGCAGCGTATTGCCCTTGCCTGGCGCCCCGTAGCCGACCACCTTCTTGCCCCGTCTGCGGGCATCGATCAAGAACTCAAGCAGATCCCGTTTGACGGCGCGCACCTGAGCTTCAAATGAAGCGTAGCGCTCAAAGCGGTCATATCCCCTGCTCGCCTCCAGGGCGAGTAGTTCCCCTACTCGTGGTCCAACCGGCTTGCTCGAGTCCACGCTCTGACGCGCATAAATCCGCAGCGAGCCGCCGTGCGTCGGCAGTTGTTCCACGTCGAACATCGTCAGACGGTGCGCGGCAAAGATCTTCGTCACCGTGGTAAACGACAGGTAACTGAAGTGCTCATGATAGATGGTGTCGAACTGATTCAGCTACATCAGCTGCATCAGATGCGGAAACTCCATGGTGATCACGCCATCCGCCCGCAGCAGCAACTGCATGCCGGCAACGAAATCATTGATGTCCGGGACATGTGCCAGTACGTTGTTACCGATCAACAGGTTCGGAGCACCGAATTCCTCGCGGATCTGTGCGGCACTGGTGCGCCCGAAGAAGCGACTGACGGTGCGGACTCCGCGTGCTATGGCGGCTTGGGCTACGTTTTGCGCCGGCTCAATCCCGAGCACCGGAATATTCCGCGCAACAAAGTGCTGCAACAGGTATCCGTCGTTGCTTGCGATCTCCATGACGGTGCTGCCGGATCCCAATGCGAACCGACCGCATACCGCCTCGCAGTATCTGCGTCCGTGCTCCACCCAGCTGTCGGAGTACGAGGAGAAGTACGCGTACTCGCTGAAGATATTTGCGGGCGCGACGAACTCCTCCAATTGCACCAGCAGACACTTTTCGCAGACGTACACACGCAACGGATAGAACGCCTCCATCGCGTTCAACTGCTCGGCGGTGATATGCGTCTGGCAAAGTGGCGACATCCCCAAGTCCACGAAGATGTGTTCGAGTGAATGATTGCAGAACCGGCACTTGGGACTGGACATTTTGAGATTAGTGCTCCGCTTCTGGCTGGGCGCCGCGATTCACGCTATACGGTAGTCTGCCGGCCACATCTTAGCAGACCAGGCCCGCCTAACACGGCGCCCACACCCAACCACGCAACCGTTTCTGACCGTGGCCAATGTTCGCGGTGCTGCTCCCTGACTCTGCGCGCGCGATGCTTGCGGGCGTGTGGGCGAATTTGAACCCGAGCTCGTGCATAAGCCGAACGACATGGCTGCGATGAAACTGTGCCCGACTAAATCTTTGAATCACAATTGCCACGCGCCGGGTGGTCCACAAATCACTGCTGAATCCGTTCTCGACGGCGCCCTTCAGCAGCTTCCCGACGAGTTCTCGTCGCTCCGCCGCGCTTAAACTTGGCGGCCGCCCGGGAGAGTAGCGGACCTTCAGTGCGTCCTCGCCTCCGGCCTGCAACCTCTCCCGCCAACGCATGACTGAACTTGGTGCGGAGCCGATCATCCAGCTCACCTTATTGAGAGAATAGCCTTTCTCGAGCAATTGCAGCGCCTGCCGGCGGCGCGCCTCAATCTGTGCTGCGGACACCTTCGGTCGTGGCACGAATATGCTTCCGTTGGAAAATCCGTGATCGCCATTGCATTATTTACGAGACGCCGAATGATACAATGGTTACTCAAGGCTAATCCACTTGAAGCTGCCAAGTCGTCCTTGCCCGTCACTTCACGACCGCCTATGACAAATGAACAATCTACAGGCCCTGTGGCGCCACCGCGAGCTGGCGTATATGTTTACCTGGCGCGACATCCGCATCCGCTACAAACAATCCGTCATGGGTGTCCTCTGGGCGATTTTCATGCCCGCGCTGATCGTCGGCTCAGGAGCGCTGGTGCGTGTGGTCGCCTCAAAATGGTCAGGCAAACCTCTGACGGTCCAGGATATCGGATCGGTCCTCGTACGGGCGGTGATCTGGTCGTTCTTCGTCTCGTCAATCCGCTTTGGCACCGGTAGCCTGACGAACAACTACAACCTGGTTACCAAGATTGCTTTTCCCAAGGAGCTGTTCCCGATCGCGGCCGTGATGTCCAGTTTCTTTGACTTCGCGATTGCAGCCCTGGTAGTCGCGATCGCATTGCCGTTACTTGGCATCTCCTTCCACCTTGCGGCGCTCTGGTCGATTCCGTTGCTGGTCGTGACCGTGATGCTGGCCGTCGGGGTAACCCTGATCCTATCGGCGGCCAATCTATTTTTCCGCGACGTGAAGTACTTGGTGGAGATATTTCTCACCTATGCGATCTTTTTTACACCGGTATTCTATCCCGTAAGTGTGGCAGGACAATGGCGCTCGCTTCTTTACCTGAACCCGATTTCCCCTCTGCTTGAATCGATATCCGACGCCGTGGTCCAAGGTTCGATCCCTGATCCTTACTGGCTTGTCTACAGCGTGGTGTTTGCACTGATCCTGCTGATACCAGGATACTGGCTGTTCAAGCAGCTCGAAGCCAATTTCGCCGAGCGAATTTAGGGAGCCTCCATGTCAGCACCGGTCGTCCTGCGCATGGACCACGTATACAAGAAGTTCACCAAGGGTGAACGGCACGACTCCCTGCGGGACCTAATACCCGCGCTCACCAAGCGAGCAATTAAGCGGCTCTCCTCGCCTCCTGAATTGCGCGCGGAGGAATTCTGGGCGTTGCAGGACGTATCGTTCGAGATTCACCAGGGGGAAGCCGTCGGTATTATCGGTCACAATGGCGCCGGCAAGAGCACGATGCTCAAGCACCTCAGTGGATTATTGCTCCCTACCCGCGGCCGTATCGATGTTATTGGCCGCCTGTCCGCGTTGATAGAGGTTGGTGCCGGGTTTCATCCGGATCTGACCGGTCGCGAAAACATATTCATGAATGGATCCATTCTCGGAATGTCTCGCAGCGAGGTCCGGCGTAAGTTCGACGATATCGTCGCATTCTCTGAGCTCAAGGACTTCATCGACACCCCGGTAAAGCGCTACTCCTCGGGGATGTTTGCGCGCCTCGGATTCGCTGTGGCCGTCCACATGGAACCGGACATCCTGATTATCGATGAGGTTCTGAGCGTCGGCGACAACGCATTCCAGAGAAAGGGTGTCGAGAAAATGCGCTCGATTCTCAAGGGCGGGGCCACGGTAATTTTCGTCTCCCATAGCCTGCGATCAGTGGCGGACCTATGTGACCGAGCACTGTTGTTTGCGAAAGGACGGTTACTTGAAGACGGGTCGGTCACAAATGTAATTCACACGTACATGACACGACCGACCACCTCGGAGGCCGCGGCTGATACGCAAGTAATGATCGAATCGGTTGCCGTCTATGGAACAGATGGTCCGCGCTATGATTTCACGTCGGGGGATAAGGCCCTAGTCGAGATCAAAGTTAAGGCGTTGCGTGATTCGCCACGCGTTGCCTGCGTTTTGATGCTGCAGGACGAGCACCACTATGATGTTTTCCACACCTCGAGTGAACGACTCGGTCATCAATCTCCCGATCTTCGAGCCGGAGATACCTTTGTATTTCGCTTCGAGTTGACCCTGCATCTGGCGCGAGGCAACTTCCATGTTGCGGTAGGTCTGTATCGCTACGACATCGCCAAGACTTATGAGCCGATCGCCCACGCCGGTACCTTGTTCATCAATACCGATACGGATGTGGGTGGAATAGTGAATCTGGAGCCCCGGGTTATGCATGCGGACCATGCCGAAACCCCCACGGCGAGCATCGAATGGGCGCAGCGCCCTTGACGCGGCCGCAACGGCAGGAGGTTCATCGAGAGCCCCATGCCGGGAAGCGAGGACTCTTCGACGTTCTACGAGCTTGCGACGGATCCGACACTTGAGGACACCATGGCACCAGAAGTGGATGTCGAGCGGCTGCTGTTTCGCAGACAATACGTTCTCGGACCTCGTCCTTACGAGCGCTTTGCATTTTGGAAGCGGGTGGCGATCAGGCGGGATCTGTTCTTAACAGCACATCCTGATCTGCATATCGAACAGGTTATTGCCGGTGGCAAGTCGCTAACGCTCCTGGGATTCATTCTTGACAGCCGGAATCCGAAATCCGAGGATGCCACCGTCCTCGAGGCAATTTTCCCCGAGCTTTGTTCCGGCAGCGATCCGCGACTGTCCTTACAGTGCACCAATCCGCTTGGCGGGCGCTGGATCTTAATCGTCGATGACGGCGTGCGTATTACGCTCGCAGGCGACGCGCTGGGGCAGCGCCCAATCTATTACAACTGTCAGCCGGTACACGGGGAAACGTGGTGCGGATCTCAACCGGGCGTCATTGCGGAGATCCTGCAACTTGCACCGAGCCAGCAGGCGAAGGACTTTCGCGAAGCCCAAATAGCCGCCGGGCAAATCGAGTGGTGGTATCCGAATGATCTCTCGGCATACGATGAGATAAAGCTGGTCTTGCCCAATCATTACTTGAATTTGCACTCCGCCAGGACGCAGCGGTTTTGGCCGCGGCAGCGCCTGACTCGAATTGGTGTGCGGCGGGCCGCGAAGGAAGGAGCCAGAATTATCAAGGCGCTGCTAGCGGGCGCCGCGAAAAGATTTCCTCTGGGGGCGTTGATCACGGCGGGTTGGGACTCACGGGTGGTATTTGCGGCCACGAAAGACTTGGAGAGCGAAGTCAACTATGTCACGTTCGTAACACAAGCTTCGCAATCGGGGAATCCGGACATAGATGTACCCGCGAGGCTGCTGCCCAAATTCGGCAAAGCGCACCACCTGCTGCGTATTCCTGAGGCGATGCACCCGGCCTTTGCGGAGCTTTTTCGCCAGAACGTGACACCGGCCCATGAGTCCTATGGCGCGTTAACCCAAGCGCTGTACGAAGACGGTCAGACATTTGGGGTAAGAGTTTCAGGGGGCGGTTCGGAGACGGTCCGGCAGCAACTAAGACCCGCCGGGTATGAATACGAAAGGGTCACGCCAGACACCCTGTCGCGCTTTGCCAAAGCCAGAAACGAATTTGCCATTGCGGCATTTTCTCAATGGCTCTCGGGCATTCCGGCCAATCTGGATTACGACCTGCTCGATCTGTTTTACTGGGAGCAGAAGTGCGGACAATGGCTCGCCGTCGGACAGGTGGAACTGGACCTTGGGCCAGAGTCCTTTACGCCGTACAGCTGCCGAACACTTCTCGAGACACTGCTGGCCACCCACAGGGACTACCGGCTCGGTCCCGACTACGAATTGTATCGGGTCATGCTCACAGAGCTGTCCGCTGCGGTTCTGATTGAGCCGATCAACCCGCACAAGGGCGCGTGGAAGCCCGCACGAAAGCGCCGGATAAGAAGGGCATTGGTGAGACTGCATGTGAGGGAATACATTCCCGACCTTTTGCTCGACATCGCGCGATAATGTGGTCCGACCTGGGTCGGCCCTATGGATTTCGCACCGTTGAGAGAAGCTCAGACTCATGACACATGAATCATTGGATCCGCAGGACTGGAATGCCTTTCGGGCGATTGCCCACGGTGCTCTCGACGATGCAATCGACTTCTTGCAGACCGTGAATAGTCGCCCGGTCTGGAAGCCAGTGCCTGAGAAGTTGCGCAATTTCGCCGACCAGCCTGTTCCGCTGCTTGAGACTCCCCTGGAAGAAGTGTATGAGGAGTTTAAAGAGACGATCCTGCCCTATGTGACGGGAAATATTCATCCGCGATTCTTCGGATGGGTGCACGGAGCTGGGCAGGCAAGCGGCATTATCGCCGAAATGCTGTCTGCCACCATGAATTCGAATTGCGGTGGCCGCGATCACGGGGCGATCTACCTTGAAAAGCGAGTTTTGTCGTGGTGCAGGGAGCTTTTTGGCTTCCCGGCGCAAAGCACCGGGCTACTGGTCAGCGGTACCTCAATGGCCAATCTCATCGCGTTGGGCGTGGCACGCAATGCCCGACAGGATGCGAACATACGAACGGGCGGACTCAAGAGCTATCCCCGGCCCCTGGTTGCGTTTGCCTCGGCTGAAGTGCACTCGTCAATCGTCAAGGCTTTCGAGATTCTTGGATTGGGCTCAAATTCCTTGCGTGAGATATCCGTTAAGCCCGACTTTACGATCGACGTGCAGTGCCTTCGCGTTGCGATCGAGGAAGAGAGGCGGGCCGGCCGAGAGCCATTCTGTGTCATTGGCACTGCCGGAACTGTGAATACCGGTGCGATTGATCCGCTGGACGAACTGGCATCGCTGTGCGCGACCGAGAGGCTCTGGTTTCATGTCGACGGAGCGTTTGCGGCCATGGCTTGCCTCAACGAGTCTCTGCGCCCGCGCTTGCGCGGGCTCGAGCGCGCCGACTCCCTGGCCTTCGACTTTCACAAGTGGGCGCAGGTTCAATACGATGCTGGATGCATCCTTGTCCGGCATGGGGATTTGCATCGGGCCGCGTACAGCATGCATCCGGCGTATCTCCAGAATTCAGACCGCGGTCTCGCCGGCGGCACCGACTGGCCAAGTGACTTTGGACCGGAATTGTCGCGCAGTTTTCGCGCGCTGAAAGTCTGGTTTGCCTTGAAGGAACACGGAGCAGAAAGGATTGGGCACATCGTTGCGCAAAACTGCGATCAAGCCCGCTATCTAGCGCAACTGCTCGCCAAAGAGCCGGATTTTGAACTATTGGCGCCCGTTTCTTTGAATATCGTTTGCTTTGGCATTCGATGCCCGGAGCTTGCTTCCGCCGAACTGGACCAGATCAATCAGCAGATCGTTTTCGATTTGCAGGAGTCCGGCGTAGCGGCCCCGTCTACGACTCGTGTGCGAGGCAGGGTGGCCATTCGAGTCAATATCACCAACCATCGCACGCGCTATTCAGATCTGGAGGTGCTCGTCGAGGCCGCCCTTTGCTCGGCACGTGCGAGAGTGCGTATGCGTAAGGGCGGCGAATCTTCACACGCTTGAGCCTCTCAAGGTCGATCTCAAAAATCGCTGGCATCCAGGTGTGTCGAGTATTTGTCAAGATAAGGCAGAGGCGTGTCACCACAGATGAAAACCGCGTATACCTCGCCAGCGGCGTTGCGCAACTCGTCCAGAGCTGAGCTCTCGGCTCTTACCTGAAGAAACTGCAACAGTCCTGCCAGCGCAAATCCGGAGCTTGGGCCGCCCATGATTCCGGTTCGGCAAAGCTCCAGGCTGTATTTGAAGGACGGCTTGGTGGCGACCTCGACGATGTGGTCCGCTGCCGCTCGCCAATCGTGTTCAATCTCCTGCAATCGCAGCTCCGAACGCACGCCCGGAACAGCTTCGTTGGGTTTGCATATGGCGCCGATCATGGCGACCTTTTGTTGCTGTCTGCGGAAGAACCGGCTTGCGCCCACGAGAGTTCCGGTCGAGCCCAGGCCGGTGGCGAATACCGTCAGTTTGCCGTTGGCCTGCTTCCAGAGTTCCGGTGCGACCCAGCGCTCAAAGGCAGCGGGATTCGCATCGTTGTAATACTGGCCCGGACTGAAATGTCCGGGCTCGTCACCCGTTAGCCGCGCTTGCTCGTTTGCGGTCGCGTCCGGCGAGTCCCGATGCAGCCTTGGTTCGGCTCCACAAAGACGCAGCAGATCCAGTTTGCCTGGAGCAATATCCCAGGGAACCAGAGCCGTGGTCCTTTGAATCCCGAATGCTCGTGCCAGCACTGCCAAGGAAACTGCGGTATTGCCGGAAGAGCTTTCGACAACAGTACTCACTCCAGCAAGATTTCCCGCCTCTTTCGCGTGCCGGAGCATGCTCAGCGCCGGCAGTGATTTGAGATTGAGAAGTGGCAGCAGGTACATTGCCTTGGCCAAAATCCGCACGCGCAAGTGGCGAAACGGGTTCAGATGATCTGGTAGTTCCACCAGTGGCAGCGGCGGATGATGGTCAGGGTCAAGAAAATTCATCAGCGCATTCGGCCCTTCGAATACGCCCAAATCACGATTAGTCATAAAACGTAAGCCGAATTGATGACAAAAATCTGGCGACCGCCTGCGGTTACCTACGCTAGGTCGCACCGCGCAATGTGTCAAGCGTGCCTCGCCCTCGCGACGGCCTCGAGCGGCGGGTGTTGCCTAGCGATGATTTAGAGACGCCGCTCACGCTTGGTTTGAGCCGGGCCTGCCCCACCAGTGAGCCGCCGGACTACGGAATGTCGCAACAGCGCCTTCAGTGCCCGGAATTCCGGTGCATACCTGAGGTAACTCTTGACTATCGAAAGACTCAGACCGTGACGTTTGCACAATTCACGAAAAATGCGCGCAGCGGATGGCCGATCGCCGGCATTCAAAAATCCCGAGAACACTACAAGCAAATACTTGGTCAGGAAATCCCGGTGCTCCGGCCGCTGAAGGTAGTCGCGATGTTTCTCGATAACGCGCAGATCCAGCTTCGGCCCGATGCGAAATCCCCGGTTGCGGCTCAGACTGTCGCTGAAGTGCTCGTCGACATCGATGATCGTGTCCGAAGAGACCCGGGCGGTAAAACCGCCTTCGGCCAGTCGCACAAACAGATCACGATCCTCAGATACCATCAGTTGTTCGTCAAAACCCCCCAGTTCCAGGAACAGTGTCCGGCGTATCGCAAACGCAGAGTTAGTGGCGATTCGCAGCACAAAAGGCAGAAATTGCGTGCCCTTGAGCGGTTGCGCAATTGATGACCAGTCATCTTCTCGCGTGTGAACGTCGAGGCCGCCGGAGTCCATCTGATGGACTTTGCGGCCACCCCACATGAAGTCGGGGGTCGGTTCGAGTCTATAAAGCGCCGCCAGCGCCGCCAGCGCATTCGGCCGCAGCACATCGTCGTCGTCCAGAAAGACGACGTATTCACCTTTGGCCACCGCAACTCCGTTATTGCGTGCCGCGCTGACTCCGGAGTTCTTGACGTTTCTAAGTGCGGTCTTTCTCTCTGAGCGGATGGCATCCAGAAACCCACTGGTACCGTCGCTGGAGCCATCATCTACAATTATTATTTCGTAATCACCCAAACTTTGCGCCTCCACGCTTCCCACGGCGCGCTGCAGCTTGGTCACGCGATTGTACGTCGGTATTACGACACTAAATAATGGGGCATTTGCCATTGGAGCGGTATGGTTTGATCAACACTCGCGCTGCTGCGGCGAGTTGGCGACAGATACTTTCGTTCGCATTCCTACCACCGTTCCACAATAGTCGCGAACGCCACATGGTGTGCGGTTAAATGAACCTGTATCGGGTTCCCGACGCTCATTGCCTCGATTTCAGTATCGGCGCGGCGATAATAGGGGGCGTTGCAGGAGATTGCAGATTTCGTGTCGCGTCCTTCGGCGCCGCGGCCGAGCCGCCAGGCGATGCATCTAACTCGCAGGCAAAATCGAGGCCACCGGCTTCGTTTGCAGGCAAGTCGAACCGGGCAGCGACGGGGGCCGAAGCGCTCGAGATTTGATTGTAAATTTGAATATACCTGCGTTATCGAACTTGCCCGCGGGAGTCCGTATTGCCAACCGGCGTTCCGAGACCTCGGATCTGGGTGACCTTGGGCACCCTGTTGGACTTTAACGCGCGGCCTCCCATGGTGTGAATTGCTCTCAAGGACGACCTTTCCAGTGGCGCACACTTCCCTGGCACGGTGCATAGCCACGCCAACTTAGAATAGGCGGAACAAACGGGGAGAGCAACGAAAAATTACAGGCGCAAGTCAGTGTTTGTCGATGAATTGCGCGGCAGAATCCGTCCTGATTCATCCGTTCCCGGAAGGTTGCGGGTACCGGTCTTACTCTTGACTTAATTCGCCGAATGGAGCAGCCCCCTGCAACCTCGGCACCGTCGCCTCAACAAGGGATGAGGCGTACGCCTGGTCAGCAGTGAGAACCCTACTTGGCCCGGACGCCGCTTGATACTGCCAAGTCGGTGGCAACTGAGAGCCGGTCGTTTCGCAGTTGCGGAGTCTTGGCCAGATTTTCCAAGCGATGCTGATGCTGCTCCCCGGCTGCGCGTGCCGCAAAGAGCGCGACGAGGACTGCGGTCAACGTCGACGGACTGCGAAGGAAGAGCGCTTATTGCCCGGGACAGCGACTAATGCGATTATGTGGCGCATTGGCTTTGGACCCCGGTGCGTAAGCCTGGCGTCAGACCAATTGGCTACTTCCGCCGCCCATCGAAAGTACGACGTCAGTTGCGCCGGGCACAATGGGCGAACCATAAGAACATAGGCCGGCGATGCCGGCCGTAGTACAGCATTCGACCAATGACGATGTCCGCCACTCAACAGGAACGGCCTCCCAGCGCAATTGAACACCAATTGCCGCAATTAACACGCAAGCCGAATTTTTTTATTCTGGGTGCGCCCAAATGTGCGACGACCTCGTTGGCAAACTGGCTGCGGGAGCATCCGAATGTATTCGTGCCAATCCGCAAAGAACCGGAATTCTTCAATACCGATGACGAACCTCACAAGCATGGCGGAATCGCCAATCTGAGGGATTACGAGGCTTTGTTTCGTGACGCCGGTCAGCAGCATCTCGCAATCGGTGAAGGTTCGGTCTGGTATCTCTCGTCTGCGACCGCCGTCAGCAACATCCTGCGATATCAACCGGAAGCCCGGTTCATTGCCATGGTCCGTAATCCGGTCGAAATCGCGCCGGCACTTCATGCCGAAGTGGTCATGTTCGGCCGCGAGAACGTCCGTGATTTCGGCACCGCGTGGTTTCTTCAGGAACAGCGCCGCCACGGCCGCAAGATGCCGGCATTCAGCTCGGCGAAACGGCGCCTGCTCTACGGGGAGGCTTGCTCGTTGGGTGCCCAGATCGAAAGGCTGCTCTCGATGGTGCCTGCGCATCGGGTCCTGGTCCTGGTGGTCGATGATATTCGGGCTGACCCGCGCCGGGAATATCTGCGCGTGCTCGAGTTCCTGGGCGTGCCGGACGACGGCCGCAACTCATTTCCCTCGTACAACACGGCCCGGCATCCCACCCGCGCGCGCCTGCCGAGACTTTGGTACGTCCTCAGAGAGCTCAGATTTCGGATGGGTATCAGGTCGAGCGGCAAGTTGTTGGCCAAGATAAGACGGGGAATCAAGGTCACCGACGGCCGCGAGCCCATACCCGACGAGCTCGTAAGAGTTCTCAAAAGATACTTTAGAGCCGATATCGAAAAGCTGGGCAGTCTGCTCAATCGGGATTTTCGCGCCTGGTATTCCGAATAGGCCGCCGTTTTGCTGACCATGGCACGGCAAGAGTTCAAGGTTTTTTTCGGCTGCCTGGCAGCGGTCTTCGTCTCCCAGATGGCACCTGCGCTAGCTGCCGAGCCCATTACGGCGGCGCGTGGCATCGACCAGGTGCGCTTCGATACTCACATACTCGTCGACCAATTCGGCTATCGACCACACGATCCGAAAGTCGCCGTCATCCGCAACCCGCAACTGGGCTTTGACAAAGCCCAGCAATACATGCCGGGGCCCAGGTTCCAGGTGCGTCGCGCGAACGACGGCAGTGTGGTCATGGAAGACCAGTTGATGGCGTGGAATCACGGCGCCGTGGAAGCCTCCTCCGGCGACTCGGGCTGGTGGTTTGATTTCTCCTCAATATCCGCGCCGGGCAGTTATTTCATTTACGATCCGGCCAACCGTGTTCGCTCCGCCGGTTTTCGAATTGATCTTAAGGTCTACAACCGCGTACTCAAGGCTGCCATGCGCATGTACTACTACCAGCGCAGCGGCATGGCCAAACAGTCCCCCTATGCCGATCACTGCTGGATCGATTCGCCCTCCTACACCGGTGCAGATCAGGACACCCAGGCGCACGACGTCACCGATCGGGACAATCCGAGCAAGGTCCGCGATGTCAGCGGCGGCTGGTTCGATGCGGGCGACACCAACAAGTACGTGACCTTTGCAGTTCCGGTGGTGCACCAGCTGCTGTCCGCCTATGAGGAGCGCCCGGCAGTATTTACCGATGACTTTGGCATTCCCGAATCCGGAAATCGGATTCCGGACATTCTGGATGAGGTCAAGTGGGAGACCGATTGGCTCAAGCGCATGCAGTTCGCTGACGGGAGCGTCGCCTTGAAGGTCGGCGAAACCGTGTACGCAGCAGCCGCACCCCCCAGCTCGGATCATAACCCGCGCTTCTATATTCCGAGCTGTACCTCCGCAACCATCGCGGCTGCCGGAATGTATGCTCATGCAGCTTACGTCTTCGGCACGATTCCGGCACTGCGGCATGAGTCCGAGGAACTGCGTGCACGCGCCACTGCGGCGTGGCGCAATTTCCAGTCGGCTGCGTCGAAGCAGACTCACTGCGACACGGGGATCATTCATGGCGGAAATGCCGATCGGAGCGAGCAGGACCAGCGGGCCGGCGCGGTGGTGGCCGCCATCTACCTCTATGCGCTCACGGGAGAAGAGGTCTACTCCGCCTTCGTGCAGGCTTACTACCACGACCTGCAGCCCTACCACGACATCGGTTGGTCGCGTTACCAACCCGAGCAGGGGGAGGCCCTGCTTTTTTTTGCGAATCTACCAGGCGTCGGGTCGGCTCTGAAGAGCGTGATACGCGCGGATAAACTCAAGGACATGCAGGCGGGCAACCGCCTCTATGGGTTTGCGGCCGCCGATGATCTCTATCGGGATTTCATGCCCGATGCCCAGTATCACTGGGGGAGCAACCAGCCGCGGGCCAACAACGGCAACTCCAATATGGACGCGATAACCTACAAGATCGGCGGCGCCGATGAAGTGTCTCTGGCCACCCGTGCCCAGGAAGCCCTGCACTACTTCCACGGCGTCAATCCGTTTGGCATGGTCTATCTGAGCAACATGTCCCGCTACGGTGCCACCCGCTCGGCGAATGAGATTTTTCACACCTGGTACGCCCAGGGCACGCGCTGGTCGGATGCCAGAACCTCGGCCTGCGGTCCGGCGCCCGGCTATGTGCCGGGCGGACCGAATGCCAGTGCCGTTCACGATGGTGTTCCGGCGGACCTCACCCCGCCTGCCGGCCAGCCCCCGCAAAAGTCCTACCGCGACTGGAACGCCGGCTGGCCACAGAGTTCCTGGGCGGTCACCGAACCGGGAATCTACTACCAGTCGGCTTACGTCAAGCTGTTGTCGAAATTTGCACAGTGAGCTTCGCGGAACTGGACACACAGCTCACGTCTCATCGAATCGGGATCTGGTAGAGTTGCACCGCACACACTAAAATCCCGATGGAGCGCTGACCTGAGGGGGAGAAATGCCGAGCGAAATCAAGCATTTCTGCCCTAATCCAGCAAGTAACCAATATGGCTAAATTGTTCACGCGGACCGTTTTTTCACTGCTCGCGACGATGGCCGTCGTCAGCGGGTGCGTGCACGCCCAAAATGCTCCCGTGGCCGTGCCACCCGCCGGTGCGGTCGTGAGTCCCGATTACCTCATCGGGCCGGGCGACCGGTTGCAGGTGTACGTGTGGCAGAACCCGGACCTGAGTGTGACAGTGCCGGTGCGCCAGGACGGCAAGGTTTCCACCCCGCTGGTGGAGGACATGCAGGCGGCCGGCAAAACAGCTTCCACCTTGGCGCGCGACGTCGAGAAAGTGCTCGCGGAGTACATCCGCTCACCGAAAGTGAATATCTTCGTGTTGGACGCCGTCAGCGCCCTCAGCCAGGTCCAGGTCACCGGCCAGGTGAAGACGCCGCACGCTCTCCCATTTCACGAGGGCATGAAAGTCCTCGACGCGGTGCTCGCGAGCGGCGGACTCACCGACTTTGCCGCGGGCAACCGCGCCAAGGTGATTCGCACCGTGGACGGCAAGCAGGTGGAATTGAGCGTTAAACTCAACAAGCTGCTCGATCACGGAGACATGACCCAGAACATCCCGCTGCGGGCGGGTGATGTGCTGATGATACCGATGTCACGTTTCTGACGCTGCGACGATTGGCGACGGATGTGGGCCAGGCACGGCCTAACAAATCACGCTTGGCGTAGATTCGCGCGATGTCCACGCTGACCAGCGTCCGACCCATCAAACAGGCTCACTTCCCGGAGTTAGACGGAATCCGCGGGCTAGCCATCATAGCAGTGATGGCCCTGCACTTCTTGGCGTTCCATATTGAGGGCGAGCGCAACGGCACCGAGAAACTCGTCGATTCGATCGCCGGCTACGGCATGTGGGGTGTCGATTTATTTTTCGTCCTCTCCGGTTATCTGATCACGGGCCTGCTCGCGGATACACGGGACAGCGCGAAGTATTTCTCCTCGTTCTACATGCGAAGGACGCTGCGGATTTTCCCGCTCTATTACGGGGTGTTATTCGCTCTCGTGGTGCTAATTCCACGAAGCTTTCTTGAATCCCACGCGCCGCAGGCACTACAGATACGGGCGGTTCAACCCTGGCTGTGGTCTTACCTGACCAATGTCTACATCGCGAAATCGGGTTCGTTCTCGATCCCTTATGTATCTCACTTCTGGACCCTCGCGATCGAAGAACACTTCTATCTCGTCTGGCCGCTGGTGGTGCGGTTTGCGAGCCGGCGAACGGCCATCTTGGTCGCCATTGCGCTCAGCGTGCTCGCTCTCGGTAGCCGCATCGTTCTCGCGTTGACCATAAGTAATGATTTCTGGGCCCACGTGTTCACCCCGTGCCGGCTCGACACCTTGTGCATTGGTGCGGCCTTCGCCCTATGGGTGCGCGGGCCGGAAGGCTGGGGCGTGCTCCGACGCGCGGTCAAGGGCGTACCCCTCGTTGTGGCTGCGATGCTGGCACTCAAGGCATTCCCCAGCCAGGGCGTCTCAAATCAGGTGGTACTTGCCTTCAAAGAATTCCTGCTCGCCATTTTGTTCGGCGTCTTCGTGAGCAGTTCGGCGTGGCCATCGGGCTGGAAGCTCATGCGCGCTTCGCTACGCTGGCGGCCCTTAATGTTGATGGGCAAATACAGCTATGGCCTGTACGTCTTTCACGGGATCATCGCCGATTACCTCGATTTCCACGCCGGTTTCGCGTACTTCACCGGTATCGCGGGCTCTCTCACGGGAGGGCTCTTCTTGCAGGCCATTGTCGGCAGTTTGGTGTCATTGCTGATCGCGGTCGTGAGTTACCACGCGTTCGAAATCCCGTTCCTAAGGCTCAAACGTCTGTTCAGGGCCTGAGTCGCATCGACCTGACACCACGCCGCGGGTCACAATCTGTTGCACTATAGTCTAATGGCCGCCGCGTCTTTGAACCATTGCTGAAAGTGCTGCTCCATCATATTATTATCAATTCGTAGGCAGACATGCAAAAGTCAAGAACCGCGGCAATTCCGGTCTACGGCTTCACCTTTCGTGAAACCCAATCCGGGGTTCTGGCCAATGACCGGCGCTGGTGCCGCTGCGCTCACAAATCGGCCGCCGCTCCAAGGCAGTTGCACGCCGAGGGGGGTCGATGGAGATCGAGAAATCACCGCCAATGTACGCCAAAATACAGGGCTGGCGAATAGGCACCGTGCGTTCGGCAGTCAGCACCAGTAACGCCCCCCTTTCCCCGCTCTAATGACCAGTTTTTCAACGATTACCTAAATTGCAGCCTCGCATCCTAATGGCGGCCAGCACCTGGTGGCCGGCGTCTGCCCGACTGGCAATCGCCATGGCTCGCAATGGCTGCCTGATCAGCGCGGTGTGTCCGCGTGGACATCCGCTGCACTATGTCAGCGACGTCAAACAGGTTTATGAATTCCATGGATTCCGGTCAACCGCGCTACTGGCGGCGATTCGAGACTCAAAGCCTGACTTCATCGTCCCCTGCGATGATCGCATTGTGTCGCAACTTCACGAGCTGTTCAGTCTGCATTCAGATCTGTGTCCGCTGATTGAATATTCACTGGGAAATCCGGGTGGGTTTCCGATCGCCGACAGCCGCAGCGAGCTACTCAAGGTTGCGACGGAACTGGGCATCCGCGTACCGCGTAGTGCGGTTGTGACCACAGGCACTGACGCGCAACAGAGCTTCGGAAGATTCGGGCCGGTGGCCGTGATGAAAATGGATGGCACCCATGGCGGCGAGGGTGTACGCATCGTGCGCTCCGCCCAGGAGGCGGCAGAAGCGTTTCGCAGTTTGCGGCTCAGCGCAGGGTTGCTGGCGGCGGCCCACCGTCTGCTCATCTATGGTGATCCACTGGCGCTGTGGAGCTGGAGGAGACGGGCGACAGCAGAAATATCGATCCAGGAATACATAGACGGAACACCCGCGAACAACATGGTGGCCTGCTGGCACGGTGAAACGCTAAGCGAAGTCGCCGTGGAATGCATTTCCAGCGCCGGGGCAACCGGATCGGCAAACATAGTGCGTCGTATTCAGAACCCGGACCTGGTGCGCGCCGCGAAACTGATCGCTGAAAAATTGGGCGTGTCTGGATTTTTTGGACTCGACTTTATGATTGAAAAATCATCGGGAGAGCCTTATCTGATCGAGATGAACCCTCGTTGCACACAGTTGGGTCACCTGCAGTTCCAGGACCACGTAGATCTGGCGAGTGCGCTTTGCGAGCGGCTCACTGGCCGACCCAGCCGGCCGCCCGAATCGCCCATCCGCAATGAGATGATCGGCTTCTTTCCGCAGGCATGGAAGTCAAGTACCCCGGGGGACCATTGGTACTCTTCTTTCCAGGACGTCCCATGGGAGGAGAAGTCCCTGGTTGCCTACCTGATGCAGGAACCGTGGCTGGAACGGCGGTGGCAGGCACGCACCTATCGCTGGTTGCGAGGACCGAAGCGCGCCGGTTGAGGCGCCTCCGAGGGGCCTTCCTCCCCGCATCGGCGCCGCGCGCCGCACGATTCATCTCGAAATATGGCACCGTGTCGCAATTTCATGGGGTCGCCGACAGGCAGCCTGCGTTAAGTTCAATACTGCCTTGTGTACAGGCGCCCATGTCGGTCAAACTTTATCGAGTCGCGCTGTGCTGGGGGGGTATTCCTGCAGCTTAGCCGAGAACTCCGGCAAACAGGGGCAGCAATTCCAACCTAAGTATCTGAATTGCAAGGAACTGTACCGAGATTGCCCTGGATGGGTCGCCAGCCAGCCACGGTACGAGACTTGCAGCGAGCTAGAAGGGTTCTTGAACGTAGATAGCAGGCTGCTACAGCCGAGGAAGAGGTAGGTGTGTCGTCCATAGCGGAGTCATTGGCCCACAGGCGCGTGAGACTCGGGAACGTCGAGCCCGCCCCAGTGGCGCTGCTAAAGCAGTTGGATCCGCTGATCGTATTCCTGAGCCTATTCGCCTGCGAGTTCATCTACCGAGAGCGCCTTACGCCCGCCCTGGGTGCCTACGCCCTGCTCGCGTACATCGTGACGGGCCAGCTTTTCAACCGCCTTGATTTTCGCGAAGTCGGCCACTCGTTTTCCGACTTCTCACGCACCTATGCGCGAATCGTGATGCAGTGGGCGTCGGTGGTCGCGCTGCTGCTGTTCGCCGCCTTCGCCTTCAAAGTCAGCTCGGACCTCTCCCGCAAAGTCGTGCTGACGTGGTTTGCCGTGACGCCACTGCTGCTTTCGGCTTCGCACGCCGTGCGGCTGCGTGCCCACTGGTTCGCCGCCAACGGCGCATCGGCGCCCCGTCACATCATCATCGGCGTCAATGAAGTCGGCTTTGAACTCTCGCGGCGCTTGCCGGCAAACGGCTTCATGGGGTATTTCGATTTCAGAAGCATCGATCGACTGTCATCGATTCTGGAGCCGGAGCGACTCACCGGGCATTGCGCGGACGTCGCCGACTACGTGCGTTCACAGGGCGTCGATCTGGTGTACATCGCATTGCCTTTGTGCAACGTCCCCAGAATGGCCACGCTGGTGAATGCGCTGCGTGATACCACGGCATCCGTTTACTTTGTTCCGGATGCCTTCGCCTTCGATCTGATCCAGAGTCGCCTGGTAGAGATCAACGGCATGCCGGCACTGTCAGTCTGCGATACGCCATTTCATGGCATGGATGCGGTGCTCAAACGTAGCATGGATATCGTATTCGCCAGTGTTGGCCTGGTCGTGGCAAGTCCTGTCATGCTGCTGGCCGCAGTGGCCGTCAAGTGCACATCGCACGGCCCAATCCTGTTCCGCCAGCGTCGCTACGGCTTGAATGGCGAAGAGATTCTCGTCTGCAAATTCCGCTCGATGGTCACCACCGAGGACGGCGATGTGGTAAAGCAGGCGACAAAATCGGATCCTCGGGTAACGCCGGTGGGCCGGTTACTGCGCAAGACCTCGATCGACGAGCTGCCACAACTGTTCAACGTACTGAACGGCACGATGAGCCTCGTTGGACCGCGGCCTCATGCCGTGGCCCACAACGAACTGTATCGCAAGCTCATCAGCGGCTACATGATCCGCCACAAGGTGCGCCCGGGCATCACCGGCCTTGCCCAAGTGAATGGCTTGCGCGGGGAGACCGAAAGCCTGGATAAGATGAGAGACCGCGTGGGCTTCGACCTCGAATACTTGCGTTACTGGTCTCCATGGCTGGATGTGAAGATCATCTTCAAGACCATCATCGAGGTTGTGCGTGGCGGCAAGAACGCCTACTAAGGCGCTGTCACGGCTGCATTCTCCAGTCACGTTGCAGAACATAGTCCACCAGATCGACGATTTCGACCTGGCCGGGTTTGTATCGGTGGCCGAAACGTTCCCCCCCGACCGTTACGGATTTGTCGTTACTCCTAACGTAGACCACCTGATCCGCTACCATGACGACGCCACCTTTCGGGACCTGTATGCCGCGGCCTCCTATGTTCTGATGGACAGCCGCTTTGCCAGTGGGCTGGTTTGGCTGTGGAAAGGTCTGCGGCTGCCCGTTTGCACCGGTTCGGACCTGACCGCGACGCTGTTCAATAAAGTCATCCGCCCTGCGGACCGCATTGTCCTGATCGGCTGCAGCGATGAGCAGGCGCGCGTCATCGCTCGGATGTTCGCTTTGAATAATCTGCATCACCACAACCCCCCCATGGGCTTCATTCGCAACCCTGATGCGGTTGAGGACTGCCTGGAGTTCATCGAAGAACACAGTCCCTTTCGATACTGTTTCATCGCCGTGGGTTCGCCCCAGCAGGAGGCCGTGGCGCACGCGCTGCAGGTGCGCGGACTTGCCCGCGGCTTGGCGCTGTGTGTGGGCGCCTCGCTGAACTTCATCACCGGCTCGGAGCGGCGTGCACCACGCTGGATGCAACAAGCCCGGATCGAGTGGCTGTACCGTCTGCTCCAAAACCCCCGGCGGCTGACAGGCCGCTACTTGGTCAGGGGGCCCCGGTTCTTCGCCCAACTGGTGCGCTCACGATTCGTACTGCGCGAACGGCCCCGCGAGGCGCGTTAGGCGAGGATTGGCCGGGATTATGTCGAATGTCCCCTTGCCCTGCAGCACCGGCGCAGCGACGGGCCATGGGCCCCAAAACGTGCTGCGGGCGCGCTCGTCTGGGCTGAATTTCGAGGCATACCGCATACTTTGCCAATCCCGAGCACTCGATCAGATGTGAACAGTCTATTCTTGACCCTCCGACCGCAGGTTATCAGCCCATGAAGAGACAACGATGACGCGTGACACTGAAGTGGCAATTATCGGTGCCGGCCCGTATGGCCTGTCGCTGGCGGCCCACTTGCGCGCGCGCGGGGTCAAGTACCGCATCTTTGGCGATCCGATGCGCTTTTGGCGCGACATGCCGGTCGGTGTGAACCTGAAATCGCTCGCGTTTGCCACCAATATCTACGTGCCGCAGCGTGGCTTTTCTTTTCCGGAGTGGTGTCGGGACCATCGACTGGAGGACTTTGAGCCGTGCACCATGCAGAGCTTCGCTGCCTATGGGATGGAGATGCAAGCGCGATTTGTGCCGGACCTGGAGCCGGTGTTCGTCAAGAAGGTCGCAAAACAAAACGGAATCTTTGACGTAACCTTGGCATCTGGAGAACAATTCGGCGCGCCCAAAGTGGTCGTATGCACCGGCCTTTCCGGGCTGGCCCACATTCCCAGCGAGTTGCAGAACCTGGGACCGGATCGCATGAGGCACACTTTCGATATCTCGGATTACGGCGAATTTCGCGACAAAACGGTCGCCGTCATTGGCGCGGGCGCGTCGGCAATCGAAGCTGGGGCTTTGGTACGGGAGGCGGGCGGGTCAAGTGAGGTCTTCGTGCGCGGGCCCAACGCTGTGTTCCATGACCGCTCGCCGCGGATTCGCCCCCTGTGGGAGAGAATCAAGAACCCCATGTCGGTTCTCGGCGCGAGCCGCACCAGCTGGGTTCTACAAAAGCTGCCGCTGCTGGTATATCACCTCCCGCTTGAGCGCCGCACGCGCCTCGTGAAGCGCTATCAGGGCCCCTCCTCGCCGTGGTGGATCAAGGACCGTGTGCAGGGGATAGTGCCCATACAGGTCCGCCATGAACTCATCGAATCCGGTACCAGCGGCAGTCGCGTCCAGCTGAAATTCAGGACCGGCGAAGGGCATGTGAAGGACGTCGAGGTCGATTTCGTCATCGCCGGCACGGGTTACGACGCAGACATCAGTCGCCTTTCCTTTCTGGATGCGGAAATAGGACGCGATGTACGGCGCATCGAGCGGGCACCGGACCTGAATGTCCATTTCGAATCCTCCGTTCGCGGCCTGCACTTCCTGGGGCCGCTGTCGTTTATGTGCTTCGGTCCCATATTCCGGTTCGTATGCGGATCCATGTTTGCGGCGCCGAAACTGGCCGCACACCTTTGTCAGCAACCGAGGCATGCCAAACGCACTGCGGCGGGGCAGTCCAGGTACCTTACGACGTGACGGGTTTTCAGGCCTGACGCGCCACAGGCGGCCGCTCCTCGCACCCACATGATCTTCGACCTAACCCCATGACTTCGCGCACCACGCTGAGTTATGCATTGATCACACCGAGCTACTGGCGGGACGTGGAGCGCTGCCGATTACTCGTGGAAAGCGTGCACCGTTGGGCGGAGCCGAAGTTGCAACACTATCTGGTGATTGCCAGGCGCGACGTTCCCTTGTTTGCTTCGATGCTCGGCGCCCGCACGCACCTGATTGTGGTGGAAGACATCATCCCCAGCTGGCTGTTTCAATTGCCCGGAATCAGACGCTTCTGGCTGAGCTTGCGGACGCGGCCAGTAAAGAACTGGATACTGCAGCAGATCGTCAAGCTCTCGGTACCCGCCGCGGTGACCGAAGATGTGCTGCTGTACGCGGATTCCGACATGTTCTTCATAGCGCCCTACGATCCGGTGACCTATGAGCGCGATGGCAGGGTTCCCCTGCTGGAGGAGGTTGGCCAGCGCGGCAAAATCGACCACAACGACCGTTGGCACGCGGTCTCCGCGAATCTGCTCGGACTACCCGTGGAGACGGGGTGCGATACCAACTACGTATCACAGCTCGTATGCTGGCGACGCGCCAACGCGCTCGGCATGCTCGAGCGCGTCGAATCCGTGCAGGCGCGCGCATGGGAAAGGTGTATCGCGCCGTTGAGCGTCTTTTCTGAGTACATACTTTATGGCCTGCATTCAGCACGGGTGCTGGGGGCCTCCGCGTCCGGTCACTGGCATGACCCCGTGGTGCGCACGCTGTGCTACTGGCCCGAAATCAGCCTGGATGTGGCGGCGCTGCGGAACTTCAAGTTACAGCGCGAACCGCACCATCATTCCGCAATGATCTCGGCGAAGTCCGACACCTCCGTGACCGACATCCGCAGCGTGTTCCAGGAGTCCTTTGCCTGATCAGATGGCGCTGCCAGGATATAGCCGCCCTTGATGGCTGTTCCATGCAACTTATGTGCCATATTCTGCGCGCTGACCCGTCGGTGTCCGCTGACTGCTGCGCCCGGCATTGCACGCGGCCCACGGACGCGCCGCGTGAATGGCGCCGCCACCGTGCGCTCGCTACCGCGAGAGTGCGACCTGGATCGCAAAACGCGTGGGACGTTGCCAATCGATCCCGGTGAATGCTCATCCGATCACGCCTCCCGCCTTCCCTCAAACAGTAGACGCTGGCATAGTGAGTCGCGTAAAAAAGCGCTGGAATTCAATTTCCATCGGCCATACCGCCATTCCCGCACTACGAGCTTCCCGGCGGGCGCTGACGCGGCTGATGAAATCTGGGGGCTTCGTTGAGGTCTGCCAGTGCTTTCCTAGTGCACCGAGCCACCCACGATTTTGTTGAGTCTACGGATTGCCGAAGTGACAAGCCGCAGGTATGTACTGATTTCCCCCTGCCGCGATGAGGCGGCATACATGCGCCGCACGCTCGACAGCGTACTGGCGCAGAGCATTCCGCCGGCGCTCTGGGTGGTAGTCGATGATGGTTCCACCGATGAGACGGCGGCGATCCTGGATAGCTATCAGGCGCGCATGCCATACCTGAAGGTTGTGAGTCGAGCCAATCGCGGCCGCCGCAGTGTTGGCCCTGGTGTTATCGAGGCCTTTTATGCCGGTCTCGATACCGTTGCGCTCGACGATTACGACTACCTGTGCAAGCTGGATCTTGACCTCGATTTACCTCGGCGTTATTTCGAATTGCTGATGGAACGGATGAATGCAAACCCGCGGCTCGGCACGACGTCCGGGAAACCCTACTTCATCGCCCCCCGGACCGAAACGCTCGTCGCTGAGGTCTGCGGCGATGAGATGTCCGTGGGGATGACGAAATTCTACCGCACCCAGTGCTTCCGCGATATCGGCGGCTTCGTACGCCAAGTCATGTGGGACGGCATTGACTGTCATCGCTGCCGGATGCTCGGCTGGGTCGCGGAAAGTGTGGATGAAGAGCCACTGCGATTCATCCATCTGCGCCCGATGGGATCCAGTCAGAAAGGAATCTGGACCGGGCGGGTACGCATGGGCTATGGACAGTATTTCATGGGCACTGCACCGGTTTACATTATGGCCAGTGCGATGTTCCGCCTCCTGAAACACCCGGTAATGCTGGGCAGCATCGCCATGCTGTGGGGCTATCTTTCGAGCGCATGGCGCGGAGCATCGCGCTACGATGATCGCGAGTTTCGCGAATTCCTGCGCCGCTACCAATACGCCTGCCTGCGATTTGGAAAGCGCCGTGCGACCCGCATGGTCGACGACGCGCAGGAAGTCGTTTGGCGCTCGAGGCCGACGTTAACGGCGGCGAATTGAGGCGAGCGTGTTAAAGCTGCTCCTGATCTCCATCGTCATCGTGCCCATGCTGTTGGGCATCACCGCGGCAAATAGTCGTCCGGAGGGAAAGGACCGTTCGGTATTGCGCGGCCGATGGCTACTGTACGCATCGATCTGGATCGGATTGCTCTACTTTCTGAGATACAGATGGGCGTGATTCCACGCAATACTGCTCGCGCTGAGCCAGTGGTGAAAAGAAGCTTCCTCACCATAGTGCTGTTTGGGCTCGTGCTTTTGTCTTTTGTGGGCGAAGCGCCAATTCAGTTCGATTATGATTTGTACAGCGGCGAATGGAGAAGTTTTCTTGTAGTTTTAACGGGTCCGCTGCTCTCACCGATTCCGGGAATCTCGCTCACTCCATGGCAAGTGCTGCTGGTTGTGCTCGTCCCCTTCTGTCTTGGCAAATCGGCGCGACAACTGCACGCACGCGAAATGGATCGGGCAATATTTGTCAGCCTAGTGTGCGTCGCTTGCACGTTCACGTGGGGGCTGGTCAATGGCGGATCGGCGTATTTTGCCTACTACCAGCTCTGGCACTACCTGGCCGCATTACTGCTTGCCTACATGCTGATGTCGGCATTGCGATCCGAAGACGACCTGGTGCTGCTTGGCAAGCTGGTGATTTTTGGCGCCCTGGTCCGCTCGACGCTATGCATGTACTACTACTGGACCCATCTGCGCGGCATGACTATCGGGTTTCCGCAGTTCGTGACCAACCACGACGACTCGATGTTGTTCGTCACCGCAATCGAGATCTCAGTGATCTGGGCCATCCTGAGGCACCAAAAGAAGGCCTGGGGCGTTGCGATCCTCATCTCCTTGTATATTTTATACGCCATGGCGCTGAACAGACGGCGCATTGCCTGGCTCGAATTGGCGTTCGCACTTCCTGTGATGTATGTGCTGATGGGCCCGGGGCCGTTGCGAACTCGCATCAACAAATGGCTCATGGTTCTTGCGCCACTGGGGATCGCCTATTTCATCGCCGGCACGTTAAGCACCAGTAATCTATTTGCTCCTGTTCACGCATTCGTGACCGCCGGCAGCACGGCGGATGCCTCCTCTCTCACCCGGGAAGAGGAGATTCGCAATCTTCTGCGCACACTCGTCGATTACGGCAATCCGATTCTGGGAACAGGGTGGGGAGTGCCATACCACAAGCTCGAGAGTTTCTTCTCAAATTACTCGGCACTCTGGACTCTGGTGTTGTATACACCTCATAACTCCATCGTGGGCGTCGCCGCCTATTCGGGGCTGCTGGGAGTATTCGGGATCTGGGGAGTTGTTCCGATCTCCGGCTTCCTCGCTGCGCGCGGCTACCGCAACGGCAGCAGCAAGGTGGTGCAGGCCACTGCGATGACGGCCATCGGCGCCATCTGCAGTTACAGCGCGCACTGCTATGGCGACATCGGCTTTCAGTCTTTCGAGGGCGCGGTAATTCTGGGCACTGCGCTGGCCGCCGCAGCGCGGGTGGCCGTCTGGCAGGAAGCTGTGCCCGTGACCAAGGCTGCCGTTGTGAAGACCGTCCCTGGCGCCCGCCGGAGCCCCTCCTTGCGCCCCAGAAAACTCCAAGTACGAACCGGGCGGCATACGCTCTGAAGAACGAGAATACGTAATGTGTGGAATCGCCGGGGCAGTCGGCAACCTCTTTAGCCCCACTACGACTGCGGGGCGGACACGCGACGCGGTGACTGAGTGTGTGATCAGGATCAGTGCGGCGATACGGCATCGTGGCCCCGACGGCTCCGGGCTTTGGGCAACGCAGACCGGCGAGGTGGTCTTCGCCCATCGCCGCCTCGCGATCATCGACCTGACCGATGCCGGCGCCCAGCCCATGATTGATGCCGCGTCCGGTTGCGCCATCACTTTCAACGGGGAAATCTACAACTTCCGCGAGTTGCGCAAGGAACTCGAGGCACTCGGCGAGCAATTCCAATCGGAATGTGACACCGAGGTCGTACTCAAGGCGTACAAGCAATGGGGACTCGCTGCCGTGCCCCGGCTGCGTGGAATCTTTGCCATGGCCATCTGGGATCCGCGTACGCGCTCGGTCCACCTGGTACGTGATCAATTAGGAGTCAAACCTCTTTATTGGACCATCTTGCGCGATGGTCCGCTGGGGAAGGAGACGCTGCTGTTCGCATCCGAAGTACGCGCGCTGCTGAGCAGCGGCGTTGTCGAGCGTCGGCTCGACCCGGCCGGCGTCGCCTCCTACCTTTCTCAAGGTTTCGTGATCGGGCCGAACACGATCGTCGCCGGCGTCAGCCTCTTGCCCCCGGCCAGCACGCTGACCGTCGCGACGGGCGCCGCTGCGCAGGAAGCCAACATCCGCACCCTGAGGTGCTACTGGGCCCTCCCTTCGAGCAGGGCTCGCCGCACCACGGACGCACAGCTGCGCGAGGAGCTGGCAATGGCAGTCCGCATGCAACTCGTATCGGACGCTCCGCTCGGCATCTTTCTTTCGGGCGGTATTGACTCCAGCGCAGTGGCAACGCTGGCGAGCGATGCCCAGCCGGATTCCCTGCACACATTCACAATCGGATTTGAAGAGGCGGGCCTCGATGAATCTCGGTACGCAGCGCAAGTGGCGGCGGCGATCGGCAGTCGCCATACCAACACGACCTTGCGCGAGGCGGATTTCGTCGGCCAACTCACCGATGCTCTTGCGGCCATCGACCAACCCACCTTCGACGCTATCAATACCTACTTCGTGAGCCGTGCCGCCCGCGAGGCGGGCATGACTGTGGCTGTCGCGGGAACCGGTGGCGATGAACTTTTTGGGGGTTATCGCAGTTTTGTGGAGCTGCCAAAAATGCTGCGCGGGATGCGCTGGATGCCGGGCGGATTGCTGGACGGACCGATCAGCGGCGCCTCGGCTGCCAGCGGAGGCTTGTTTTGGAATGTGCTAAAGCAGGCGCCGCCCCAGACGCGCTGGGGAAAGATCGCCGACGTGGCCCGCGCCGCTCATGACCTGCTCGGCCTGTACCAGGTGTCCTACTCGCTGTTCACCCGCGAGACCCAGGCGCGGCTGGCCTCGAACGCCATTCGCAGCGCGCAGGCCGCGCAGCAGTACGGGCTGCCGGCGGAAGTCGCCCGCTTGTGGCGTGCGCGCGTTCGGGACAGCGAACTTCTCCATGCGATCTCCCTGCTGGAACTGTCCAGCTTCATCGGCGAGCGCCTGCTTCGGGACACGGATGCCGCGAGCATGGCCGTGGCCCTCGAAGTGCGCGTGCCACTACTCGATCACGTTCTGTGCGAGACCGTCGCCGGACTCGACCCGGCACGACGGTTCTCGCCACCCGGCAAAAAGCAGCTGCTGCGGGACGCCGCGTTGGCGCGTCTTGATCCTGGGTTATTCGACCGCCCGAAATCGGGCTTTGTGCTGCCGATCGACGAATGGGCCAGACGCAGTCTGCAACCGGAGCTGGAGCGCATGCTGACCGACGCCGAGCTGGTGAGTCGAGTCGGACTGTGCGCCAACGCCGTACGAACTTTGTGGGCCTCCTACCTCGCCAAAAAGCCCGGGCTGCACTGGTCTCGAGTCTGGTCCATATATGTTCTACTCGCGTGGTGCAGGAACCACGAGATGAGCCTGGCAGCATAGTTGCCAACGATGAAGATCCTGTTTGTGACCCCCTACCTGGCGAGTCCGCCGCGCTATGGCGCGCAGCGCCGGCTCGATGGCCTGATGCGGGGTCTCGCGGCTCGGCATGAGGTTTCCTTGCTGTCTTTCCAGACCGACGACGAGCATTCCGAACAGTCGCTGAAAAGTACCGCCAGCTACTGTCAGGCTGTTTCGACGGTGAGCAATAACGTGGTCGGCCTGGATGTGCGCAAGAAGCGTCTGATGCAACTTCGGTCGCTGATATCGCCGCGCAGCTTCGAGTATGACCTTTGCTACGATGCGCGCTTCCAGAGCGAGTTGAACCGGATGCTGGACCGCACGCGCTACGACATCGTGCAGGTGGAGTTCTCGCATCTCGGACTCTATGACTACCCGCCTCCTGGGAGGCAGCAGCCGCTCCTGGTTCTCGACGAACACAACATCGAATACGACATAGTTAGACGTACGGCCGACACCACCGGCAGCGCCGTCCGCCGTCTTTACAGCGCAGTGAACTGGCGTAAGTTGCGCCGTGAAGAGTGCCACGCATGGCGTCGCTTTGACGGCGTGGTGCTTACCTCGGACCGCGATGAAACCCTGCTGCGAAAGAATTCACCCCATACCGCAACGGCAGTCGTACCGAACGCGGTCGATCTGGAGCATTTCCGCACCCGTTCGGTCGCGCGGGAGGCCGATACGCTGATGTTTTTCGGGGCGATGAACTATCATCCCAACATTCAGGGTGTTAGTTATTTTGTCACTGAAGTACTGCCGAAGATCGCCAAGGCGGTGCCGAACGTTAAGCTGCGCGTCGTAGGGCAGCAGCCGCCCGATTCGATCCGGGCGCTCGCCGGGCCGCATGTCGAGATCGTCGGCTTCGTCGACGATCCGCGGCCATTGCTGGATCGCTCCGCGGCGATGGTCGTACCACTGCTCATCGGCGGTGGCACGCGCTTCAAAATTGTCGAAGGCATGGCCATGTCGATGCCGATCGTGTCGACCCATCTCGGCGCGGAAGGTCTCGATATCGAGCACGGGAAACATGCACTCCTTGCCGAAAACAGCGAGCAGCTGGCCAGCCAGACCATTCGACTCTTGCAGGATCCGGGACTGGGACGTCAGCTCGGGGCGGATGCACGCCTGTTTGCGGAAAGGCGCTATGGTTGGGAACGCGCCGTCAACACCCTAGAGAATTTCTACTCGACTCTGCGTGCGAAGTAGACGAGCGGATGTAACGTAGGAGCATCGGTGATGGTCCACGCCACTGTTGATCGTGTAGTCGTTTTGGCACTGCTTGGGTGCGCTCTAGCCACTGCAGCGCCAGGCGCCAACGCCGCCGGGGACGTGGTTACCCAGAACGGCCCGGCCGGCCCCAGCTCAGCCCCTGCCTCTGGAGCGACGCCGCCCCCACCGTTCACGGCCAAGGTCTACTCGCTGCCTGATGATCGGGTCACCTTGTGGCAGCCCGGAGTCTCCTATGCGCCCACGAGCGGCAGCGGTGCACCGGCACACCCTCCGGCCGGCTGGAGCGGGGGCATACCTGCCCGTACGACCGTCTGTGCCACGATCAGACCGCGTGGCCATGGTCGCGACGACACTGCCGCCATCAATTTTGCGCTGGCCTACTGTCCCGCAAATCAGACGGTACTGCTGACGCCGGGACAATTCGTCATCAGTGGTTATGGAATCCAAATGACCAAGTCCTATGTCACCTTGCGCGGATCGGGCCCCGGCCCGGGTATGCGAGGCGCGCTGAACACGTTCCCGAGCCCAGCGGAAGCGACCGTCCTGATCAAGCCGGATGCCAATGACAATCCGTACCCGGTCGTCACGATCGGCACAATCGCCAACATCAATACGATGTGGAAAACACTGACGTTTGCCACCGACGCAACACGGGGCACTGACTCGGTGACACTCGCATCTGCTGCGCCGCACGGGCTTGCTGCGGGGGAGATCGTTTACGTCAGTGAGACGTACGATCCGACTCTGACCTGGTACAACACCAACGGCGGACAGGGCTCGGGAAATGGCTATAACGGCTGGGGCGAGGGACAGAATGGCGTTGGGGTTGACGGCTCGCGCCCGATCGGCCAGGCGATGGAAGTGGCGTCGGTTGTCGGCAGGACGGTGACCTTCACGACGCCGTTCCACCAAACATACCGTGTTGCCCATGCCGCTCACCTCGGTCGAATTGACCTTGACCCGCGCACCTCATGGGTCGGACTTGAAAATCTCTTTCTGACGGGTGGAGACGGCGGAGACGGCGGAGGCAACGTCGTCTTTGGGTCGGCAAGTTATTCCTGGGCGAAGAACATCGAGTCGGCTGGCCACGGTCCGAAATACGGCGGTGGCCTGGTTCACTTCTTTTCATCATTCCGCTGCGAACTGCGCGACTCGTACATCCACAGCAACGCGGCCGATATCAATCGCATTTCCCCCGGCGGGGCCTACTACAACATCATCCTTGATGCTTACAGTGCGGACAGCCTGGTCGAGAACAACATCAGCTGGATCGCGAACAAGGTCATGATCATGCGCGGCACCGGCGGCGGTAATGTGATCGGCTATAACTACATGGACGACGGCTACGGCAATAACTACCCCAACCAGGGCGAAACCGCGCTGAATGCCGACCACATGACGACGTCACATCACGAGCTGTTCGAGGGCAACTACTCCTGGAACATGGGCACCGACAGTCGCTGGGGCAATTCGATCTACATTACCTGGTTCCGCAACTGGACAACCGCGCAACGCATCAGCGCCTGGTCCGGGATTGCCTCCACCTCTGTCGCCTCTGGCAATCCGCTGACGACCTACGTGTACAGCAGCGGCGGACAGAGCTTCTATTACGAAGACGAATACAACCGCAACATGGCCAAGGTGGGCAGCCATCACTGGTGGTTCAACTACGTTGGCAACGTGCTCGGTACCGCCGCACTGCCCCGGCTCACCAATCCGCGGTCATCGTACAACGCGCCGCAGACCGGGTACGACTACGAGTGGGCGGGGCCGGCCATTCCGGCATCAATCGACACCAGTCACGTGCCCATCTGGACGCTCGGGGTCCCCGACGGCAGCGAAAAGGCATTTGCCGGCAATGGACTTGATCCATCGGTGCTGCCGGTCACGCTGCGGGATGCCAACTTTGACTATTACACCGGCGCCGTGCACTGGCACGGTATCGGCGGATCGGGAGTGAGCCAGACGGCGCCTCCGGGCGCCTCGCAGGGCGGTGGCGCGGTGCTGCCCAACTCGCTTTATTTGCCGGGTAAGCCTGCGTTCTTCGGATCGAGCCCATGGCCGTGGGTGGACGGCAGCAATGCGTCGAATCCGCTGCCCGGAACGCTACCAGCACAGAGGCGATTCAATCAGGGCACGCCGAACGTGATTCAGTAGCCTGCCAGCGGAGTATTGACGGGCTGGGCGTGCGGGTCAGTCGTTTTCCGGGGGCCCGTATCCGTAGTAGTAGTCGCCCCCGTTTTGCAGCCGACTCTGATTCAATATCATTGACACCGAACCCGTCTGCGGCACGTGGCTCAAGGCCTCCAGACAAGCGCGCTCCTCGGTCTGCTCTGCCCGCACCACTATCACTACCTGACCCGCTATTTCGGCAAGAACATGGGCTTCCGTTGTCTGCAATAACGGCGAGGAATCGAACAGAAAGATTCGATTGCTGTCGGCTCCCAGGAGCCCATTCATGACTTCGCCCATTCGATCGCTCGCCAAAAGCTCGGTGGCGCGCTGGCTCTTGGTTCCCGCCGGCAGCAGCAACAGGTTCGGCACGTCGGTCGGGAGTATCAAGGTCTCGCAGTCGATGGTCGGGTCGCTCACTGCGTCGAGCAGTCCCCGCTCGCCCGCCACCGCGAACATCCTGCTGATTTGCGGATTGATCACGTCCGCGTCGACGAGGACCACCCGCAGCTCCTCCTCTAGCGCCATGCTGAAGGCCAGGTTGAGAGTAGTGAACGTCTTGCCCTCGCCCGACAACGCGCTGGCCACCATGATGAACCGCCCCTTCGGGACCGGCTCCCTGCCTCTGCCCAAGGCGAGGCTAATGAGCGGACGCTTGATCTTGCGGTACTGGCTGCCGATCTCCATTTCCTGATGCTTGGGTGGCAACAGTCCCGCCGCGCTCAATGCGGCCCGATCGATGGCGAGCGCAGGTCCGGTCTTGGCCTGCTGTGCCGTAGGCTTGATGACAGTACCGTACACGCGTCGGCTGGGCGCCGGCGCGGACGCAGGCGCAGCGGACTTCAGACGATTGAGGGCATTTTCGACGATGCTCACGCGCTCAGACCATCCATGTTTTCACGGCGCTCACCAGATACCGCTGGGTTGCAAGGAACACGCCGCATACCAGCAGCATCCCCACGGCGGCTCCCGTGAGACTGCGCATCGAGCGACTCCGCTCCGCGTAGTGCCGTTCGATCCATGTCAAGGTCACCTCACCGAGCACTGGCAGGCCCGTCACTTCGTGCAATCTGCGCGCACTACCGACCACGGGCCGCAGACGGCTGAGCAGTGAGGCCGCGCCGATGCCGGCGGCAATGGCGGCCACGAGGGCCCCGATGGCGAACAGCGGGCGGTTGGGAAAAACCGGGTCTAAGGACGCACGCGGCGGATCAACCACATCGAAGCGAATGACGCCGGTCTGCGCGGCTTCCTCGCCAAGCTTGGTCTTCCCTAGCTGGCCGACCAATGCTTCGTATTGCGCCTTCACGACGTTGTAGTCGCGGTTGAGCCGCGAAAACTGCGCCTCGACCTCAGGCGCGGTATTCATCATGCTGCGCAGGGATTTGACGCGCTCGCGTCGGTTGTCGACGTCGGCCTGCAATCCGGCGATGTCAACTTCTACCTGATTGTTCTGCAACTGCAGGCTCTGATAAACCGGGCTCGGAGCCAGCCCGGTACGCGCCGCCGCACCCGCATCGCCGTGCCGCGCCGCCTCGATTTCATCGGCCAGCCGCTTCTGCAATTCCGCCAACGTATTCTTCAGTTCGATCACGCGCGGATGCTTATCCGTATAGTTCAGCAGCAGCTCATCCAGCTGCTGCTGGGTCTGCTGTATTCGGGCTTCAGTATCGTTGGCGGCCGGCGAACCGGGGATAGCCGTTGCGCCGGGTCCCGTGGCGCCCGCCACCAGGGGCTGCTCGCCGCGCAGCTGTCGCTGTAATTCATTGCGACGGGTGATCGCCATAGAAAGCTTAGTCTGAGCCGTATCCAGCTCGGAGACCTCGGTGTCCAAACGATTGAAATAGTCGGCCTGGGTGCCCGGAAGCAGGCCCACATGCTCCTTCTTGAAGGCGGCCAGCGCCTCTTCGGCACTCCCCAAGCGCTTCTCGAGTTCCGCAATCTGCTGCGTCAGGAACTGCTGCGCCTGCTCGGAGCCCTCGCGCTTGCCGAATTGCGCCGCTTCGACGAAGGTGGTCACGAACAGCTGCACGACCTTGAGGCTCAGCTGACGATCTTTATTCGTGTACGATACGACATAAGTCCCGGCATCGGCCTGCTGGCCCGACAGCGAGCCGGTGACCTGGATCTGTTTGCGCAGCTTTTCCAGCACCTTGGTCCGCTCTCTGGGGTCCTGGGCTTTGGCGGTAAGGCCGGTCTGATCGGCAATCTTTGCCAGTTGTGGACCGCCCAGTAACGCCTCACGGACGCCCTGGATCTGCGACCCGGTGCTGTCATCCACGGTCAGCGTGCGGGTGGCGGCGTTCAAGGTGGTCTGCGTATCGACGAAGACCGTGGCGGACGCCTGATAACGGTCCGGCAGCACCGTTATAACAACCAATCCCAGGATCAGGACGGCCCAGGCGACGACCATCCCGTGCCAGCGGAATCGCCACAGGCCGGCCAGCCGTTCTCGCAGGTTGTCAAGTTCTTGGATCATTCAGCTTCGAGCTTAGCAGAAACCATTTTTTCGGACCGGAACTAATAGTCATTTTACGCCTTCGGGAAGCACTTCCATGGCGCGCGGGTTTTCACCCCCGAGCGGACGGACCGGCCGCTATCCGCACCACGGTCTCTGATTCGCCCCGCTCGAATCTTTCTTGAGTATTCGCGATCCGAATCGCCCGCTCAAGGCGGGCATGCACATCGATGAAATGACGCACACCTTGGGCCGCGCCCGAGCCGAGAAAACCACGCTCGATATTTCGCTTTCGCATATTCTACCGGCCCAAGCATCGAATCAAGACAGCTTGGACCTATGTGGCGTATTGGGGTCGTCTGTCGGCTCAGGCAGGTTCAGCAATTAAGCACTCTTATTTCGATGACGCCGCCCTGCGCGAGGGTCTGCACCAACGCTCACTGCGCGGCGGCGCGATTTCGATGTTGGCACAGGGCGGCAATCTCACTCTCCAGATTGTCTCGACTATTGTCCTCGCGCGGATCCTCCTGCCGGAGGACTTCGGGCTCGTCGCAATGGTGGCGGCGATAACCGGGTATGGATCAGTCGTCATCGATCTCGGAACGCGCGACGCCGTTGTGCAACGAAGCAGCATCAACGAAGGCGAGGTCAGCGCGCTGTTTTGGATCACGCTCTCCATCGGCGTCGCTCTAACCGCGATCACGATTCTGGTAGCCCCGCTGCTCGCGCACTTCTACGCCGAACCGCGCCTCCGCGACATCGCGATTGCGATGTCGCTTACCTTCCTGGCCCCGGCGCTGTATTACCAGCAATATGCTCTGATGCGGCGGGCGCTGCTGTTCCGGAAGCTCGCAGTGATTGATTTCGGCAGCAGTTTGCTGGCCACAGTGCTGGCTATCGTCCTGGCCTCCCGCGGCTATGGTTACTGGTCGATCGTCTGCAAGGCTGTGTTTACCGTGGTCTTCACCGCCCTTGGAGTGTGGCTCAGTTGTGGTTGGTGGCCCAAGCGTCCGCGCTTCACCCGCGGCGTGCGGGAGATTTATGGATTCGGCCTCAATATAACCGCCTTTCTGATAACCGACATTGTCGCAAGGTCAGCTGATCGTGTGGCGCTCGGCTACACCGCTGGCCCAAGGGAACTTGGCTACTATCAGAACGCCTTCACCGCCTATGAGGGCGGCCTGACCATCTGCGTTTCGCTGCACAATGTCGCCTCCGCGACTTTATCGAAACTGCGCGACGATGTGCCGGCATTGCGACGTGCGTGGTCGACCGCCTTGTCGTCACTCACCTACTTTGCCGCTCCGGGCGGTGCGCTGCTCGCGGTAGTCGCTCAAGATCTTGTATTTCTGGTTCTTGGCAGCAAATGGAAGGCAGCGGGTGTGATACTGAGCGTTCTTGCCTTGCGGTTCGCGACCCAGGTGATCGAGCGGACCAACGGCTGGCTGCACATCGCCGCCGGCCGACCCGACCGCTGGCGACATTGGGGCATTCTCAGCTGCATCGTCACGCTGGTGGCATTGTTCTGCGGGCTGCCATTCGGAGGGGCCGGCATCGCCGCCGCCTATGCGGTGTCGTCATACTGCCTGTTCATTCCGGCCATTGCCTATGCCGGCAAGCCACTGGGCATCAGGGCGGCAGACGTATGGAAGGCGGTGGGGCCGCAGGTCGGCACCGCCCTCGGTGTTGCCGCGGTCGGCTTCGCCCTGCGCTATACGCTGCTGCAGCACACCGCACCGCTGGCCAGGATAATTGGCCTCACCATCCTCTGCAGTGCACTGTATCTTGCGACGATGACCCTTGGCTTTCGCATGACCAAGCCGCTGACCGTTCTGGCGTCACTGCTGCGTGCCCGGAAGGACGCGGTCTCTTGAGTGGGTCAGGCCGCACGCATCAAAAGAAGCTTCCCGGAAGTTTGACCGGTGGCGGCCCGGGCGGAACCTCTGCGGGTCGGCCGTAGCCAACCGAGAGCCATAGGCCGTTCTCGGTATAGCTATCCGTCGAAATATCGGCGGTGCTCTTCGCCAAATAATAGGCAAACATCACCGACAGATTTCTTCCCGCATGCCAGGTCAGCTGCAGGCCCGTGTTGGTCTCGGTCGCATTCACGCCATAGCTGGCGAAGCTCTGACGGGTAACGTACTCCGACAGCGCAACTTCGAGCACGGGAGAGAGCTCCCTTGAAATCCGCGCGCTGATCGTCCCGAGGTCGTTGTTAAGCTCTGCGTCCGTTTGATAGCGATCCTGGTAGTAGAGGGCGTTGATGCCCCATTGGGTCCGGGCGTACTTGAAGTTCCAGCCCAGCGTTGCATAGTCGCTAGAGAATGGCGCTTCGGACTGGACCACCGACTGAGTGTTGAGCGTAGCGCCTCCCAGGCCCTGGATTTGCAGGAAAGAGCCCGCCCCGTCGGAGTAGTTGTGCCCCGCGGACAGGCCTATGGTTGAGGCGGCCGACAGCTCGCGGCTGAGGGAAAGACGCGCCAGATAGCTGCCGTTGTTGGCCCCAGATTCCTGAATGCGGCTGTATCCCAGATCGAGGCTGAGTTTGGTGCGGCTCCCGGCTGTGCTGTAGCGTACAAAGAGCTCCTGACTGCTGTAATCGGAATCGAACTCGTCCTGCTCGTAGTCAATGCGCTCGTCGACGACATCGAGGGCAATGCTGCTGAGCAGAGAAAACTCATGGACGAGGGCGACGCGACCGGTCAGGCGGTTACTGTCGAGAGGACTGTCCTGGTAATCCACCCTGCCGTACTGACCTGTGACGTCCAACCTCAGTTCCGGTCCGAGGGGTAGGGACAGCTTCGGGCCGGTGCTGAAGTAGTTGATGTTCTCGCGATTGGCGGGGGTGATGGGCGCAAGCGGATTCAGGCGGCCTTGCCCGAAATTGTCGGCGATGTTCCAAGTGAGCAGCTGCGGAAGGAGATTGAACAGCCCTTGGCCCAGGAAATTACCGATCACTTCATCGTCGTAGTAGTGCGGAATGTAGGTGACATGCTCGAGGTCGGCGTCGATGTCGGCGGAGAACAGCGGCCGCTTGTCGTGCCAGGTGAATTCCAGTTCCTGAAAGGGCGTGGTATCGGTGCTACCTCCGGAGGGCAGCAGTTGGACGTTGTCTGTTTCCGCAACGCCGACGGTGATCTGGTAGCCCGGCTCTGTGGCATGCACCGAGCCCGCCCCCATACAGGCAGCGGTGGCCAATAGTAAGGTCGTAGCCCAAGCGCGGGGCGGCGTTTCAAGCGGCATGTGATTCCCTGCCATTTGTTGTGGAATGAGCTCAGGTGGCTCGGATCGTTGCCAAGACACCGGGACTCTCGATTTAGAAACAGTGTAACGCGCAACAACAGGATCTTGCTCGCATTTGTGTCCGTTGGCTGACGGCGGCTCCCGACGCCGTCCGCGCAGGCCGGCGCCAGATCCATTAACATATCTTAGTCAGCTGGTCACCGACCGTCACTACCCAATCAGCCGTTACTGGCCCATTAATTTTGCGTCCCGAAAATAACTTTGCCGTGCCTTTGAGCCCTCGATCTTGCGGTTGCAAAGACGCCCACCCGTTGTTGTTTTGTGCGCCGGGTGTGAACACGAGGGCAAGCCGGCGTGGCGCAAACAGCAGCAAGTCGAGGACCTGCGGGTACTGTCGATCGGGAGCCGTTGCCGGAGCTGCGCGGCACGTGTACCCTTGCCGGCCCGTCTTATGTCCCCATCGTCTAGAGGCCCAGGACATCGCCCTTTCACGGCGGTAACACGAGTTCGAATCTCGTTGGGGACGCCAATAATCAAGCGCTTACGCTTGCCACCCGCAGGGCAAGGCTACCAATCGGGCCATCCGGGCAAGCCGTCGGTCGATGACGTGGCTGCAGACCCATTTCGAGGTGGATCAGGTTGAGCTTGCTGTGAGGGCTGCCACGCTTGCCAATGATTTCCTCGGCATACGCCCGGACGCGCTGCGACGATTCTTTTAGCGCGAGCGCCTCGATGCGACCAGGCTGCCGCTACCGGCGCGAAGGTCAATTCGCCGCATTGAGATCTGCGGCACTCATGCAAATAGCGCTATCGTTTATACCGATAGCGCTTGGATGATCGGATCCAACGATCTCGCATTGGCCACCGAAAGTGAGGCGGAACGAGTTCAGATGCGATTTCTCAAAGACAGTCTCCTGAAAACCGATGGCTTGCAGCTCAGCACAGCGACCGCCGGAGGGCTGCGAGGCGAGAAGATTATCTCAACCGTGGCGTCGCGCGATCGCGTGCTTCACAGCCTCGACGCATTGCGTGGGATCGCAGCACTTGGCGTAGTCGTCTATCACTTCCATCAGTATTTCTCCCCAGTGTCCGCTCCCGGCGGGTACTTGGCTGTCGACCTATTCTTCATGCTCTCAGGGGTGGTGATCACTCGCGCCTACGGCAAACGATTCGCGGCGGGAATGAGCACCGGCGAGTTCATGCTGATACGTCTGATCCGACTCTACCCGCTGTACGCGCTGGGGACGGCGCTCGGGCTTGCGGCAGCCATCGCCAGCCTGCATGGCAATAACCTCGATCACTGGCGGGGGTCAACATTATCCATCGCCGCACTCCTGGCTGTTTTTATGATCCCGAATTTCACCGGCCATCCGAACGAGCGTCTGTTCCCGCTCAATGCTCCATGCTGGTCTTTGTTTCTCGAGATCCTCGTCAATCTGCTCTTCGGCGCGTTGTGGACCCGCTTGACGACCCGGCGACTGCTCGCTGTCGCTGCGGTAGCGGCGCTCGCCCTTGGCGCCTCACTGCTGCACTTCGGTGACGTTGACCAGGGATTTACCTTCGCGACGCTCTTGCCGGGCCTAGCGCGCACAATTTACGGATTTTCGGTCGGGGTACTGATCGGCAGGGGGATCGGACCGGGCCCTCGCAGGACGAGCGTTGCGCTATTTCTGGTGATCTGCGCTACCTTGGCGGCCTCAATTCTGGGTCGGCCTGAAGGCACGCATCGCGAATTATGGGACGGCATGTGCGTATTCCTGGTCTTTCCGGCGGTCGTGTATGCCGGTACTCTCGTTGAACCGCCCGCATGGCTGCGGCCCGTGGCTACCGGCCTCGGAGTTACCTCCTATGCCGTCTACGCGCTGCATGCGCCCCTGCTGAGCGTGGTCGATTCGTTCTTGCGCAGGCTATACCACGGCGACACTTCGCGAGGCGCTCCCTACGTAGGAATTGTGGTGCTCGCTGCGCTGCTGGGTGGGTGCTGGTTGGTCGATCGGTATTATGATTCACCGGTGCGCCGCAGGTTGAGTGCCAGCCAGCGACGGCAAGCAGCTGCGGGATAGCCGCAGTATTCGCAGTGGCTGAAGAGTCCGCGAGGCCGTATATTCTGCGGCCGCAATATATCCACTTGAAGTCGCAACTCAGGAGCGACCAGCAATGGCCGAGCACCGCGTTATTGTCCATCGACTACTGTTCCTGTTGATTGCAGCCTGCGCGCTCTACCTGCCGCGCGCGGCGCCTGCACAGCCGGTGGGCGCAGAAGTTGATCTGGATCCAGCGACGGCGTCCGCGCTGGACACGCAGATTGCGACCCACTTCGCCGCAAGGCTACAACAGGCGGTCGCCGACAACCGCAACTCCGCCTTCGTCGTCATCTACGTTCGGGACGGCAAAGTGCGCCTCGCACACGCCGGAGGGGTGGAGGAACCGCAACATCGTGTTCCGGTCACGCTGACGCAGTCGCGGTTTCCGATTGCCTCCATCAGCAAGAGCTTCGTCGGGGTCGCGGTCACACAGCTCAAGCGCAGCGGACGGATCCAAAGCTACGATGATCCCGCCAATCGCTATCTCACTTCTTACAAGCTTCCCGATGCGGATGGTCATGCTGTCACCCTCAAGCAACTCGCCACCCACACCTCCGGCTTCGACGACACTGCATTTGGCATGAATGTGCCCGAGCCGCGGCCTGGCGCGCCTTCGGCCGCAGATTACCGGCGGCATCAACCGCTATTCTTCAGACCACCGGGAGAGTTGTTCGCCTATAGCCAGTTCGGTTTCAACATCCTCGGACTGATGGTTGCCGACATCAGCGGCATGACCTACTCAAGATATGTCGAGACGGCGATCCTGGAGCCGCTTGGCATGACGCAAACCGTGATCGGATATGCGAACTCACCCGAGATTCCGCACGAAGTGCGTCCGTTCGAGCCCGCCACCGGACGGATCGTCAAGCGAACCCAGTATTTCATTCCCATGTGGTATCCCTGCTGCGGAATATTCTCCACCGGACAGGACATGGGTCGCTTCATGCTGGCGCTGCTCGATCGCAGCGGGGCCCAGAGTGTAATTACCGCCGCCATGCAAGATGAGATGTTCCAAGTCCAGTTTAGACAGACGCCGATGGGCGGCGCGCACAGCATGGCTTTCGAACTGGGGCGCGCCGGGAACAGATCTCTCGTTTACCATTCGGGGGAGCAGGCCAGCACATTTTGCCAGGTGCTCCTCATGCCAAGCGACCGGGCAGGGCTGTTCTATTGCCTTGGAAATACTCCTCCGGTCGCCGGTCTGCCGGCGGACAGGCAGCCCCTCAGCCCGCTCGAGGTGTCGCGCTCTCTCTTCAAGGTGCTCGATCCCGCAGCGGATCTCGTGACCGTGGCCCGTGCCCCGGGCACCTTACCGGCCGCGTGGAACCCCTCATGGAACGCTTATCTCGGCGACTTTATCTTCACGGGTCGCCAGCATTTCGGTATCGGCCGGCTGCGCTGGATCCTTCATCCCAATCCGTTGCTGCACGTCGTGCACGGCAGCCGTGGCTTGGAAATCGACGGCACGGGTGATCTGACGGAAGTTTCGCATGGGGTTTTCCAATCGGCGGCTTCAGGGGAGTATTTCAGCTTCTTTCAAGATCCTCGTACCGGCCACTTCATGTTCAACCGCTCGGCGGAGGCCAACGCCGTCTATGAAAAGCCCGGCCCCGGAGAGAATCCGCGCCTCATGGTCGCACTCCTGGCTGCCGTGATTGCACTGGCAGCGACCGGCGTGTTTTGGCGCCTGTGGCCAGGGACGGGCGGCGCCACGCTGGCACGCGCCGGAACGCTGCTGTTTGGAATCAGCATGATCGGCGCAACGCTATCCTTCGGTGCGCATCCGTTCGGCGACCTTTACTATCGCGGAATCGGTTGGCCGATCCTTATCATGCGTATTTTCGGATTCCTAGTCATTCCCGCTGCCCTCGCGCTCACGACGAGCGTACTCGGCTTGTGGCGGGGTGCCGGATCTTATGGCGTGGGGATTCTCGGGCGCCTGCACCTGCTCATTCTCGCGCTCGCCGCGTATCTCGCGGTTGCCGTCTTGGTCGACGTCGGAGTGATCGGCTTTTATATCTCGTGAGCCTGCGGTTTACGAACGGGGGCGCCGCGAGCCTGCAACCACTTTCGCAATCCAACCCGTTCCGGAGCAGGCAAATTCGTACGCCGTGCGCGCCGCTCTGGAGCGCATCCTGCGCTCCACCTGCACGAGCTGTGAGATGGGCACCTCGCGCGGACCCCACCGGGTCTTGCCGACATCGGTGCCGGGGGAAAGATTGACAGTACGAATGCCCTTCGCTATCGCGAATTTGATGATTTCCGCCAACGCGGTCGTCATGACGCTATAGCGGGCGAAAGCAGGATCAAAGCCCGAGTAATACAGATACAGCGAGTCGCCCATGACAAATCCGATGCGCGTGGCGACGACCTGACCGTCAACGATCAACTGGAACACACGCGTGATGTTACGCATCGCCAGTTGGGCACAGACCTCTCGCAGGAAGGCCCGCGCCGAGGCCGATGCAAAATGATCCGGATGGACGACGGTTCCCGGCAGCTGCGCGCGCAGCGCATGCAATCGCAGGAAGTCAGCAAGACCGCTCTGAATGTCCTTCGGGGAGTCGAGGACAACCAGCGAGTATTCACGCCGGTCGCGCTTCAGGGAATTGTAGCAATGACGCAGGGACTCGCGGATGTTGCGCTTGAGATTGCTACGGAAGCTTTCCCAGTCAGCCGGTAGATCCAGCAGGTAGTCCATGATCGGTGGCTGCCATCGCAGCTCGGTCGAGCCGGCCAGCCCGCGGCCGAAGGCCGGTGTCGCGCCGATCCACTGAATCCAGTCCCAACGACCGATCTTGCCCAGCTCCTGTTGCACCAGGCGCGCGACTACCGCGTCGTACCCCCGCGCAACCAGCGGCATTCGGATTTCGGTCAATGCCCGGTCCGCTCCCAACAACGCCAAGGAGCAGACGCTGAACGGACCGACCGAGCGTCGCGTGTGAACCATCGGTACGATGCCGACACAACGGCCGGTCGCCAAACGCACGACGTACACAATCAGCGAGTCTTCGATGGCTTCGGTCGCCGCCAAAAAACTTGCGCACCAGGCGCGGTGCCACTCCAGGAGCGTAAACGGTAGCGCCAACGCACGGTCGCGATTCAAATCGTCATAATCGGCCCGCAGGGAATCCAGTGCTTCTGCACTGGTGATCTTGGTGACGGCCAGCCCCGCAAGACGCGCCTTGCGCGACGCGCTGCGACTTTCGCCGATCCATAAAACGGGCTGTTCGAGAGTGTTTGACACCGGATACTTGGCTCAACAGTTCGGTTCATGTACCCGTCAGTGGCGCAGCCAGCGACAGCCCAGGGCTCGAGTGCCCGATCCCGGCTCTTGGTACGAAGGTCGCGCCTAAGCCCCCGCGTATGACTATACGGCTGAAAGGCGTTTGAAAGTGTCGAGCGCGCGACGATTGCAGTGCTGCGAGTCACCCGATTCCAGAAACTGTGATCAGGATCACGATCCACAGACCTGCAGTAACTCGGCGACATACTGCCCGATGGCCAAAGAAGCCGTCAGACCCGGCGATTCAATTCCGAACAGGTTGACCAGCGGCACGTTCGGCCCCGGTGGCGCGTCGATCCTGAAATCAGCCGCCGGCTCCCCTGGACCGCTGATCTTCGGCCGCACACCCGCGTAGGCGGCGCGCAGGCTGCCATCGGGCAGTTGCGGCCAATAGCGACGCACGGCGCCGTAGAACGACTCCGCGCGACGCTGGTCGACGGCGTAATCCAGGACATCCAGCCACTCGACATCGGGCCCAAAGCGGGCTCGCCCCGAGAGGTCGAGTGTCAGATGGATGCCCAGGCCACCCGGCTCAGGAATGGGGTAGATGAGATGGCTGAAGGGCGCGCGGCCGTCCATGGCGAAGTAGTTCCCCTTCGCCAGGTAGCTCGCCGGCAATTGCGGCAGCGTAAGGCCCTCGACGGATGCGGCGACCGCGGCGGCCGCCAGGCCGGCACAATTGACCACCGCGCCCGCCAACAGCGCAGGCTCCCCGTCGTTCACGCCGATTGCAATACCGTCCTCGCGCAGCCACATGCGACTCACGCGGCTGCCGTACACCACCGCACCGCCGTGGCTTTCAAGTAGCCCGACCAGCGCCAACATGTACTCATGAGAGTCGATGATGCCGGTCATGGGCGAGAGCAACCCGGCGACCCCCGCCAGTTCGGGCTCGAGGCCCAGCAGCGCCTTGCGATCAAGCGGGGCCAGCGGGACATCATTGGCCGCCGCCAGCGCCTGAATGTCCGCCAGCCGCGCCTCCTGGGAGGCCGACGTCGCAACAATGAGCTTGCCACAGCGGCGATGGGGCACTCCCTGGCGGACGCAGAACTGATACAGCTGGTCGCGGCCGGCCCTGCACAGTCGCGCCTTGAGTGAGCCCGGCTCGTAGTAGATGCCGGCGTGGATGACTTCGCTGTTGCGGGAGCTGATGCCGGTACCGAATGACCCCTCGGCTTCAAGCACCAGGGTCTGCCGGCCTTCGCGGGCCAGCTCATGGGCGACCGCC
>Ga0210385_10000153_pt1 | contig 74000 bp, 70 predicted proteins | sample IncBWH26OmetaG_FD_160107 | JGI IMG/M metagenome (GOLD analysis project Ga0210385, IMG submission 160107) | Forest soil microbial communities from Barre Woods Harvard Forest LTER site, Petersham, Massachusetts, United States - Inc-BW-H-26-O ... | reverse complement strand
CGCTACTTGTTTGTTCGCCGCTCGCAAGGTAGCCTCATCGCCTTACGACCAACGTCGAACCTTGGGGACAGGTTCGGGCCCGTGTATCCTCGCCCCGCGTGGTTGAAAGTCGATGCGCACCGTCGTAGCTGTGCTCGCGCTTGTAGCGTGCGTGCATGCAGGGCTGTGGGTACTTTTAAGAACCGAGCAAAATCCTCCTAATTTTCCCGGCAAGCTTGAGAGCGTGAGCGTCACTTACGCTCCGTCCGTGGATTCAGCCTATCCCGGCACCGCGCAACGGCCAACGCCCGAGCGGGTCCGCGCCGATCTCAAGGCCATCGCTCCCTACACCAAGGCGATCCGCCTCTATTCCTCGACCGGCGGCGCCGAACTCGTGCCGCCGATCGCCGCCGAGTTCGGCCTGAAGGTCACGGTCGGCGCTTGGCTCGAGCAAGATAAGGATGGGGCCGGCGACTGGATCGAGAAGAATCGGGAGCGCAATGAGCGGGAAATTCGCGCCGCCCTTGAGCTTGCCCGCCACAACAGCAACATCAACGCCATCGTCGTCGGTAACGAGACCTCGATCCACACCGATATGAGCTTGGAAGAGCTGATTGAATACATCCACGAGGTGAAGCGACAGAGCCCAGTGCCTGTAACCACCGGCGAAACCTGGATGGTCTGGATCGACCATCCGGAGCTCGCGTCGGCCGTCGACTTCATCGGCGCGCATATCCTGCCCTATTGGGACGGTTTTGACGCCTCCCGCGCCGTCGACCAGACCATCGAGTCCTATGACAAGCTGCGCCAGATGCATCCCGGCAAGCGCATCGTCATTGCCGAGTTCGGCTGGCCGAGCGCCGGTTACAATATGCAGGATGCCAATCCCGGCCGCATGGAACAGGCCGCGGTGATCCGCGATTTCGTCCATCGCGCCGACGCCTATGGCATCGACTACAACATCGTCGAGGCGATCGATCAGCCGTGGAAGACGGCAGAAGGCGGCGTCGGCCCCTATTGGGGACTGTTCGATGCTTCGCGCGAGGCAAAATTCTCCTGGACCGGGGTGGTCACCGACCCTGACTACATCAAGCGCGCCAGCCTTGCCGTTCTCCTTGGCGTCCTCTTGTCGCTGCCGATCCTGGCCATGAGCGGGGCAACCGCCGCGCAGGCTTTGCTGCTGGCGGCATCCGCCAACGCGGTTGGCGCCTGGTTTGCCGCCATCGTCGCCTTCTGGAAGGGCCACTACTTCGTCCCGGGCGCGGCCTTTGCGCTAGGCCTCGGCATTCTCCTTGTCGTGCCGCTGGTTGCCATTGCGCTGGCGCGCGTGGAGGAGATCGCCGCGATCGCCTTCGGCGGCCGCCCGCGGCGGCTTGCCAACGCGCCGTCGCTGGTGCCGGCGCAAGACGAGGCCCGCACCCCAAAGGTGTCCATCCACGTTCCGGCCTGTCGCGAAGCGCCGGAGATGCTGGTGCAGACGCTGGATGCCGTCTCCCGCATCGACTATCCCAATTTCGAATGCGTGATGGTGATCAACAACACGCCCGATCCGGCGTTCTGGGAGCCGATCGAAGCGCATTGCCGCTCGCTCGGCGAACGCTTCAAATTCATCCGGGTCGATAAGCTTGCCGGCTACAAAGCCGGCGCGCTGCGCCTGGCCCTCGACCACACCGCGGCGGATGCGGAGATCATCGGCAGCATCGATGCCGACTATGTCGTCGAACCGAACTGGCTCAAGGATCTGGTGCCGCTGTTCGCCGACTCCAGAGTAGGCTTCGTGCAGGCGCCGCAGGACCACCGCGACGGCGACCGCTCGGTGATGCACTGCGCCATGAACGCCGAATATGCCGGCTTCTTCGATATCGGCATGGTGCAACGCAACGAGGTCAACGCCATCGTCATGCACGGCACCATGTGCCTCATTCGGCGCGCGGCGCTGGAAGCGGTCGGCAATTGGGCGACCGACACCATCGTCGAGGACACCGACCTCGGTCTTGCCCTTCTCGAGCGCGGCTACACCGCCCATTACACCAACCACCGCTACGGCCATGGGCTCCTGCCCGACACCTTCGATGCCTATAAGCGGCAGCGCCAGCGCTGGGCCTATGGCGGCTGGCAGCTCCTGGGCAAGCATTGGCGCAAGCTGTTGCCGGGGGCGGAGGGGCTTTCCCGCGAGCAGAAGCGCGAATACGGCATCGGTTGGCTCAACTGGCTCGGCGCCGACAGCATCGGCGTGGTCGTTGCGCTGCTCAACATTGTCTGGGTGCCGTTCGTTATCGTCGGCAATCTCGGCATACCGAGATGGTTTCACGATCTCGCGGTCATCGGCATCGTCGCCGAATGGTTCGCCAAGATCGGCGCGGTGCCCGATCGCATCCTGACCCTTCCGATCCTTGCCGCGTTCACGGTTGCGGTCGCGCATTTCATCACGCTCTACCGGTTGCGGGTGCGCGTGTCTCCGGGACAGATGCTAGGTGCGGTGTGCGCCGCCATGGCAGTGCAATGGACGGTGGCGCGCGCCGTCGGCATGGGCATCGTCAACGAGAGCGTGCCGTTCCTGCGCACCGCCAAGGGCGGCGGCACGCGCAAGGGCTCGGATTTCCCGGCGTTCTGGGAAGCGGTGATCGCCGTGCTGCTGCTCGTCGCGGCGCTGACGCTGGTGATCACCAATAACAAGCAGGTCCACGAGATCAATATCTTCGCTTTCGTTCTCGTCGTGCAGAGCCTGCCGTTCATCGCCGCCGTCATGCTCGCCACCATCGAGGGCACGCGCTTCAACGCCTTCGCCTATTGGCGCGGCGTCGAGGCCAAGGCCGCGGCGCTATTGCCGCAACTGCAACAGCAGCAAGTCATCGCCGAGCCGCCGAAGCTGCCGGCCGAGAACCGTATCGAGGCGGCGCAGTAGCGCGTCATTCCGGGGCGCGCCAAAGGCGCGAGCCCGGAATCCATAATCATTGTCATCCAAGAACAGGACGCACGCGGGAGAACACCGCTGTTGCGCTGGGGTTATGGATTCCGGGCTCGCCGCTTCGCGGCGCCCCGGAATGACGGCTATTCCGCCAGCGCGCTTTCCGCGAGCCTGACCCAATACGACGTCCCGACCGGGATTGCTTCGTCGTTGAAATCGTAAGCCGGGTGATGCAGGCCGGCGCTGTCGCCGTTGCCGCAAAAGATGAAGGCGCCCGGCCGCTCGTTGAGCATGAAGGCGAAATCCTCGGCCCCCATCACCGGCGGGGTATCGGTCTCCACCTTGTCCTTGCCGACGATCTCGCGCGCCACGCCCGCCGCAAAGGCGGTCTGGCGCTCGTGGTTCACCACCACCGGATAGCCGTTGGTGTAGCTGATCTTGGCCTTGGCGCCATAAAGCCGCGCGGTGCCTTCGACAATGGCGTTGATGCGCTCGCGCAACAGATCGCGGACCTCGACCGTCAAGGCGCGTGCCGTGCCGCGCAGCTTGGCGTGCTGCGGAATGACGTTGTCGGTATGACCTGACTGGAACATGCAGATCGACACCACGGCGGCCTCCAGCGGATCGATGTTGCGCGCCACGACCGATTGCAGCTGGTTGATGATCTGGGCGCCGACCAGGATGGTGTCGATGCTCAGATGCGGCCGCGCCGCATGCCCGCCTTTGCCTTCGAGCTCGATCGAAATGTGATCGGCGGACGCCATGATCGGGCCCGGGCGGATGGCGAATTCGCCGACCGGCAGCCCAGGAAAATTGTGCATGCCGTAAACCTCATCAATGGCAAAACGGGTGATGAGGCCGTCCTTCACCATGGCCTCGGCGCCGGCGCCGCCCTCCTCCGCCGGCTGGAAGATCACGATCGCCGTGCCGGCAAAATTGCGCGTCTCGGCAAGGTATTTGGCGGCACCCAGCAGCATCGCGGTGTGGCCGTCATGGCCGCAGGCGTGCATCTTGCCGGGCACCGTCGACTTGTACGGCAGGCCGGTTTCCTCTTTGAGCGGCAGCGCGTCCATGTCGGCGCGCAATCCCACCACCTTGCCGCCGGCTTTGCTCCCGGTCTTGCGGCCGCGGATGACGCCGACGACGCCGGTGCGGCCGATGCCGGGCACGACCTCGTCGCAGCCAAAACTCTTGAGCTTGTCGGCGACCGACGCCGCCGTGCGGTGCACGTCGTATTGCAGCTCCGGATGCATGTGCATGTCGTGGCGCCAGGCGGTGATCTCGCCGTGCAGGGCGGCGACGCGATTGACGATCGGCATGGGTGGTTCCTCGCTCAGCGGCTTTTCCGGCAGCCAAGGCTAATCTAGCAAAAGCGGCACAAAAAGGCGCGCGAGACTGGTAAAGCCGGCCGAGTTTAAGTATTTGAACCGCCAGGTGAGCGCGTAGCTCAGTTGGTAGAGCACGTGACTTTTAATCACGGGGTCCAGGGTTCGAATCCCTGCGCGCTCACCAGTCGGATCTAGGCCATTTGCGGCGCTCGTCGCCGGGAATTTTCCCGCTTTGAATCCGTGGCTTGCAAACACTTTCTCAAGCTATTTGCGACAATCATGTGACCGTCGATGCATCGGCATACGGGGACGGGGGAGACCGTAGACGCAGCGTATCCGCGGCGGTCTCCCCCGGACTAAACTTTGCCGGCGGAAAGCGTTATACCCCGGCGCCCGACCAATCGGATCAAATCTCATGGCGGATCGCGACGGCCAGAACGGCAGCCAACGGCGTTCGTTGATCGCGCTGGGCGTGGTGGTTTGCCTGTTTGTGATCGGCTGGCTCCTGGCCCACGAGCTCTACGCGTCAGGGAAATTGGAAGATTGCCTGATGTCGGGCCGCACCAATTGCGTGCCGCTCGAAACGCCCGGTCGCTAGATTCAAGCGCCGCCAACGCGAAATCTGCCGCTTTGTTCCGTCAGCTCGCGGAACATTCCACAGCCACGAGAGTTTCATGAAGGCGTCGCGGCGGCGCCATACGCGGCCCTCAACATAGCAGGCGATTGGGTGCGGTGAGCGAGCGTCGAGGAGGGATCGACGATGATCGTACAATCCGCGTGCCAGAGTGCGTCAACAGGGGTTCTTGCCACCCAAGTTTTTGCGACCAAGGACTTGAGCCGGCCGAATTGCCCGCACTGCGGCAGCGTCTTGCTGATCGCCGAAGAATCCCGGTTCAACATTCACGGCTGCATCGACCACGCTTGGTCCTGTAACGGTTGCGGTACCGCGTTTGTCACCTCGATCAGGCTGTGGCGGCCTTAGACGCGCAAGTTGTTACCTATTGCGCCTGTTGGGTAAATTCCCGCGTACTCAAGGGAAAGCCTTGCTGTAACGACGGCGGCCGATGGTCAGGGCCGCCGGAACAGGCAATAATCGTCACCAACGCGGTGTTTATGTTGTCATCGCGGAACAATCCAAGGAGGAAATCCATGCGTCAAACGTTTGATCGTCGATCAGTATTGGGCCTTGCGGTCGGCGGCGCAGCCGGCGCCGTGCTCGCCTCGTCCGTCCAGCCGACTTATGCCGCCGGCACTGCCTACAAGGCGACCATGGACGGTGCCAGCGAAGTGCCGCCCACCACCAGCACCGGCAAAGGCGCCGCCACGGTGACCTACGATGCCGCCACCAAGACGGTGACCTGGGAGGGCGATTTCTCCGGGCTGTCGGGGCCGGCCACCGCGGCCCATATCCATGGCCCGGCCGAGCCGGGCAAGAATGCCGGCGTGATCGTGCCGCTGTCGCAGCAGGGCACGCCGTTCACCAGCCCATTCAAGGGTTCGACGACGCTGAACGACGAGAAAGCTGCGGCCCTTGCCGCGGCGCTGTCGTCGGGCCAAGCCTATGTCAACGTTCACACCGATGCCAACAAAGGCGGCGAAATTCGCGGCCAATTGAAGGGCTAGCGTCTTTTCTTACCGCGGCGGGTCGTTGCGTCAGTACCAGCCGCATTTTGTGTCACCCGCCGGTCCTGCGTATCATGGACCGGCGGGTACTATTTTTAGGGGGCAAGATCTTTTTTTAGGGGAGCAAGATCTTTTTCGGAAAACCGGTTTCCACCCTTGGATCAAGTCCGAGACAGGTTTTTTCCGGATCATGCTTTGGCCGTCGCGATCACTGCTTCGCAATTCCCGCCTTCGCGATCACTTTGCCCCACTTGTCGATATCGGCGCGCATGCGCGCGTCGAGCTCCGCCGGTGTCGACCCTTTGGCGTCGATGCCGAGATCAAGCGCGTGCTTCTTCAGGTCCGGGTCGGCCAGCACGTCGTGCAGCGCCTTGTTCAAGGTCTGGACGATGGCGTCGGGTGTCCCCGCCGGTGCATAAAGCCCGTTCCATGCCGTGACCTCGAAGCCTGCGACGCCGCCTTCCTGCACGGTCGGGATGTTCGGCAGTTCCGGCGAGCGCTGCGGCGCGCTGGTGGCGATGACCCGCGCCTTGCCGCCGTCGAGCGTCGGCTTGAGCGCGGCATAAAAATCGATATCCATCTGGATGTCGTCGCGCAGCAGCGCCACCACCACGTCGGGCGAACTGCGGAACGGCACAATCACCACGTCGACGCCCGCCATCGCCTTGAACAATTCAGCGGTGAGATTTTGCGTTGAGCCGACAGTGATGGTGCCGACATTGAGGGTCCCCGGCTTTTCGCGCGCGGCTTGGAGGAAATCGCCGAGGGTCTGGTACGGCGAGGCGGCATTGACCATGAAGTCGCAGGTGAAATACCCGATGGTTGAAATCGGCACGAACTCCTTCAGCGGATCGAACGGCAGGTGATTGAACAGCGGCACGCTGATCGCGGTGCCGTTGGTCAACAGCGTCAGCGTATAGCCGTCGGTGCCGCCCGAGAGCGCGGCGCGGGCCGCGGCGATGCCGCCGGCGCCGGGCATGTTCTCGATGACGAAGTTTTGCCCTAGCTTTTCGCTCAGCGCCGCCGCAACAAGCCGCGCGGTGACGTCGGCGACGCCACCGGCGCCGAACGGCAGGATCACGCGCACCGGCTTGTCCGGATATTTGGCCTGGGCGCGCACCGTCGGCGCGGCAAGGCCGGCGGCAACCGACGCCAACGAGAAAACCGCGGTCCGGCGCGACCACCCGGCACGCAATGGCGTCAGCTTCATTTTATAAATCCTTTTTGCGGTGCTGCTGTGTGGCGACGATGTAGCGTCATTTGCCGCCGCGGGCGCGGGCAAACGCTGCGGCATTACGTCCGTCAGCACGCATTGTTGCGATTCTTGGTTAGGTTTCTTGGTTAGGTTTCTTGGTTAGGTTTCTTGGTTAGGTTTCTTGGTTAGGTTTCTTGGCGGTCGCGTTTGGCGGCCCATTGCTCGTGGCTTTGCGCCAAATAATCGGCGAAACGCCCGGCCGCGATGGCCGCACGCGCCCCCGCCATCACGTCCTGGTAGTAATAGAGATTGACGATCGACAACAGCGTGCCGCCGAGCGCCTCGCCGCTGCGGAACAGGTGATGCAGGTAGGCGCGGGAAAACTCGCGCGCCGCCGGGCAGCGGCTTTCGGAATCGAGCGGCCGCGGATCGTCGGCGTGGTGGGCGTTCTTGATGTTGATCGGCCCAAAGCGCGTGAACGCCAGGCCATGGCGGCCGTTGCGCGTCGGCAAGACGCAATCGAACATATCGATGCCGCGGGCGATGGCTTCGAGAATGTCGGCCGGCGTGCCGACGCCCATGAGATAGCGCGGCTTGTCGGCCGGCAGCATCGGCGCGGTCTCTCCAACCACCTTGAGCATCACGTCCTGGGTTTCGCCGACGGCCAGGCCGCCGAGCGCATAGCCGTGAAAGCCGATAGCGGCCAGCGCCTGCGCGCTCGCCTCGCGCAAATTTTGATCGTCGCCGCCCTGCACGATGCCGAACAGTGCCTGGCCGAAGGCCGCCTTCTCGAACGCACGCTTGCAGCGCTCGGCCCAGCGCAGCGACAGCTGCATCGCGCGCTCGATCTCGCACCGCTCGGCCGGCAGCCGCACGCATTCGTCGAGCTGCATCGCGATATCGGAGCCAAGCAGGATTTGCACCTCGACGGCGCGCTCCGGCGTCAGCGCGATCAGGGCGCCGTCGAGATGGGAGCGGAAGGTGACGCCCTCTTCCTCGACTTTGCGCAAGTTCGCCAGCGACATCACCTGGAAGCCGCCGGAATCGGTGATGATCGGATGCGGCCAGCGCATGAAAGCATGCAAACCCCCAAGCGCCGCGACCCGCTCGGCCGACGGCCGCAGCATCAGATGATAGGTGTTGGCCAGCATGATATCGGCGCCGGCGGCGCGCACATCGTCGTGATGCACGCCCTTGATCGCTGCTTGCGTGCCGACCGGCATGAACGCCGGCGTGCGCACGACGCCGTGCGGCGTCGTGATTTCGCCGGTGCGCGCGGCGCCGTCGGTGACGGTGAGGCGGAAGGAAAAGGGCTTTGACAGCTTAGCGCTCCGAGATCGACTGACGAATGGCGTCGTCCACAGGAGGTTGTGCTTTCCGCTTGCGCCAGACGCTGCGCTCGATGCGAATTTGCCACACAACAAACACAGCGACGACCATCAGCACCACAGCTACAAAAATGTTGAAAACAAGCAGCGACCAAAACGCCGCCGGATGCATCTCGTACGAAACCCAGCCATGGACACCCACAAGTCTGGCAGCCCGGCCTTCCGCATAAATCGCGTGAAACCTCCAAGCCGTATAGAGATCATGCGGAGTAACCAGCAGCGCGGCGCCGCAAAACAGAATGCACAGCGCCAGCCAGAGTTTCTTGCGCCACCGTCTCACAGCACGTTTTGGCCCTCGTTGCCGATCATTACTACACGTTTTTTTCCCCGCCGCTCGGCACTTATGAACTTGCCCGAAACAAGAGGCAGGCGTCGCCATAGGAATAGAAACGGTAGCCGCTGTCGATCGCGTGCGCATAGGCGCGCCGCATCACGTCGAGACCGCAGAAGGCAGTGACCAGCATGAACAAGGTCGAGCGCGGCAGGTGGAAATTGGTCAGCATGGCGTCGACCGCGCGGAAGCGGTAGCCCGGCGTGATGAACAAAGCCGTCTCGCCGCTATAGGCCGCGAGCGTGCCGTCCGCGGCGGCCGCGCTTTCGATCAACCGCAGCGACGTGGAGCCGACAGCGACGATGCGGCCACCGGCGCGCCGGGTGGCATTCAGTGCCGCTGCCGTCTCGGCGCTGACCGTGCCCCATTCCGGGTGCATGCGATGACCGGAGGTGTCGTCGGCCTTGACCGGCAGGAACGTGCCGGGCCCGACATGCAAGGTCACGCGATGCAGCGCGATACCGCGCGCGCGTAAGGCCTGCACCAGGCTTTCGGTGAAATGCAGGCCAGCGGTCGGCGCGGCGACGGAGCCTTCGGCGTGGGCAAAAATGGTCTGGTAATCGGTGCGGTCGCGCTCGTCGACGGCACGGCGGCTGCCGATATAGGGCGGCAACGGCACGTCGCCGCGCTCGGCGAGCGCGTCATCGAGCGCGGCACCGTGAAACGCGAACGCAAATGTCACTTCGCCGCCCTCGCCTTTTTCCTCGACCGTGGCGTCGAGCTGTTCGAGGAAGCACACCCGGCCTTCGGCTCCGAAGCGCACCACGTCGCCGGGTTTCAGCCGCTTCGCCGGGCGCACCAGCGCGCGCCAGCGCGAGCCGTCGAGCCGCTTGGTGAGCGTTGCCGCGATCGTAGGCTCCGCGTCGTTGGCGCTGCCGCGGCCGAGCCGGCGGCCGTGCAAATTCGCAGGCAGCACCTTGGTGTCGTTGACGACCAGGGCATCGCCGCTGCGCAACAGCGCCGGCAGATCGCCGATGGCGCGGTCCTCGACCGGCGCGCCGGGACGCACGACCAGAAGCCGCGCGGCATCGCGCGGTGCCGCCGGCCGCAGCGCGATGCGGTCCTCAGGCAGGGCAAAATCGAATTCGTCGGTGCGCATGGTTCGTCAGCTCGGCTTAAGTTGCCCGCCGGTGGGCCCTTCGCCTAAAAGGGCATATCGCAACCTTTTACGCGGCAATCAATGTGACCTCGAGCGCGGTCATCCAGGTCAAGCGCGGCATCGGCGACGTTATCTGGCACCTGCCGTTTGTCCGCGCCATTGCCGCGGTATCGCCGGGCCGTCAGGTGACGTTCCTGGCGCCATGGACGAGCGGCGCCAAAGAGCTGCTCGCGGCCGAGCCTAGCGTCGCCGAGACGGTCTATTTCGGGAATTCCGGCTCGGAGCTTCGCCGCGGGCTCAATCTGCTCATGCTCGTCGCGCGGCTGCGGCGCCGCCGTTTCCAGCAAATATGGATTCTCGATCGCACCACCCGCCCGGGGCTTGCCGCCAAGCTCGCCGGCATCCCCGAGCGCACCGGGCTTGGTCTCGGCCGGCAGCGGTTTTTCATCACCAATGCCGGCATCGACCAGAGCCATTTTCACGATCAGCCGATCGATTGGCTCATTGCGCTGATGGCGGCGATGAACGTGCCGCTGCCGACGACGGAGCCGGATCTGCCGGTGGCCGCGGCAACGCTCGCGGCGATCGGTGAAAAATTCCAGCATCACCTGCGGCCCTGGATCGTGCTCGGCATCGGCGGCTCGCATCCGGACAAGGATTGGTCGGACATGCAGTGGCTGGAATTCCTCGCCAACCTGCGCCGCCGTTGCGCCGGCACGATCTTTTTGATCGGCGGCGGCCAAAACCATGGGCGCGCGAAGAAGCTGATCGAACACACCGCCGGCACGGAGGCGATCAATGCCTGCGAGCTCACCCTCGACAAGGCGCTGGCGCTGTTGCGCCTCGCCGACCTCTTCATCGGCACCGATTCCGGCCCGATGAATCTCGCCGTTGCCTCGGCGACCGACGCCTTCGCGCTGTTCGGCGCGACGCCGGTGCTGACATATTCGAAATTCATCCACCCCATCGTGCCCGAGGGCGGGCCCTCCCCCGGCGGCATGAAGCGGATTTCCCCAGGCGCCGTGCTGGAGCGGGTCGAGCCGCTGCTGTCGCGTGTGAAAAACCCGAGGTAAACAGCCGCTATTGCAGCGACTTCGCGTTGTCGATGGTGCGATTGTCGACAAAGCGAATGGCGATCGGGCGGCCGGCAACGGCACCGCCCATGCCATCGCTGAAATGCAGCGGCGTGCAGCGCTTGAGCGCCGCATTCACGGCGTCGCGATAGACGTCGCGCACGTCGGCCGGCGCGTCATGGCTCGCATAGGTCACCCGCGGCGGCGCGACAATCTCGCCGTCGCGCTTGAAGGCAAACCGTATGGTGTATTCCATGCCGTGCCGCGCTTCGTCTTTCGGCGGCGGCACCCAGCAGGCGCGCAACGCGGCGAACATGGCGCTGATCGAGTCGAGCGTATGGTCGGCCGCCGTTTCGTTCTCGCTAGCGGCCTGATCGCTCTTGGCCGTTCCCGCATTATTGCCCGCATCATTGTCCGCCGGATTGTCGTCGGTCGAGACGATGGTCAGCCGCAAATCCTCGCCGAACGGCGGCCAGTAATACGGCATGCAGGGGCCGCGATGGAAAACGCCGCAGAACGACGGATGACAGGGAATTCCGCTGAGCACGCTGCATTGCGATTGCGGCGTTTGCGACAAAGCGGCAGACGTCATGCCGGGTGCGGCAAGACCGATAACGCTTAAGACACCTGCAGTCGCATGACGGAGCAGACCCATGGGTCTCCTCCCGGTTACTCCGCGTCGGCCGCCACCCGCATGCGCACGATCTGATCGGGTTTTGCCGGCGGCTCGCCGCACTTGAGCTTGTCGACCACCTCCATGCCGGCAACGACCTCGCCGACCACGGTGTATTGCTTGTTCAAAAAGAAGCCGTCGTCGAACATGATGAAGAACTGGCTGTTGGCGGAATCGTTGCTGTGGCCCTTGCGCGCCATGCCGACGATACCGCGCTTGAACGGCACCTCGGAGAACTCGGCCTTGAGGTCCGGATGTTTCGAGCCGCCGGTGCCGTTGCCGTGCTGGCCGTCGCCGGTCTGCGCCATGAAGCCGTCGATGACCCGGTGGAACGGCACGTTGTCGTAAAAACCGTCGCGCGCCAGCATTTTCAGCCGCTCGGCATGGCCGGGCGCGATATCGGTGCGCAGTTTTATGACGATCACGCCGGGCGCGGTTTCGAGGATCAGGGCGTTTTCCGGGTCGGTACCTGGAGGCAGTGACTTCGCGTTCATTGATGATGATCCTGTTTTTCCAAAAGCCATCGCCAACGCTATTTCACGATGGTCGCTTTCTTGATGTAGTCCATCTTGGCAAACTCGGCGGTCAGATAAGCGTTGCCTTCACGCTGGATGCGGTCTTGCGCCGGTCCGCGCCCGCCCGACCCGCCTTCGCCGTAATCGGCGTAAAGCCCGTCGACGACATTCATGCCCGACACGACCTGGCCGAACGGCGCAAAGCCCTGGCGGTCGAGCGCCGCGTTGTCGGCGAAATTGATGAACACCTGGGTGGTACGGGTGTTGGGACCCGCCGTGGCAAACGTAATATAGCCGCGGCCGTTGCTCTCTTTCACCGGATCGTCCTTGATGCGCGCCTCGCGCCACACCGACGACAGCTTCGGATCGCCGTTGATGCCGAATTGCACCATGAAGCCGGAGATGACGCGGAAGAACCGCGCATTGTCGTAAAAGCCGTTCTTGACGAGGTTGTAGAAACGATCGGCGCCGTTGGGCGCCCAATCGCGATGCACCTCGATCACGAACGGCCCCTTGCTGGTGTCGAATTGCACCTTGTAGGTCGCCGGCGCGGTTTCGTTCAAAGCGGCGGGGTTGGCGAGGTTTTGCGCGGAGGCCGGTGCGGCCATTACCAGTGCGAACAGGCAAGCGATAACGCGGATCATGTGGTCTCCCGGAGCAGTGTTTTTCAGGCTTTGGCGAATTTACGTTTGAGCCGCGCCGCAACTTGAGCCGGCACGAAGGCTGAGACATCGCCGCCCATCCCGGCAATCTGGCGCACCAAGGTGGCGGTGATCGGGCGGACCGCGGGCGACGCGGGCAGGAAAACGGTCTGCACCCCCGGCGCCATGGCGGCATTCATCCCGGCCATCTGCATCTCATAGTCGAAGTCGGTGGCGTCGCGGACGCCGCGGACCAGGATGGTGGCACCCTCCCGTTGCGCCGCCATGACGACCAGGTCGGCGAACGTCGTGCAGGCCAGCGCGCAGCCGGCCGCGCGCGCCAAAGGCGCGCCGATCTCTTCCAGCATGGCGAGCCGCTCCTCGGCCGAAAACAGCGGCGCCTTGCCGGGGTGGATGCCTACGGCCAGCACCAGCCGGTCGGCCAGGCGCACGGCATGGCCGATCACGTCGAGATGGCCGTTGGTGATGGGATCGAACGATCCGGCAAAAAGCGCTGTGCGGGCCATGACGGCGGTCTAGCCCGCGCCCTGACGAACCGCAAGACGCGTTCGACCCCATCGCTTAAAGGACGACCAACGGCGCCGGCGGCCCGCCAAAGCCCCTGGATGGCAATCAAAACCCTCCGAAATTAACTATTAGGCTCAGTAAGTTACACAAAACAGCGAATTTGTGATGCTGATCAAGGAAACCAAAATCGCGTTGGATCAGACTAATACTCGAACAAGGGGCAACCTAAACGCCGCGCGCACGTTGGTGTGACAGACGGCAGCGGGTTGCGAACGGGGACGGTGTCTATGCTCAAAACAGTTTACGCCATAGTCGCGGCTGCGATCATTGCGGCCTGCTTGGTGCTTGCACCCAGCCTGTCGCCGCAAGTCGAAGCCGGCGCGCCGTCGGCGACCGGAAAATCGGACCGCGCCGATGCGCGGCCGCTCGCCGGCGACTGTACGGAAAAGGCGTGGCCCTATATGGAGGCCTCATGCCTGCGCGATACGCGCAACCCGCAAGGCTTGGCCCGTGAAGTCCGCTTCGTCCCGATGGATGCTGCGCGCCGGCCCCTGGCCAAGCCGGTGGTCGCCTCGCGCTAGCGCGCAACAGAATTTGCAATTTGCCGTGGTACTCCCCGGCGGGCGGTGAAAAACCTCCCGCCGAATTTTTTTGTCTTTTTTGTCTTTTTTGTCTTTTTGTTTTGGCGCGCTGCCCGCCGCCTCACTGCGGCTCGAGATGAAGCGCCTGGACGATCGGCGTCCATTTCTTGATGTCGGCTATCATCAGATCGGTGAGGTCTTGCGGCGTGCCGCCCTTGGGCACGTTGCCGAGCCGGCCTAGCGCCTGCCGGGTCGCGTCGGTGTGCAGGCTGGCATTGATCGCGGCGTTGAGCTTTTGCACGACGGCCGCGTCGGTGCCGGCGGGCGCGAACAATCCGGTCCAGCTTGCCGTCAGCACGCCGGGATACCCGGCCTCGCCGATGGTCGGTACATCGGGCAGTTCGGGAATCCGCTTGGCGCTGAGCACCGCCAGCGCCCGCAATTGACCGCCGGCGATATGCGGCAGCAGCGGGCTTGAGGCCTCGAAGGTCAATTGCAGATTGCCGGCAATGACGTCCTGGATGGAGAGCGCGCCACCGCGATAAGGCACGTGCACCATCGCGACGCCGGCCGCCGACTTGAACAATTCCGCCGTCAGGTGCGGCACGGTGCCAGTGCCGGCGGAGCCATAGCTGAGCTTTCCGGGATTGGCCTTGGCGTAGGCAACCAGGTCGGCCACCGAGCGGAACGGCAGCGACGGATTGACCACCAGGATGACCGAGCCCTCGGCATAAGGCGCGATCGGCGCAAAACTTTGCAGCGGGTCGTAGCCCGGATCTTTGTAGATCAGCGGCGAAATTACCTGGCCGCTGGCACTGCTCATCAGCAGCGTGTAGCCGTCGGGGTCACTGTGGGCGACGTCGCGGGAGCCGAGCGTGTTGCCGGCGCCGCTGCGGTTCTCGACGAAGAACTGCTTGCCCAAGGCCGTACCAAGATCATTGGCCATGACCCTGGTCACGAGGTCGACGGTCCCCGCGGCTACCGTGGGCACGATGATCTTCACCGGCCGGTCGGGATAGGTCTGCGCCCGCAGCGGCAGCGCGCCGCAAAGGAACAGCAGCGCCGCGGCGGCCGCGCGCAACCGCGTGCGCCGGATCATGGCTTGTCGAGCCCGAGCGTCTTGATGATCGGCGACCATTTGGCGAGATCGGCCTTGATCACGACCGTGAAATCCGCAGGCGTCCCGCCGAGCGGCGCGTTGCTGAGCCTCTCAAGTGCGGTTTTCAATTCCGGCGTCTGCAGCCCGTCATTGATCGCAGCGTTGAGCTTGGCGACGATCGGGGCCGGCGTATGGGCCGGCGCCAACAGCCCGGTCCAGCTGGTCGAGACGAAATTCGGAAATCCGCTCTCCACCATGGTCGGCACGTCGGGCAGTTGCGGAATGCGTTTGGGCGTGGTGACCGCAAGCGCGCGCAGCCGGCCGGCCTGGATGAGCGGCAACAGCACGCTGGTGCCTTCGAAGGTCATCTGCACGTTGCCGGCGACCACGTCGTTGATCGACGGGCTGCCGCCCTTATAGGGCACATGCACGATGTCGATGCCGGCGCGCGCCTTGAACATTTCGCCGATCAAATGCGGCAAGACGCCGATGCCGCCGGAGGAGAAGTTCACCTTGCCCGGATTGGCCTTGGCATAGGCGACCAGTTCCTGGACCGAGTTCGCCGGCACCGACGGATTCACCACCAGGATGTTGGAGCTTTCGCCGACTAGCGCTACCGGATCAAAACTTGCGAGCGGGTCGTAGCCGGCATCGGGATGCAGCAGCGGCGCGATGACGAGCCCGCTGGCGCTGGAATAGAGCAGCGTATAGCCGTCGGACGTGGCTTCGGCGGCGTCCTTCGAGCCAATGGTATTGCCGGCGCCGGCGCGGTTTTCGACGACGAACCCCTTGCCCAGCGCGTTCTGCAGATAGTTCGCCGTGATCCGCGCAATGACGTCGACCGGCCCGCCCGGCGGCGTCGGCACGATGATTTTGACCGGCCGGCTCGGATAATCGTCGGCCTGCGCCGCGGCGATGGCCAGCGCCGTTAACAGTGCCGCCGTGAGCACACGGATCATGGCGTTCCCCCTGCTCCGTCTTCTTGATTGGGACGACCGATTTAGCGGATGCCCGGTGGTTTGGCCACGTACCGGTTGTCGCGACTTGTCTCGGCTTCGCCTGGCCCTAGCGGCCTATGACCAATCGCGGTAAAGCGTAGGCGGCTGCGGCGCCCGAGTTTTGGGCGCTGGAAAACAAGGGTTTTTTCGGTGATTTGCCTCATCGACAACTACGACAGCTTCACCTTCAACCTGGTGCACTATCTGGGTGAACTGGGGGCGGAGGTCGAGGTGCATCGCAACGACAAGGTGACGAGCGGCGCCGTCATCGCCGCCGACCCCGAGGCCATCGTGCTCTCGCCCGGCCCCTGCACGCCCAAGGAGGCCGGCATCTGCCTCGGTCTGATCGCGCAAGCCGCGGCAAAAATTCCGATTCTCGGCGTCTGCCTCGGCCACCAGGCGATCGGCGATGCTTTTGGAGGGAAAGTGGTGCGCGCGCCGACCCAAGTGCACGGCAAGCTGTCGGAGATCCGCCACAACGGCTCCGGCATTTTTCGCGGCATCAATGCGCCGTTCAAGGCGACGCGCTATCACTCGCTGGTGGTCGAGCGCGCGAGCATGCCGCGCGAGCTCACCGTGACCGCCGATACCGACGACGGTGTCGTAATGGGGCTCGCGCACACGCATCTGCCGGTGCATGGCGTGCAGTTTCATCCCGAAAGCATCGCGTCCGAGCACGGCCATCTGATGCTGAAGAACTTTCTCGACATCGCAGCGGCATGGAACACTTCGACCGGACGGCGTCAGGCAACTGCGCCGAACACGCCGCAACGGGCACGAGCACGGGCCAATTGATTGATTGAGGACGATGTGACCGCACAATTCAGGGGCCTGATCGGCAAGGTCGCGACCGGCGCTGCGCTGACCCGTGAGGAGGCCGCCAATGCCTTCGAGCAGATGATGTCCGGCGAGGCGACGCCGTCGCAAATGGGCGCGCTGCTCATGGGGTTACGCGTGCGCGGCGAGACCGTCGACGAGATCACCGGCGCGGTCACCGCGATGCGTTCCAAGATGGTGCGCGTGCAGGCGCCGCCCGATGCCATCGACGTGGTCGGCACCGGCGGCGACGCCTCGGGCTCGTTCAACATTTCGACCTGCGCCGCGCTGATCGTCGCCGGCGCCGGCGTGCCGGTCGCCAAGCACGGCAATCGCGCGCTGTCGTCGAAGTCCGGCGCCGCCGACGTGCTCGCAGCGCTTGGCGTCAATATCGATCTTTCGCCGGAGAAGATCGGGCTTTGCATCCGCGAGGCCGGCATCGGCTTCATGTTCGCGCCGGCGCATCACCCAGCGACCAAGAACGTCGCCGCCACCCGCGTCGAGCTTGGCACCCGCACCATCTTCAACCTGCTGGGGCCGCTCTCCAATCCGGCTGGCGTGCGGCGGCAGATGATCGGCGTATTCTCGCGGCAATGGACGGAACCGTTGGCGCAAGTCTTAAAAAATCTCGGCGCCGAGGCGGTCTGGGTCGTGCACGGCTCCGACGGTCTCGATGAGATCACCACGTCGGGGCCGACCAGCGTCACGGCGCTGGAAAACGGCGCCATACGCAGCTTTGAGATTTCGCCGGAACAATTCGGGCTGACCAAGGTCAAGCCGGAAGCGTTGCGCGGCGGCGATGCCGCGACCAACGCCAGGGCGGTGCAGGACGTCCTCGAAGGCAAGAAGACGGCGCTGCGCGACGTGGCGTTGTTCAATGCCACGGCCGCCCTTGTGGTCGCCGGCAAGGCCAAGGAACTCAAGGCCGGCCTCGCGCTCGCCGCGCAATCGGTCGATTCCGGCGAAGCCGAAGGCCGCCTCGATCGGCTGATCGTGGTGTCGAACGATGGCTGACATTTTGCAAAAAATCGACGCCTACAAGCACGCGGAGATCGTCGCGGCAAAACTTGCGCGTCCGCTCGACGCGGTCGAACGCGACGCCAAGGCCGCAAGCCCGCCGCGCGGTTTTCTGCGCGCCATCGAACGGCGGCTCGAAGCCGGCGACTATGCGCTGATCGCCGAGATCAAGAAGGCGAGCCCGTCGAAAGGCCTCATTCGCGACGATTTCGATCCGCCGGCCTTGGCAAAATCGTACGAAACTGGCGGCGCCGCCTGCCTTTCAGTGTTGACCGATGCGCCGTCGTTCCAGGGCCACCTCGATCACCTGCGCGCCGCGCGCGCCGCCGTGGCGCTGCCGGTGCTGCGCAAGGATTTCATGTACGACCCTTATCAGGTGACTGAGGCGCGCGCTCATGGCGCCGATTGCATCCTGATCATCATGGCCGCGGTCGATGATGCCTGCGCGGCCGAGCTGGAAGCGGCCGCAACCGCGCTCGGCATGGACGCGCTCATCGAGGTGCATGATGAGGAAGAGCTCGAGCGGGCGCTGCACCTGAAATCGCGGTTGATCGGCATCAACAATCGAAACCTAAAAACCTTCGAGACGACGCTTGCCACCTGCGAGCAGCTGGCGCGGCGCGTTCCGGCCGACCGGATCATTGTCGGCGAGAGCGGCATTTTCACGCCCGACGATTTGGCGCGGCTCGGCAAGGCCGGGATCTCGACTTTCCTCGTCGGCGAAAGTTTGATGCGCCAGGACGACGTGACCGCGGCAACGCGCGCCCTGCTGGCCCGCAAATCCGCGCTCGCCGCGGCCCGGTGATTGCCGTGGCGCGGCGCACGAAAGAACTCACGCATCTGGGTACGCGCGGCGAAGCCCACATGGTCGACGTCTCGGCCAAGGCCGCCACCGAGCGCGTGGCGGTGGCCGAAGGCCGCGTGCGGATGACGGCAAAGACGCTCGACATCGTGCGCGAGGGCAACGCCAAAAAGGGCGATGTGCTCGGCACCGCCCGCATCGCCGGCATCATGGCGGCCAAACGCACCCACGAATTGATTCCGCTGTGCCATCCCCTGCTGTTGTCGCAGGTCGAAGTCGACGTCACGCCCGATGCCAAGTTGCCCGGCATCCGCGTCACCGCGCGCGTAAAAGTCTCCGGCCAGACTGGAGTCGAGATGGAAGCGCTCACCGCCGTATCGGTCGCCTGCCTCACCATCTATGACATGGTGAAAGCGGTGGAACGCGGCATGCGCATCGAGGGCATCCGGCTTGTCGAAAAGAGCGGCGGGCGCAGCGGCCATTTTCGCGTTCGGGAGTAAATCAGGTGGCGTTGATTTCCGTTGCCGAGGCCCTCGATCACGTATTGGCGCACGCAGCGCCCTTGCCCGCCGAAGAGGTGCCGCTCGAAGACGCCGCCGGCCGCGTCCTCGCTCTCGATCTCACAGCGCGCCGCACCCAGCCGCCGGCCGATGTCTCGGCCATGGACGGCTACGCGGTGCGCTCAGCCGATGTCGCCACGGCGCCGGCCCGTCTGAAAGTCATCGGCGAAGTTCCCGCCGGCCGGCCGTTTTCGGCCACGGTCGGCACCAGCGAAGCCGCCCGCATCTTCACCGGCGGTTTCGTGCCCGCCGGCGCCGACACCGTCGTGGTGCAGGAATTGACCAAGCGCGACGGCGATTGGGTCGAGGTGCAAAAGGCCACGACCAAGGGCCGCAATGTCCGCTCGCAAGGGCTTGATTTCCGCCTGGGCGACAAGCTTTTTGCCAAAGGCCATCGGCTGAGCGCGCGCGACCTGGCGCTGGTCGCCGGCATGAACCATCCGTTGGTGCCGGTTTATCGCAAGCCCAAGGTGGCGCTGTTCGCGACCGGGGACGAATTGGTGCCGCCCGGCACCGAGCCCGGACCCGGCCAGATCGTCTATTCGAACGGCTTTGCGCTTGCCGCACTGATCCGCGCCGAAGGCGCCGACTTCATCGATCTCGGCGTCGTCGGCGACAAGCTCGAGGACACCATCGCCGCGGTGCGCGAGGCGCAAGACGCCTGCGCCGATATCCTGGTGACGACCGGCGGCGCTTCGGTCGGCGATTATGATTTCGTCAATCGGGCTTTTGCCGCCGAAGGCATGGTGCCGTCGTTCTGGAAGATCGCGATGCGGCCCGGCCGGCCACTGATGCACGGCCGGCTCGGCGCCATGGCGGTGCTCGGCGTGCCGGGCAATCCGGTCTCGTCCTATGTCTGCGCGTTTCTGTTTCTGGTGCCGCTCATTCGCAAGCTGACCGGCCGCGACGATCTCGTCACCCCGACCGAAACCGCAACATTGGGCAGCGACCTGCCGGAGAACGACGAGCGTGCCGACTATCTGCGCGCGCTCCTCAAAGACGGTCCGGACGGCCCCGTGGCGACGCCGTTTGCGACCCAGGATAGCTCGATGATGGCGCCGCTGGCGCAGGCCGGCTGTCTCGTCATTCGCGCGCCGCACGCGCCGCCGGCAAAAGCCGGCAGCCGCTGCGAGATGGTTCGCCTCGATCGCTAAGCGGCATTCCAACGCGCAAAGAAAAAAGCCCGGGACTTTCGTCCCGGGCCATTATCCCCCAACTCCCCTGTCCCCCGACTTCCCCGACGTTTATTGCCAGTTGAATTTATACATGAGCGAGGTGCTGAGCGTCTGGACCACCGGATGGAAGCCCATCGTCCCGACTGTGGCGCCGCCGGCGATGAGGCTGACATTCGTTGTGTTGAAGTAGTCGTAGCGATATTCGCTGCGCAAGAACCAGCCGACCGGCAATACAGGCGCCAGCGAAGTCTCGGTGCCGCCGCCGACGAACCACCCGGTCTTCCAGAATGCCGCCGTCGAAAGGCCGACCGGCACGCCGGTGACGGATGACACGAAGCTCGAACCGCCAAAACGGGTGCCGGTTGCGCCACCGTTGACGTAGGTGAAGAGATTCGATCCGAAGGCCAGACCAATGCGCGCGCCGCCGGCCCAGGCGGCGGTTTCTTTGATCTGCCCTACGGCGGCGCCAACGATATCCGTCGTGCCTTTGAAACTCTCGAAGTTGTAGTCCGCCATGAGGCCGGCGACGATCATGGGATTCCAGCCGCCCAGTCCGAGGCCGCCGAGCTGAAAGTCGTATCCGCCGCCTCCGGTGCCGAAATAACCTCTGCCGCCGAACGTATCGACGAAGCAGGTCAGGCAGGCGCCGCCGGGAAGGAAGACTTGCGTGTCGGCATTCCACATGCCGTAGCCGCCGCCGGCATTCAGATAGAAGCCGGACCAGTTATAAGCCGGCGCGACAACGGCCGGCGCTTTGTAGACCGGCGGAGCAACCGGCAGATCCGCCGCGAGTGCGGAGCCTGACAACAGCGCCAAAACAGTCAGCGAAGCGGCAAGGAGTCTTTTCATCTCGTCCCCCGTCTAAGTTACCGAAATACCGTCGAATCTCTCGCCCGGAATTTCGCTGATTTTAGCGCATAGGCCGCCGAAACGCTGTGACACATCGGCATCAGTGCGCGAGATTCAGCGCGCGCTTGGCGGTATCGCGGTGTTCGCGGCGCGACGGAAATCCGCATTTCGTGCGGTCGAATCGGCTCTTAGCGACGCACCGTGTCGCGTCAGCCGGCGCAGCGGATGGTGCCGGATGCGCTATTCCAAATCGGTCCGTCGCGGACCAGACGAGATAGCTCGCGGCCGCCGCGAATTTTCGGCACTGCTATTAATCGTTCGTGATTTCAGCGGCTTAACTCTAACGTCCGGCAAGTCGCGAACGTTAAATTCGAGCGTTAATCGCGCGTTTGGCACGTTCGTCGATTTCTTCACTTCAAATTAAATGGTTGCGGAACACATATGGAACAGATAGTGTCCGTTCATGATTTGTTTCGACCCAGGTCACCCGACCGGCCGGTACAAAGAGGAAGCGAAGGGGAAGCGCCTATGTTAACGCGCAAGCAAGCCGAGCTGCTGCGGTTCATCCATGAACGTCTCAAGGAAGCCGGCGTACCGCCCTCCTTCGACGAGATGAAGGACGCGCTCGACCTGCGCTCAAAATCCGGCATCCATCGGCTGATCACCGCGCTCGAGGAGCGCGGCTTCATCCGTCGTCTGCCGAACCGGGCGCGCGCCATCGAGGTGATCAAACTGCCGGAATCGGTCGCCCACGGCATTGTCGCGGGCCGCTCGCGCGGTTTCACGCCGAGCGTCATCGAAGGCAATCTCGGCCGGGTTCGCACCGCATCCGAAGACGACGGCGGCCGCCCGGTCGCGGTGCCGGTGATGGGCCGCATCGCCGCCGGCACGCCGATCGAAGCCATCCAGACGCGCAGCCACACCATCAACATGCCGCCCGAACTGCTCACCGCCGGCGAGCATTTCGCGCTGGAAGTGCGCGGCGATTCGATGATCGAGGCCGGCATTCTCGACGGCGACATTGCGCTCTTAAAGCGCATGGATGCCGCCGATACCGGCGACATTGTCGTTGCGCTGATCGACGACGAGGAAGCAACCTTGAAGCGCTTCCGCCGCCGCGGCGCCTCGATTGCGCTCGAGCCCGCCAACACCGCCTATGAGGTGCGCATCCTGCCGCCCAATCGCGTGCGCATTCAGGGTAAATTGGTGGGATTGTTTCGGCGCTACTAACCGCAGTCATTCCGGGGCCGCGCGCAAGCGCGGAGCCCGGAATCCATGACCACTATCTTTGCAAAACAATCTCAGCGCCTTTTCTGCGTGGCCTGTGACTATGGATTCCGGGCTCGCCGCTTCGCGGCGCCCCGGAATGACAGCGCTTTACTGATCCGCTTCGATATCGTCCTGACGCGGCGTCGCGTCGCGCGGCGTTACGCGTGACGCTACGGGCTGAGCCGGAGTCGGACTGGCCGTATCACCGGCCCGCGGACGCTGCGGCGCCCACGGCCGATCGAAATTCGGCGGACGCGCGGCATCGATTGCAAAGCCCGCGCCGGTACGGCGCAGCGCCAGCGCTCCGCGCTCGCGCCACAACGCGCGTCCGATCACCTGGGCCGCGCAGTCGGACGGCGCGGTGCGGGTCGTCATGATGAGGATGGCGCGCCGGCAGTCCTCTTCGAACGCATCGGGCTTGAGATCGTAGGCGACGAGAGCGCCGTCGGCGAGCTTGCCGATGCAGCCTGCGGCGTCGCAAGCGATGCCCTGCCCCAGCTTGCGATCGTGATAGTCGCGCGCATCGGCGTCCGCCGCGAGCCATTCCTTGATGGCAAACGTATCGCCGCCGGAGTGATGGAAGGCGAAGCGGCCGTCGGCGCCTCGGATGGCGAATGTCCGGCCATCGGCCGCCAAGAGGACGTCAGGCCGCGGCGTGCTCGCCGCCCATACGATGCCGAGTGCCGCGAGCGCGGCACCGCTCCAGCGCAGCGGCGTCTTGAGGAGCCCGATGACGAGCAGTCCCGCGGTTGCCAACAGCAGCGGCCCGGCGCCGAACGTGGTGACGTGGCCGACCGCACCCGGCAGACTTGCTACCCAGAGCGCCACCATATTCATCCACTCGATGCCGTAGCCCATTTGCCGCCAAAACTCGCCGTCGAAGCCGAACGGGATGGCGAGCAGGCCGAGCAGCCCCATGGGCATCACCCATGCGGAGATGATCGGCATGGCGAGGAGGTTGGCAATGACGCCGTACGGCGCCATCCGATGAAAGTGAAAGGCCGCATAAGGCGTGGTGGCGAGGCCCGCGACCAGCGACGCGATGATCAGACTCGTGATCTCGTTGACGCCCCACAGCGCAGCGCGCGATCCGAGCGAGCTGTCGGTGCCCGCCTTCATCCGCGGCACGCCGCGGTCGTAAGCGGCGACCAAGGCCAGCGTTGCGGCAAACGACATTTGAAAACTCGGATGCACCACCGATTGCGGCGCCACGAAGAGCACCAGCAGCGCGGCCGCGGTCAGGGTGCGGATGGTCAGCGCCGGCCGGTCGAGCATGACGCCGACGAGCACGATCGCGATCATGAAATACGACCGCTGCGTCGCCACTTCGGCACCAGAGAGCACCAGATAGAACGTGGTCGCGATCAGCGCGCCGAACGCCGCCCATTTCTTGATCGGCTTTCGATCGGGCAGGCCCGGGATCAGCGCCAGCAAGGCGCGGATGATGAAAAACACCACGCCGGCGACGACCGCCATGTGATAGCCGGAGATCGACAACACGTGGCCGACGCCGGAAATGAACAGCGCGTTGTAAAGATTCTCCGAGATCACGTCGCGCCTGCCGTTGAGCAGCATCGCCGCGATGGCGCCGGTGTCGCCCGGCAGCACGGCGCGCACATGGGCGTCGATGGTGTCGCGCAGCCGCTGCACCACGGCGTCCGCGCGCGATACCAGGCCGGCGGTCGCCGGCGGCGTAATCACGTTGACCGCGCCGCGGACGAAGCCCGAGGCGCCGATCTGCTGAAAATAAAGATCGCGGGCGAAATCGTAAGATCCCGGCTCGAGCGGCTGCAGCGGCGGATCGAGCATCGCTTTGACTTCGACGAAGGAGCCCGCGGGCGGCGCCAGCCCGCGCTTGACCGAGAGCCGGACGCGTTGCGGCTTGTCGTCGATGCGGTTGCCTTCGATGCGGTCGACGCGCAGCACGAAGCGGTCGGTATGCTGGCTTTCTTCGCGCAGCTCGACAAAGCCCGAGATCGTCACGCCCGAGGCCGGATAGTGCAGCACCGGGTGTTGGATCATGGCGGTCTTCACCGTGGCGGCGGCAAAGCCCGCGGCGATGGCGAAAACAAAAAGGCCGACGATGAAAGCGGTCAAATGCCGGCGCAGCAATATCGTGCCGACAGCGCAAATGGCGGTCAGTGTCGTCGCCGCCCACCACGCCGGCTCACGCTCCGCCGTGAAATAGATGACGATGCCGAGACCATAGGCGGCCGCGAGCCACGGCAGCAGGCGATCGGCGGCAATTTCCTGGGCGGCCCATTGCCGCAACTGCGTTTTGGGGGCGAAGCTCGCCCGCGGCCAAATGACCTGCCATGGCGGGCGAATGCTGCCGACCGGCCAAGGCCAGTTACCTGACCAAGGACCCGACCACGTCCCAGCCCGTGCCCCGGCGTGCGCACGGCTCTCTACGGTACCGTCTTGTGCCACTGCGCGCCCCCTGCGCGCTAACTCACCAACGGGCTTATGTTAGCGGGGCGCGCGCCGGGTGGCGAGGAGGGTGTGAACGGGCCGGGATAAGTCGCCTGCCGGTGCTGCCGCGCCGGCCTTACGCAATACGGTAGCGGCCGCAACAACTTTTTCGGCGGCAGACGATACGATCACTTCACGTCGATCGCATAATGCCGCGTCACCGCGTCGCCTAACGGCGAGACGACATAAAGCGTGATCGAATCCGGGCCCCGGTAATCCGCATTGGATTGGTAGAAAACGAGCGTGCCGTCCGAAGCGCGCGTATTGCACGCGGCGCGTTCGTCGTCCTCCGGGAAGTCGGTCGACGCCTGGCCTTTCTCGATGGAGAGTGCGCCGTGCCGCGGTTGTTCGAGAACGCGCACCTTCAGCTGGCCGGCAGACGAACAACCCGGCAGGATCTTATATAGAAAGTCCAGCCGGAGCTTTTGCTCGGCAGTGGCGACGCGCGCGAGGTCGAGCGTCTGCTGCCACAGCACCTGCGAATTCGGCGATGCCGCCAGCGCGTCCGGCAACGTTCCCTGCTTTTGCAATGGCCGCGACACGGACATCGGCGTCGCCGGGGCACAACGCGACTGCAGCTTGGCATAGGCCGCCGAAAACCCCTCCATGGTCAACGTGACATTGCCCAGTTCTTTTCGACCCAGCTCTGATCCAGGCAGATCGATCGTTGCACCGTCTGCGACCGTATAGAACGTGCTTAGCATCACCCAACCCGAGCGAACATAGAACTTGGCAGACGCTACGCGTTTGAGACTGACCTGCTTGCCGTTGACGGCGATGGTCGCGGCGGGCGATCCAGCACCGGACGAAGCCGTATCCGCCCCGAGCGGCTGCCGCGCCAATATCAGGAACATGCCGCCGCCCATGCTGCAGCCAACTTCGATCACGCCATCGACATAGTGCGGCTGATCGCCGTCGGTGCGCACAAAGAAAGGCTTCATGATTTTCGGCGCGGGTCCATCGGCGAACCGCCACTCGGTTTCGCCGAACTCCCTGCGATCTATGCCGAAACGCACGATGTCGTCGCGTTCCAGAAGCTTTACCGACTCGAACGGCGTGCCCAAAGCGGCCGAGAACAGCCCGTCGTCCATCCCCATTTCGCGGAGATAAGTTCGTATGCGCGCATGGAACAGCCGCATGGCCATCGCCAGCGTGGCGCCGCGCGGCAGATTTGAATTCGGATCGAGCCCGGCGTCGTGAATACCGAGTTTCACCCCCGGCGGCACCAGACGGACCGTGCCGCCGGCCAGAGCGTAAACGCAACCCGAATTGCACTGCACGCTGACCGGCGAGATCTCCGCTGCGATGGCCGTTCCGGAGCGCTTTTGTGCCGCGCACGAATTAGCGGATTGCTTATCGCTGCCGCAGTCGCGCGGGATTGTGTGGCCGACACTGACGGTGAATTTCTTATCGCGAATAAGGCGGCCGAGGGCGAGGCTTCCATTCAGGTTTCCTCCCGGCGAGTGAAAATAGATGGGTGGCCGCCGCTCTCCCAATTTCCTGAGCAGTTGCCGGAGCCGATCGGCAGCGTCGGCGTCAATCTTGCCTTCGGCGGCAATCCATTCATTGCAGCCGCGCCCGCAGGCATTGGCGTCGCCGCGGGCCAGATAAAATTCGATAGGAGTCAGCACCACGCTCGCGGGCACGGTCGCAGGCACGGTCGCAGGTGTGGACTTGCCGCTTGCCGGCAGCTGCGGCGCCGTTTGCGCGACGACCGCCGTGGCGCCCCCGAGCGCGCAGGCAAGCAAGGCAAGAATGAAGGGAAATGCTCGCGTGGACATAGCCGAAGAGGCCGATGCAATGTATCGGGACTATCACAATCAAGCAGCGCGTTCACCCGCAAAAGACACGGTATAGTTTTACTTTATGACGTATACTGGCTCTGACTGAGGAACGGCGCGACCCACTTTACGCGCCACCGCCCCCGCCGGAGACCTTCGCCCAGGTGTCGCGCAGACCGACGGTGCGGTTGAACACCAGTCGCTCGGGCGTCGAATCCGGATCCGGGCAGAAATAGCCTAAGCGCTCGAACTGCACCGCGTCATTGGCATTGCGGCCGGCCAGCGCCGGCTCGACGCGGGCATCGGCGATCACGTCCAGCGAATTCGGGTTGATGTCGGCAGCAAAATCCGTCGCGCTCGGGTCGGGTTTTGTGAATAGCGGATTGTAGAGCCGCACCTCGGCCAAAATGGAATCCTGCGCCGACACCCAATGCATGGTCGCCTTGACCTTGCGGCCGTCGGGCGCATTGCCGCCTTTGGTGGCGGGATCGTAGGTGCATTTCAACGCGATCACCTCGCCGGCCGCGTTCTTCACCACCTCGCGGCAGGTGATGAAATAGGCGTAGCGCAGCCGCACCTCGGTGCCGGGCGACAGCCGAAAAAATTTCTTCGGCGGGCTCTCCATGAAATCGTCGCGCTCGATAAAGAGCTCGCGGCCGAAGCGGATACGGCGGGTGCCGGCCGTGGCATCTTCGGGGTGATTGACCGCCTCGACCTCTTCACCCTGGCCGTCCGGATAATTCTCGATCACCACCTTGAGCGGCCGCAGCACCGCCATGCGCCGCTGTGCGGTCTTGTTCAAATGCTCGCGGATGGAAAAGTCCAGCATCGCCATGTCGACGGTGCTGTTGGCTTTCGCGACACCAATGCGCTTGACGAAATCACGGATCGCCTCAGGCGGCACGCCGCGCCGCCGCAGGCCGGCGAGCGTCGGCATGCGCGGATCGTCCCAGCCGTGGACATGACCGCCGCGCACCAGTTCGGTGAGCACGCGCTTCGACAGGATCGTATAGGTCAGGTTGAGGCGGGCGAATTCGTATTGATGCGGCTGCGACGGCACCGGCAGGTTTTGCAAAAACCAGTCGTAGAGCGGCCGATGGTCCTCGAATTCCAGCGTGCACAGCGAATGGGTGATGCCCTCGATGGCGTCGGACTGGCCGTGGGCAAAATCGTAGCTCGGATAAATGCTCCAGGTCTTGCCGGTGCGCGGATGCTCGGCGTGGAGGATGCGATAGAGCACCGGGTCGCGCAGATTGATATTGCCGGAACCCATGTCGATCTTGGCGCGCAGGACACGCGCCCCGTTTGGAAATTCGCCGGTCCGCATGCGGCGGAAAAGATCGAGATTTTCTTCCACGCCGCGGTCGCGGAACGGGCTGTTCTTGCCGGGCTCGGTCAAGGTGCCGCGCGTCGCGCGCATGTCGTCCTGGCTCTGGTCGTCGACATAGGCCTTGCCGGCGCGGACCAAATCCTCCGCCCAGCCATAGAGCCGCTCGAAATAATCCGACGCGTGATAGAGATGCGGACCCCAATCGAAACCGAGCCAGCGCACATCGCGCTCGATGGCGTCGATATATTCCTGGGATTCCTTGGTTGGGTTGGTGTCGTCGTAGCGCAGATTGCAATGGCCGCCGAACTCGTCGGCGATGCCGAAATTGAGGCAAATCGACTTGGCGTGGCCGATATGCAGGTAGCCGTTCGGCTCCGGCGGAAAGCGCGTGACCACGGTCTTGCGCCGTCCCGCCTCCAGATCGGCGCGCACGATGTCGCGAATGAAATCCTGGCCCGCTTCGCGCGCGGGCTCCTTTACCGGTGTCTCGACAACCGTCATGGATCAATCCGTTTGGCGCCGCCGCAAGGGCCGGGCAACGCGCCGAAGCCTAAGATGCGATCGCGCCCCGGATTGGACAAGTTGGCCCGCGGGGTCAAGCCCTTTAGGCCGTTTCCCAGGCGCAGCGCAGCACGAAGTGGTGCGCTGCAGACCCGGGACCGTTACAGACTCGGAGTTTGGGACGATCCCGGATCAGCGGTGCACCGCCATAGCGCGTCGAAGACGCGCGTGAACGCGCTAATGGCGCTGCACCGCGTCCGGGAAACGCGCTGGTGCTGTCCTTAACCCTCAAGCGTGCTAAACGAGCCCGCGCCCGCGGATCAGGATAGCAATGGCCGTCGTCACCCGTTTTGCCCCCTCGCCCACCGGGTTTCTGCATATCGGCGGAGCCCGCACCGCGCTGTTCAACTGGCTTTATGCCCGCGGCCGTGGTGGGAAAATGCTGCTGCGGATCGAGGACACCGACCGCGAGCGCTCGACCCAAGCCGCCATCGACGCCATCCTCGACGGGCTCAACTGGCTCGGCATCCGTTGGGACGGCGAGGTGGTTTATCAATTCGCCCGCGCGGCGCGGCATCGCGAAGTGGTCGAGCAACTGTTGGCGACCGGAAACGCCTATCGCTGTTATGCGAGCCCCGACGAGCTCAAGGACATGCGCGAGGCGGCGCGCCGCGAAGGCCGTTCAAAACTCTATGACGGCCGCTGGCGCGACCGCGATCCGAACGAGGCGCCGCAGGGCATCAAGCCGGCGATCCGGCTCAAAGCGCCGCTCACCGGCGAGACCGTGATCGAGGACCAGGTGCAGGGCCGCGTCGTCTGGCAGAACGAGAACCTCGACGATCTCGTTCTCCTGCGCTCCGATGGCTCACCGACCTACATGCTCGCCGTGGTGGTCGACGATCACGACATGGATGTCACCCACATCATCCGCGGCGATGATCATCTGACCAACGCCGCGCGGCAGAAACAGATTTATGACGCGCTCGGCTGGGCGGTGCCGGTGATGGCGCATATTCCGCTCATTCACGGCCCCGACGGCTCAAAATTGTCAAAACGCCACGGCGCGCTCGGCGTCGATGCCTACCGCGCCATGGGCTACCTGCCGGTGGCACTGCGCAATTATCTCGTGCGGCTCGGTTGGGCCCATGGCGACCAGGAAATCTTCTCCACCGAAGAGATGATCGCGGCCTTCGACCTGCCGCAGATCGGCCGGTCGCCGGCGCGCTTCGATTTCGCCAAGCTGGAAAGCCTCAACGGCCACTACATCCGGCAAAGCGCCGATGCCGACCTGCTCGCGGCCATCGACCAGCTGCTGCCCCATATCGCCGACGGCGCAAAGCTCGCCGCCAAGCTGACGCCGGAGCTGCGCCGGCAGTGGCTGGATGCCATGCCAAGCTTGAAGGAACGCGCCAAGACACTGCTCGATCTTATTGCTGGCGCTCAGTTTCTCTGGGCGGATCGGCCGCTCTCCTTGGACGACAAGGCCGCCGCCTTGCTGACGTCGGATGCCAAAACCTTGCTGGCCGATATCGCCGCCGAGCTTGCCGCCGTCGAGCCTTGGACGCCCGAGACGACCGAGCAGGCGGTCCGCACCTTTGCCGAGCGCAAGGGCGCAAAACTCGGCGCCATCGCCCAGCCGCTGCGGGCAGCGCTGACCGGCCGCACCACCTCGCCCGGAATCTTCGAGGTGCTGGCCGTGCTCGGCAAGGTCGAGAGCCTCGCTCGCATCGCAGATCAGACCGGCTCGCAAAGCGCCTGAATAACGCAAGGTTTACGTCGCGCGCGCTCTGTCACATGCCTATTATCTTGCAGTGCACACTTTGCTAAGCTACCCCCATAACGGCCGGATCGGGCTGCCGCTTCTTTGACCACCGCCCGCAAGCTGCCGTTTCGATTGCCACTTACTCGAGGATACGATCATGGACGCGAAGACCGGCGCCAACATCAAGACCGGCACGCTGAAACTCGGCGACAAGGACTACAATTTCCCGATCTACGACGGGACCATCGGCCCCGAAGTGATCGACATTTCCAAGCTCTACGCCGAGGCCGGAATCTTCACCTACGATCCGGGCTTTACCTCGACCGGGTCCTGCGAATCCAAGATCACCTATATCGACGGCGACCAAGGCATTCTGCTTTATCGCGGCTATCCGATCGACGACTTGGCCGAGCACGGCGATTTCCTCGAGACCTGCTACCTCCTGCTCTACGGCGAATTGCCCACCGCCGCGCAAAAGGCCGATTTCGTCGACCGCGTGATCCATCACACGATGGTCCACGAGCAGATGAGCCGCTTCTTCCAGGGTTTTAGGCGCGACGCCCATCCCATGGCGGTGATGGTCGGTTCCGTCGGCGCGCTGTCGGCGTTCTATCACGACTCCACCGACATCACCGATCCGCAGCAGCGCATGATCGCCTCGATCCGCATGATCGCGAAAATGCCGACGCTGGCAGCCATGGCCTACAAATATTCCATCGGCCAGCCGTTCATGTATCCGAACAACAAGCTCGACTACGCGTCGAACTTCTTGCGCATGTGCTTTGCGGTGCCGTGCGAGGAATACAAGGCCAATCCGGTCATCGCACGTGCCATGGACCGCATTTTCACGCTCCACGCCGATCACGAGCAGAACGCCTCGACCTCGACCGTGCGGCTCGCCGGCTCGACCGGCGCCAATCCGTTCGCCTGCATCGCCGCCGGCATCGCCTGCCTGTGGGGCCCGGCGCACGGCGGCGCCAACGAGGCGGCGCTAAAAATGCTCGGCGAGATCGGTTCCGTCGACCGCATCCCCGAATTCGTCAAGAAGGCGAAGGACCCCAAGGATTCATTCCGCCTGATGGGTTTTGGCCATCGCGTCTACAAGAACTACGATCCGCGCGCCAAGCTGATGCAAAAGACCTGCCACGAAGTGCTGCAGGAGCTCGGCGTCAACGATCCCCTCCTCGACGTCGCCATCGAGCTCGAGCGCATCGCGCTGCACGACGAATATTTCATCGAGAAGAAGCTTTATCCGAACGTCGACTTCTATTCCGGCATCACGCTGCGCGCCATGGGCTTTCCTACCACCATGTTCACGGTGCTGTTCGCGCTCGCCCGCACCGTCGGCTGGATCGCGCAGTGGAAGGAAATGATCGAAGATCCGCACCAGAAACTCGGCCGGCCGCGCCAGCTCTATACCGGCTCGCCGCAGCGGGAATATCAGCCGATCTCGAAGCGGAAGTAGGAAACACGGCGCAGGCCGCATCGCAACAGCATCATGGCCGGGGGTTTTCCCCGGCCATTTGTTTTGGCGACAGTGCGGCAACGAGATTGCCGCCGGCGGCGAGGGCTCACACCTCTGTTTCACATAATTCTCCGTAAGATTGCGATAGAGCCAACTGTCGATCTTACGTATAGTGGCTGCCCATTGACCGACGACCAAGGGCAAACAAACATGTCTACGCAGACGCCTGATGCCGCGGCCGGCGACCCCATCACCATCACGTATCAGACCGGCGCCGACACGATCGCCAGCATCACAAAAAAAATTGAGCTTCTCGTCGTCGCTTGTGATCCAAGAAATCTCATCGGGATTTGCGATTACGAGAAGCCGGAGCGAGATGTCTTCGACAAGCTTGTCAACTTCACCTATCACACCTCGCTGTTGAGAGTGAAGGGAGGTCCCCAGAGCGAATACGCCGTCATTTTCTCACCGGAGACTATGGATAGGATGAATGGGCAGGTCTACGTATTTCGCAATGAAACCGTGAAAACCTTCGGATTTGCCGCAGCGAACGCCATGGCCGAAAACTTGGTCACGGTTTATCAGGTGAACGAAATTCCCTGGTCGGCACGAGAATTCGAGGAAGTTCTCAAGCAGCAACTGGCGACGATCGAATGGTGGCCGTATGGGCGGACATACGGGCAAGACTACGAAATCACCGATACTGTCACGACTCCCTATTTCGATCATTTTACGATTGACGACCTGGCGAAGGGCAAGGACCATACGCTGCCATGGCAGTTTCTCGACCTGCAAGGCAAGCGCAAGACCATTTATGCGCATGCCTCGGCCTGCTTCGAATCCGTCCTGCAATGCTGGCAATACGCCAACATGCTGCTCGACCCGAACAACAACTTCGGCGTGAAGTTGCCGGAGCGCCGCGACGCTCCCATCGTCATCCTCGGGGCCGGCGCGAGCGGCGTTTTGTTCGCCAACCGGCTGCGGGATCTAAACTACACCAACGTGGAAATCCTGGAGGTCACGGACCGCAGCGATGGAAAGATCCATACCATCGTGAAAGACGACCCCCACCCGCCGGGACACAATGAGCCGACGTATTGCGAACTGGGGTGCTGCTATCTTTCGCCGGCTTACGACGACTTGGTCACCTACCTTACGCCTTTTCTGCTAGGGAACGAGCGGATTCCACTGGCGACGGGTGCCGACGCCGACCGCTTCAGGGGTATCGTGACCACGGGACAATTTAATGGCTGGGAGCCACCGGTCCCCTATCTCATGAACTTCGGCCAATACGTCCTTCAGAAGACGAAATATGAACTAGGCTATGCAGCGGACTACTCCGACTGGAAGATCAAAGCGGAAATGTTCCTTGCTCTTGAGACCTATAATCTCCAATACCCGACCTTCATGGGTGACACGGTTCCCATGCCGCCCCAGCAACCAAACAACTTCGATCAACTCGGCTTGAAGACATTCCATCAATTCCTCGCCGATAATTATTTGCTCGCTTTGGTCGGACCGCTGCAATACGGATATTCCGTGCAGGGATATGGAGCGCTCAATGATATCTCGGCTTATTACGGGTTGATGTGGATACCGCCCACCGTCATTAACGGCATGATTTGTGGCTCGCTTTGCGGCACGCCCGTCGTGACGGCCTGGTCCAAAGGCTGGGGGGATATCTGGGAGCAAATGAAGGCCGGCATGAAAATCACCTACAATGTGACGACGACAAAAATAACAAGACCGCCAGCTTGATCCGGAACCGTTCGCCACGCGCTATTCGCGCTGCCCGTCATAAGCCCAGGTCAAATACGCCCCGCCCCAGGTGAAGCCGCCGCCGAAGGCAGCGAGGATCATGCGGTCGCCGGCCTTGAGCTTGCTTTCGTAATCCCACAGGCACAGCGGGATCGTCGCCGCGGTGGTGTTGCCGTATTTGTGGATGGTGATCATCACCTGTTTGGGGTCGAGCTTCATGCGCTCGGCGGTCGCCTCGATGATGCGCCTGTTGGCCTGGTGCGGCACCAGCCAATCGATCTGGTCGCTGGTCAGGTGATTGCGCGCCATCAGCTCGGTGGCGACGTCCGCCATGCGGGCGATGGCGAATTTGTAGACCGCGGCGCCTTCCTGATGGACGTAATGCAGCCGCTTGGCCACGGTCTCCGCGGTCGGCGGCATGCGGCTGCCGCCGGCTTTCTGGTGCAGATGCGGCATACCGGCGCCGTCGGAGCGGATCAGCGTGTCGATGATGCCGTACTTTTTGCTCGGCTCGATGAGGACTGCGCCGGCGGCGTCGCCGAACAGCACGCAGGTGGCGCGGTCGGTGTAGTCGATGATCGCCGACATCTTGTCGGCGCCGACCACCACGATCTTGCGGAATTTCCCGGTCTCGATGAATTGCGAGGCGATGGTGAGCGCATAGACGAAGCCCGAGCACGCCGCCTGCACGTCGAAGCTGCCGATGTTGCGGATGCCGGCCATGTCGCAGATCAGATTGGCGGTCGAGGGAAAGACCAGATCCGGTGTCGTCGTGGCGCAAATCAAGAGGTCGACGTCGCCGGACGCGGTCGCGGTTTTTGTCAGCAGCCCGCGCACGGCCTCGGCACCCATATGCGATGTGCCGAGCCCCTTGCCCTTGAGGATGTGGCGTTCGCGGATGCCGGTGCGCTCGACGATCCACTCGTCGCTGGTATCGACCATCTTGGCCAGTTCGGCGTTGGTGAGCAGATCGGGCGGCACATAGCCGAACACCCCGGTGATCGCCGCGTGGATCGCGGATTTCCGGATGGTTTTCTTGGATTTACTCACGCGGGATTCTTTGCCGTTTCGCCTGGAAGTGCCCTTGCTGCGGCCTTAGCAGGATGCCTGCCGCAATGGTAGAGCGGCGTCCGAGCAGCGGTTAACACGGCCGGGCCACGTCAAGCACGATCGCCGCCGCCTTGGCGCTTGGCGCCTCGCCGCCGATGGCCATGATGGCATCGAGCCGGCCGAAGGCTTCGATCTGGCGTTGCCGTTCCGCCGTGTCGGACAATAGCGGCAGGAGCGCCGCGGCGAGGCGCTCAGGCGTGCAATCGGACTGCAGAAACTCCGGAATGACGTTCTCGCCGAGAACCAGATTGGCAAGGATGACGCTCGGCAGCCTCGAACGCATCCGCAAGAGCCGCGCGATATTCCATTCGACGAACGACAGGCGATAGGCGGCAACGGTCGGTATGCCGGCAAGCGCCAATTCGAGCGTCACCGTGCCGGATGCGGCGAGCGCCGCGCGCGCCCGGCGGAAGGCCGCCCATTTGTCCGCCGGCTCGACCACAATCCGCGGCGCAACGGCCCAATCGGCAACGCCCGCGCGCACCTGCGCCATCAGGTGGGGAACCGTCGGCAGTACCAGTTCCAGCGGACCGCTGCGCGCCGCAACTTGGGCGATCGCGGCGCCGAATGTTCCGAGCAAATGCCGGATCTCGCTGCTGCGGCTGCCTGGCAATACCAGGACGACCGCGGGATCGGCGCTGCGGCGCTGCGCTTCCTCGGCATTGGGGCGCAGCGCGGCGATGCGCTCGACCATCGGATGACCGACATAAAGGCAAGGCGGCCCGCCGAGCTTGACGTGGACCGCCGGCTCGAACGGCAGGATGGCGAGCACCTGATCGATATAAGCGCGCATGGCGCGGGCGCGGCCGGGCCGCCACGCCCAGACCGAGGGCGACACGTAGTCGAGGATCGGGATTTTGGGTGCAAGCCGGCGCACCCTGCGGGCGACCCTGTGGGTGAAATCGGGGCTGTCGATGATCACCAGCGCGTCCGGCCGCGCGGCGACCACGGCGGCGGCGGTCTGGCGAATCCGGCGAAAGATCAGCGGCAACCGGCCCGGGATCGCCGCAATGCCCATGATCGAAAGCGCGTCGATGGCGAACGGACTGACGATGCCGGCAGCCGCCATGGCGCGGCCGCCGACCCCGTTGAGCGTCAAGGCGCCGCCGTGACGCGCTTTGAGCGCACGAACCAAGGCGGCGCCGAGCGCATCGCCGGATTCTTCCGCGGCGACGATATAAAGCGAAAGCGCGCGCGGCTGCGGCTCCGGCGTCATCGCGCCGCGTCCTCGCCTACGCCGGCTAAGAAAATCTTCTCCCGATCGGCCATAGCGATGACTTCGGCCGCCTCGGCGATGATGGTTGAGCCGGCGGCGACGGCGACGCCGGCAAGTCCGGCGCGCGCCGCACCCTCGATGGTCCGCGGCCCGATCGAAGGCAGATCGAAGCGGCGATCCTGGCCGGGTTTTGGCGCCTTGACCAAAACGCCGACGCCGAGCGGCGTGGTGACCCTGCCTAGCCGGCGCAGCTCGGCGATCCGCGCCAGCATATTGTCGGTGCCTTCCGCCGCCTCGACGGCAAGCACATTGTTGTTGGCGACGATCGCGGCCTGGCCGACGTCGAACGGCCCGAGCGCCGCGATCATTTTCATCGCCCGCGCGATGTCGCCGCGATCACGTTCCCCAGGCTGACAGCGGCCGAGCACCCCTTCCGGAACGAAGACTTCCGGCGCCACGTCGCGCACGCCAATGACGCGCAGGCCGCCCTCCTCCGCCATGCTCGCGATCCCTGAAAGCAACCGGTTATCGCCGCCGCGAAAAGCTCGGGCGACGCGCGGCAGCAATCGGATGGTCTGCCAATCGAGCCGTACTTGCCGCAGTGGCGGCCGCAACAGCGAACCGATGAACAAAACCTCCCTGCAATTCTCCTCGCGGGCGAGGCGAAACAAGCGGCCCACCTGGCCGATGGCGATCCAATGATGTGTATGGCGTTCGATGATCTTGGGGTCGGCCCAGCCCCTTAGCCCGAACATCACCGGCTGGCGGCCGTTGCGCACGATGGCCTCGGCGACTGCGCCGGGAAAGCTGCCGCCGCCGCAGATGATGGCGATGGGACCACGTTCGGCGTCAGCCATGGAAGTCCTCATCGGGCGGCGTCATTCGTCCGGGCCGTCGTTCCAGCGCCGTGTGCGCGGCCGCATCAACGGCCGTTGGCCGCCGGCGCGGATGAAGGCGATCATCTTGCCGACCAGCGGATCGCCGGCGAATTCGCGCTCGACCGCGTCGATGCGCTCGGCGATGCGGCCTTCGACAAAGAATAGCGACCGATAGGCGTTGCGCACCTTGTGCATCTCGGCGCGCGTGGCGCCGCGCCGGCGCAGGCCAACCATGTTCAATCCGACCAGCGCGCTGGTCTGGCCGAGCGCGAAGCCGAACGGGATAATGTCGTCGCGCGCCGCCGACATGCCCGCCATCATGACGCCTTCGCCGATCCGCACATGCTGATGGATCGCAACGTGGCCGCCGAGGAAGGTGTGGTCGCCGACCGCCACGTGGCCGCCGAGCACCACGTTGTTGGCAAGGTTCACGTCGTTGCCGATCTGGCAGTCATGGCCGACATGGGCGCCGACCATGATGAAGCAGCGGTCGCCGACGCGCGTGACGCCACCGCCGTCTTCGGTGCCGATGTTCATGGTGACGCTCTCGCGCAGCTCGCAGCGCGCGCCGATGATCAGCCGGGTCGGGCCGCCGCGGTAATGCACCGATTGCGGCGGCGTGCCGAGCGACGAGAACGGATAGACCACGCTGCGCTCGCCGATCATGGTGGCACCGGTGACGTTGACATGGGCGATCAGGCGCACGCCGCTTGCAAGCTCGACGTGCGGCCCGACCAGGCAATACGGCCCGATCTCCACGCCCTCGCCAATGCGCGCGCCGTCGGCGACACGCGCGGTCGGATCGATCGCCATCTAGTCCTCTGCAATCATGGCGCCGACTTCGGCCTCGGCGATCAGCGTACCGCCGACCTTGGCCTCGGCGCGGTACCACCACATGTTGCGGCGGTGCGCGATCTTGTCGACGTGATATTCGATTGTATCGCCCGGTATCGCGGGCTTGCGGAATTTCGCTTTGTCGATGGTGAGCAAATACACTTTTCGTCCGCGCGCCGCAGTGCCGAGGTGCCACAGGCAGAGCGTGCCTGCCGTTTGCGCCATGCCCTCGATCACCAGCACGCCGGGCATCACCGGATTGTCGGGAAAGTGGCCCATGAACTGCGGCTCGTTGACGGTGACGTTCTTGATGCCAATGGCGTGCTCGTCGGCGCGCATGTCGATCAGACGGTCGATCATGACGAAGGGGTAGCGATGCGGCAACAGCCGCAAAATTTCACCGATGTCGATTGCGCTGAGCGTATCGCCGCTCATTCGTCGCCGCCTTCGGGTTTGCCGTCGCCGCGCGCCATGCGGCGCAGCCAGGCGACGCCGCGCAGCCAGTCACGCGCCGGCTGCGCCGGCCAGCCGTTGTAGCGGGCGCCGGCGGGAACATCGGTGATGACGCCGGAGCGCGCGGCCAGCATGGCGCCGTCGCCAATGGTGTAATGGTCGGCGATGCCGACCTGCCCGCCCATCATGACGTAATCACCCACTACGCAGCTGCCGGAAATGCCGGTTTGAGCGATGATGATGCAGTGTCGCCCGATCAAGCAGTTGTGTCCGATTTGCACCAGATTGTCGATCTTGGTGCCCTCGCCGATGATGGTATCCCGGCTGGAGCCGCGGTCGATGGTCGAATTGGCGCCGATCTCGACATTGTCCTGAATGACGACGCGGCGGGTCTGCGGGATTTTTTGATGGCCTTGCGGGGTCGGCAAATAGCCAAAACCGTCCTGGCCGATGCGCGCGCCCGGATGGATGATGACGCGGTCGCCGATCAAGGCATGCTGGATGGTCACGCCGGCGCCGATCGCGCAGTCGCGGCCGATGCGCACGCCCGGCCCGATGACCGCGCCGGCCGCGATCACCGTGCCGGCACCGATTTCGGCATCGGCACCAACGACCGCGAGCGGATCGAGCGTCACATTCGCTTCAAGGTGCGCCGTCCGATGCACGTGCGCATCCTTGCTGCGACCGTTGACGCCGAACATCGACGATGGGCGTAACGCCTCGGGAAACAGCGCGCGCGTGACTGCGACGAAGGCGCGATACGGCTCCGGCGTCACCAGGACGACCAGACCTGGGGGCGCCTTGGCTTCAAAGCGCGGGCTGATGAAGCAAGCTCCGGCGCGCGTGATCGCCAAGGCGTCGAGAAATTTTGGCTTGTCGAGAAAGCTGATATCGACGGCGACCGCGGTATCGAGCGGGGCGATATTGCTGATGCGCCGGTCGAGCGGATCGCCGGCGCGCGGCTTGGCGCGCGTCAGCTCAGCGATCTCCTCGATCGTGAGCACCCGTTGAGCTCGTGCAGTGTCCGGCATGCGCCCGTCCATGACGAGAGCCAGGCCCGCGCCTAGAAATGCGTTCCGCCGCCGAAGGCGAAGAATTGGGTTCGGTCGTAGCTCTGCCGCAGAATCGGGTAGGCCAGATCAAAGCGCAGCGGGCCGAAGGGTGAATCCCAGATGATGCTGGCGCCAGCCGACATGCGTACCGCCGCGCTGTCGGCGAATTGCATGCCGCATTGACAGAAGAAACCGCCCTGGGAGGCGTTGACGAAGCCGTTGACTTCGCCGGTCTGCACAAACTGCGTCTCGCCCTTGTAGCCCCACACCGAACCGGCATCCATGAACACGGCGCCGCGGAAGCCGGCGTCCTTGGGCAGGAAGTAGAACGGATATTGGAATTCCATGCTCGCGCCCCAGTAGTTGGTGCCGCCGATGGCGTCGTTCGACGTTCCCGGCGTGATGTCGCGCGGGCCGAGGCCGGCCGGTGCAAAGCCGCGCACCAGGTTCGGGCCCATCTTGAAGTCGTCGAGCAGGCGGACGCCCTGGCCCTCGAGCCCGAACATGTTGCCGGCTTGCAGATGCAAGGTGCCGACGACGTCGGGAAGGACTTCGTAATAGGTGTGGAAATCGAGGGCCGAGCGCACATAGGCGACGTCGCCGCCGAGACCGGCGAAATCCTGGCCGAAGGTGATCAACAGGCCGTTGGTCGGGGTCTTGTTGTTGTCGAGCGTGTTGTAGGTCAATCCGTAACCCGCCAGCGACGTCAGCGTGGCGCCATTGGCAAGCTCGGCCCGCACCGGCAGCGAGGCCTGGCCGTAGAGAAAGCAACTCGTGGTGTTCGCATAGGGGAAAATAGGCGCGGTGTTGATGGCGGTCGGCGTCGGGAAGGTGTTCAAGAAATCCGGATTGAGGTTGTTACAATCGTTGAGGTAGGCCGGCAGCGTGATCCGCTGCGTGTACAGCGAATAGCGCAGTTGCAACGCCAGGTCTTCGCGCAGCGCAATGCCGAGCTTCAGGCTGCCGCCGTACGATTCCGTGCCATAGGACAGGTAGCTGTTGGCCAGCGTCTCTTTGGCGAACAGATCGAGGCCCGCCGCCAGCCGCTGATCGAGGAAATAAGGCTCGACAAAGCTGAATTCGGCGCCGCGAACGAATTCGCCGTAGGTCAGAGCGAGCTTGGCGTAGCGGCCGGTGCCGAGCAGGTTGCGCTCGGAAACCGACATCTGGGCGAGCCAGCCTTCCGCCGTCGAATAGCCGCCCATGATCGAGAAGTCGCCGGTCGATTGCTCCTCGAGCTCGACATTGAGCACCACCCGGTCGGGTGCCGATCCGGGCTCGTTGGTGATCTTCACCGACTTGAAGAAGTTCAGATTCTTGAGCCGCCGTTCGGCCCGGTCGATCAGCGCGCGGTTGTACGGATCGCCTTCGGCGATGTCGAATTCGCGCCGGATCACGTAATCGCGGGTGCGGATATTGCCGTGGATGTTGATGCGCTCGATATAGGCGCGCGTGCCCTCGTCGACGACGAAGGAGACGTTGATGGTGCGGGTCTGCGGATTGCGGTCGCCGCGCGGGCGCACCGTGGCGAACGGATAGCCGCGCCGCGCCACCTCGACGGTGACGTCCTCGACCGTCTTTTCGATCGCCTCGCCGTTGTAGACGTCGCCCGAGCGCATGCGCAGCACCGACCGCAGCGACTGCGAGTCGATGGCACGGACGTTGGATTGAACGTCGGCGACGCCGAAGTGGTAGACCGGCCCCTCTTCGATGGTGAAGGTGATGTTGAATCCCTTCTTGGCGGGATCGTATTCGGCGACCGCCGAGACGACCTGGACGTCGGCATAGCCGTGCTTGAGATAGAAGCGGCGGATCAGATCGCGGTCGGCTTCCATGCGGTCGGGGTCGTAGACGTCGGTGGTCTGCAGGAAGCTCAAGAAATTGGATTGAGCGGTCTTGATCACCTCTTTCAGGCGCCACGACGAATAGGCCTTGTTACCGACGAAGGTGATCGACTTCACGCCGGTCTTCTCGCCTTCGTTGACCTTGAAAATCAGATCAACGCGATTGTTCGGCCGCTCGATCATCTGCGGCTCCACGGTGACGTCGAAGCGGCCGTTGCGATGATAGACTTCGACGATGCGCTGGGTGTCGGCCTGCACCTTGGCGCGCGACAGCGAGTCGCGCGCCTTCGACTGGATTTCCTCCTGCAGCTGCTCGTCCTTCATCCGGTGGTTGCCTTCGAAGGCAAGCCGGTTGATCACCGGCGATTCCACCACCGTGACGACGAGGTGGCCGCCCGCCTGGCTGATATGGACGTCGTCAAAAAGTCCGGAGGCGTAGAGCGCTTTGAGGCCGGCATCGATCTTGGCGGCGTCGAGGCGCTCGCCGGGGCCGACCTTGAAATAAGAGCGCACCGTGTCGGCTTCGACGCGGCGGTTGCCCTGGACCACGATGCTGTTCGCGGACGCGCCAGCCTCCGCCGGCGGCGCCGCATAGGCGGCACCGGCCGGCAGGCCCACAAAACCCACTCCGAGGAGCAAGCCGGCCAGAACGAGCCCCCGTCTCACCCGCACACCCATGTCCATGCGCAACGCGCCTTTACCCCTAGTGGCCGCCCCCAATGGCGGGTTACTTGCCTCGATCTCCCTTACGTTCTTTTCCGCTTAAGATATTAGTCCCACGCGTATTTTTGCCACTTCCCCACCCTTTGCACAACTATCCCCACACTCGATCTCGCCCCCGCGAGTACGTCCCATTGGGCCACCTTAGGAGGTCGCCAAGTGAACTATGTCGTTGAAAGTTGCAAATATCATCAACATCAAGACAATTGCGAGGCCGATGCGAAAACCGACCTCCTGGGCGCGTTCCGACAGCGGCCGGCCGCGCAGCGCCTCGATCGAATAGAACAAAAGGTGGCCGCCATCGAGCAGCGGGATCGGGAACAGGTTCAACAGTCCGATCGACACCGACAGCACGGCCGCCAGATGAATGAGGGCGACGAAGCCCACGGTCGCTACCTGACCTGACATCTGGGCAATCCGGATCGGGCCGCCGAGCTGGTCGGCTGCCTCGCGGCCGACGACGACGCCGCCGATATAGCTCAGCGTCCGGTCGATGACGAACCAGGTCTCCTGCACGCCCATCCACACCGCCTGCGGCGGCGGCACCGGCTGGAATTTCAGATCCTCGGCCGCGGTCGACCGGGTGATGCCCAAAATGCCGATGCGATGCACGTTGCCGAAATTGTCCTTGATCTCCTTGAGCGCGGGCGTCGCCTTGAGCACGACTTGGGCACCCTTGCGATCGACCGTGATCGTCAGCGGCTCGCCGGCGCTCTCGCTGACGACGCGCTGCATGTCGGCGAAGTCGCCAATGGCGCCGCCGTTGATCGCCACCACCAGGTCACCGGGCTGAAAACCCGCGGCGGCAGCCGCGCTATCGGCCTGCACGGTGTCCACGCGGGCGGTCATGGACTGCTTGCCGTAAAGCATGAAGATGCCGGCAAAAATCACTATGGCCAAAAGGAAATTGGCCATCGGTCCGGCCACCACAATGGCCGCGCGCTTGGCCACCGGCTGAAACACGAAACTTTGCGATTTCTCGCCTTCGTCCATGGCGGCAAGGCGTTCAGTATCCGGCACGCTCGCGGCGTTCTCGTCGCCGAAGAATTTCACATAGCCGCCGAGCGGAATGGCGGCGATTTTCCAGCGCGTGCCGTAGCGGTCGTTAAAGCCAATGATCTCAGGCCCAAAGCCGATGGAAAACACCAGGATCCGCACGCCGCACCAGCGCGCGATCAGGAAATGCCCCAATTCGTGGAAGAACACGACCAGGCTGAGGACGAAGAGAAAGGGTACCAGGTACCCCACCACGCCGCCCCCAAACGCATGTAAATGCGACAAGAAATACGACCCCATGACGCTGCCCTGCCGCCCCTGCCTGTCCCGTCCCGATTCCGAACCTAGGATGCCATTGCGGCAATTTCGGGCAAGAGGTCGGCGGCTAACCTTCTCGCATTATGGTCAATTTCCAAGGCTTCTTCGACGGATTGCGGCTCGGCCATCTCGCCGCGCCGTTCCGCCGCATCCAGCGTCGCCTCGACCAGGGCGGGAATGCCCGGGAATCCCAGCCTCCGGTCGACAAATTCGCGCACCGCGACTTCGTTCGCCGCATTGAGGATGGTGGGCGCCGCCCCACCCGCGGCCAGCGCCTTGCGCGCGATCGCCAGGGCCGGGAAGCGGCCCGGATCGGGCGCCTCGAAGGTCAGCGCCGAGACGCGGGCGAGATCGAGCCGCGGCGCCGGCGTCGCCATGCGAGTCGGCCAGCCCAGGCAATGGGAGATCGGAATGCGCATGTCCGGCGAGCCGAGCTGCGCGATCACCGAGCCGTCGCGGAATTCGACCAGGCCATGGACCACCGACTGCGGATGCACGATGACGTCGAGTTCGTCGGGCGACAGTGCGAACAAATGATGCGCCTCGATCAGCTCGAGGCCTTTGTTCATCAGCGTCGCGGAATCGATCGTGACCTTTGGCCCCATGATCCAGGTCGGATGCTTGAGCGCCTGCTCCACCGTCACCGTGCGCAATTGCTCCACCGACCAGGTGCGGAACGGCCCGCCGGAGGCGGTCAGGATGACGCGGCGCACTTCGTCGCGACGGCCCGACATCAGCGCCTGGAACACCGCGTTGTGCTCGGAATCGACCGGCAGGACTGTCGCTCTTGCCGCGGCCGCGCGGCGCATGAACAAGGCGCCGGCACAGACCAGGCATTCCTTGTTGGCGAGCGCAACCGTCGCGCCGCGTTCGGCCGCAGCGAGCGTTGGCTTCAAGCTCGCGGCGCCAGTGATGGCCGCCATGACCCACTCGGCCGGCCGCTGCGCCGCCTCGACCAAGGCGTCCGCGCCGGCGGCGGCTTCGATGCCGGAGCCCGCGAGTCCAGCTTTCAATTCCTTATAAGCTTCGGCATCGCCGACCGCGGCAAAACGCGCGCCGAGCTCGCGCGCCAGACGCGCCAGCGCGCCGGCGTTGCGGTTTGCGGTCACCGCCTCCACGCGATAACGCCCGGGCTCGCGTTGCAACAGATCGATAGTGCTCGAACCGATCGAGCCGGTGGCGCCAAGCAAGGTCACCGATTTCGGCACCCGCGCCAAATCCGGTCTGGCGGCCTGAAGTTTCTGCTGCGCCTTTTTCACCGGGCCAACCCTACCATACCAACAAGCCCTGCGCCGGAGCGTCGGGTCCTTGCCGGAGCATGCCGATGAGGAGCGCAACGAATGCTGCGACCAGAAAGCCGTCGAGGCGGTCCATCAGTCCTCCGTGGCCGGGTATCAGGCCGCTCGCATCCTTGGCGCCGAAACGCCGCTTGACCGCGGATTCGAACAGGTCGCCAGCCTGGGTCAGGATTGAAAGTACGAAAGCCACAATCCCTACGGCAACAAGCTTATCGACCCCGCTCGCATAGGCGACCGAGGTGCCTGCGGCAACCCCCCCTGCGACGCCGCCAACGGCGCCCGCCCAGGTCTTGTTCGGGCTCACTTGCGGCCACAACAATGGACCGCCGATGATCCGCCCCACCGCATAGGCGAAAATGTCGGTGGCCCAGACGGTTACGGCCACAAACGCCACCGCGACAAAACCCCACGCGGCGTCCCGGCGCAGCAGCGCCGGCCCGAGGAAGGCGACGCCGGCATAGATGATGCCGCACGATCCCCAAACCAGCGGATTGGGCGCCGGGAAGCGGCGCGGCCACGCCGCCATGACGCCCGCCGCCAGCGCCGCGCCGATAAAGATCATTCCGGCTGAGGCGCCGGGCTCGTCAAGACCGATAAGCACGAGCGCAAACAGCAACGCCGCGAGGCCGGGCAGCAAGATCCTTGAGTCGGCACCATCGGCAACCAGCCTGGTCCATTCCCACAGGATGCCGGCGCCGGCGGCGGCGCAAAGCAGGAAAAACGGCCAGCCGCCCACATAGGCAAGGACCAGCACGAGCGGTCCAAGGACCGCCGCCGAAACGACGCGAAGCGTCAGGTTATTCGCGCGGCCGAACCACGACGCGACTTTTTCGGTGGCGCCGCCGCGCTGGTCGAGATTGCTCACGGGCCGGTCTGGGCGATCAATCCGCCGAACCGGCGTTCACGCCGGCGGTATTCCGCGATGACGCCTTCGAGGGCCGCGCGGTCGAAGTCCGGCCAATTGATCGGAACGAACACCAATTCGCTGTAGGCCGACTGCCACAACAAGAAATTGGACAGCCGTTGCTCGCCGCTGGTGCGGATGATCACGTCGGGATCGGGCAGATCGGGCAGGTCGAGATGGCGCGACAACAATTCCGGCGTGATGTCGCTCGCTGCCAGCCGTCCCTGCGCCACTTCGGCGACAAGCCGCCGCGCCGCGCGCGCGATCTCCTGGCGCGCGCCGTAATTGAACGCCACCACCAGGGTGAAACCGTTATTGTCGCGGGTCAGGTCTTCCGCCTCCTGCAAGAGACGTCGAATATCGGGATCGAGGTCGTCGCGTTCGCCGATGACACGAACGCGGACATTGCTCTTGTGCAGATCGACCAGATCGTTGCGGATGAAGCGGCGCAACAGTCCCAAGAGATCGCGGATTTCCGACGGCGGCCGCGACCAGTTCTCGGAGCTGAAGGAGAAAATCGTCAGAACGGAAATGCCCAGCTCGTTCGCCGCGCGCACCGTCTTGCGCAAGGCCTCGACGCCGCGGCGATGCCCCTCCACCCGCGGCAGGCCGCGGGCCGCGGCCCAGCGTCCATTGCCATCCATGATGATGGCGATATGGCGGGGAATATCGAAGCCGTCGCTCCCGGCCGCCTGCGTCTGAACTTCGCCTGTCGCGCTCAAACCGTCATGATCTCCTTTTCCTTGCCGGCCAGCATCTTTTCGACTTCGGCGATGGTCGCGTCGGTGGCTTTTTGCACCTCGCCGGCCTGACGCTTTTCGTCGTCTTCGCTGATCTTATGCTCCTTCTCCAATTTTTTCAGGAGATCGAGACCGTCGCGGCGGACGTGGCGCACGGCGACGCGGGCCGCCTCGGCATATTTGTGGGCGACCTTGGCGATTTCCTTGCGCCGCTCCTCGTTGAGCTCCGGAATGCGCAGCCGCAGCACCTGGCCCTCGGTCGATGGCGTCAGGCCGAGATTGGCCGCCGAGATCGCCTTCTCGACCGCGTGCACCATGGTGCGATCCCAGACCTGAACACTGAGCAGGCGCGGCTCAGGCACGCTGATGCTGGCGAGCTGATTGAGCGGCATATGGTTGCCGTAAGCCTCGACCTGCACGTGCTCGAGCAGCGCTGTGGAAGCACGTCCGGTGCGCAAGCCGGAAAGTTCCTGCTTCAACGATGCAATCGCGCCCTGCATGCGGCGCTTGAGGTCGTTCATGTCGAATGTCGTCGTGGTCATGGCAGCCTCCCTGGCAGCCTCCTTTGCAGCTTCCTTGGCGCCTGCCTCGGCGCCTTCCGCGATCCGGTCGGTGCGCGATCGTTAGCCGACGACGGTAAAGCGCCCTTTTCCACGCAGCACCTGCTCGATCGCGCCCTGCTCCCGGATCGAGAATACGATGATAGGCATACGGTTTTCCTGGGCAAGCGCGAAGGCCGTGGCGTCCATGATCTTCAAGCGTTTATCCAGGGCCTCCTGATGGCTCAGGCGGTCATAGCGCTTGGCCTTCGGATCGCGTTTCGGATCGGCCGTGTAAACCCCATCGACGTCGGTTGCCTTGAGCACGGCGCCGCAGCCCATCTCGGCCGCGCGCAGGACGGCCGTGGTGTCGGTGGTGAAATAGGGATTTCCGGTGCCGCCGGCGAACACGATGATGCGGCCGTCCTCGAGGTGGCGCAGCGCGCGCTGGCGCTCATAGGTCTCGCAGACTTGCGGCATGGCCAGCGCCGACATGGTGCGCGCGCTCACGCCGGCCCGCTCGATGGCGGCTTCCAGGACCAGCGCATTCATCACGGTTGCCAACATGCCCATGGAGTCGGCGGTCGGCCGCGACAGGCCGTTTTCGGAAATCTGCGCGCCGCGCAGCACGTTGCCGCCGCCGACCACGACGCCGAGCGCAACGCCGAGTTTGCGGGCGGCAATCAGATCGGCGGCAAAGCGATCGATGGTCGGCTGGTGGATGCCGAATTTCTCCGGGCCGCTCAAAGCTTCGCCGGAGAGCTTGACGATCACCCGTCGGTAGTTCGGCTTAGCCATCGCGGGGTCCGTTTGCGATTTTCGCCACTCGCTGCCGATTCCCGCGCAAACGCAATAGGATTAGCGCGTTTCCACGCGAAACCCACAGAGAACGGCGCCGGCCTAACGGCTGCCGGCCAGCGCCGCGACCTCGCCGCCGAAATCGCCAGAGGGGCGGTCGATGCCCTCGCCGAGCGCAAAGCGAACGAAACCGGTGACTTTGATCGGCGCGCCGACCTTTGCTTCCGCGTCTTTGAGAGCCTGCGTCACGCTGGCCTTGTTCTTCTCGTCGAAAATGAAGGGCTGATCGAGCAGGCAGACCTCCTTGTAGTAGGACTTAAGGCCGGACTCGACGATCTTCTCGACAACGTTCGCGGGCTTGCCCTCGGCTTTGGCCGTAAGCACGTTTTTCTCGCGCTCGACCGTTGCCGGATCGAGGCCGGACGGATCGATGGCTAAAGGGTTTGCAAAGGAAATATGCATCGCCACCATGCGGCCGAAGGCCTTGAGCTCCTCGGCATTGCCGGCGGATTCGAGCGCGACGATCACGCCGATGCGGCCGAGCCCGTCCACCACCGAGCTGTGCGCATAGCTCGCGATGACGCCTTTGCCGACCGCAAGCTCGGCGGCGCGGCGCAGCGTCATGTTCTCGCCGATCTTGGCGATGGTGTCGGCGATGGCTTCGGCGATGGTGATGGAGCCGGCTTTTGCCGCCAGGATCTTGTCGACGTCGGGACCGGTGCCGAGCGCGACATTGGCGATCATCTTCACCAGACCCTGGAAAAGGTCATTGCGGGCGACGAAATCGGTCTCGGAATTCACCTCGACGAGGACGCCCCTGTTCGCGCTGACGGCAACGCCGATCAAGCCTTCGGCGGCGACGCGCCCGGCCTTCTTGGCAGCCTTGGACAATCCCTTTTTGCGCAGCCAATCGACCGCGGCCTCGAGATTGCCGTCGCACTCGGTGAGCGCTGCCTTGCAGTCCATCATGCCGGCTCCGGTCTGATCGCGGAGCTCTTTCACCATGCCTGCGGTGATGTTTGCCATCGGTGCTGATTCCTATTTGGTCATTCCGGGGCTGAGCGAAGCGAAGAGCCCGGAATCCATAATCACAAGTCGCGAATTTCGGCTCGAACCTTAAAGAACCGCACTTTCGGTGGTTATGGATTCCGGGCTCGCGCCTTCGGCGCGCCCCGGAATGACGTTCGGTGTTACTCGGATTCCGCCGTCAGTTGCTTCGCCTTGGCGATCCAGCCTTCGACGCGGCCGGGAAGGCCGACTTCCTCGCCGACATTGTGGGCGGCGGTCGGCGACAGCTCGGCGATCTGCGTGTAGTGGAAAATGCCGAGGTCGTTGAGCTGCTTCTCGATCGCCGGCGAGACGCCCGTGAGCTTTTTCAGATCGTCGGCGACGCCGCGCGGGCCCGACAGCGGCTCGAAACCGAGCTTGTTGGTTTCCGGCGGCAATTCCTCGGCAATAACCGGCTGGGCGTGGGCGCCGACGTCCCCGCCATGCGCGCCTTGCGCCCGCGAAATGCCGTCGATGGCGGCTCGCGCGACCAGGTCGCAATAGAGCGTGATGGCGCGGCTGGCGTCATCGTTGCCGGGCACCACATAGGTGATGCCGTCGGGGTCGCAATTGGTGTCGACCACGGCCGCGACCGGCACGCCAAGCCGGCGCGCTTCCTTGATCGCGATGTCTTCCTTGTTGGTGTCGATGACGAACAACAGGTCGGGCAGCCCGCCCATGTCCTTGATGCCGCCGAGCGCGCGGTCGAGCTTGTCGCGCTCGCGCTGCAAGGTCAGCCGCTCTTTCTTGGTATAGCCCTGCGCCTCGTTGGACGAGAGCATTTCCTCGAGCTTGCGCAGCCGCTTGATCGAATTGGAAACGGTTTTCCAATTGGTCATGGTGCCGCCGAGCCAGCGCGAATTGACGTAGTATTGCGCCGATTTCTTCGCCGCCTCGGCGATGGCGTCCTGCGCCTGCCGCTTGGTGCCGACGAACAGGATGCGTCCGCCCTGAGCGACAGTGTCGCTCACGGCTTGCAAAGCGCGGTGCATCATCGGCACCGATTGCGTCAGATCGACGATGTGGATGTTGTTGCGGGTGCCGAAGATGTACTCGGACATCTTCGGATTCCAACGATGGGCCTGATGGCCGAAGTGCACGCCAGCTTCCAAAAGCTGGCGCATGCTGAAGTCTGGCAGCGCCATAAAAATTCTCCGGTTGATCCGCCGCGGACCGAGAGCCCACCCCGGAGGGGGCAGACACCGGACGGCTGTTTAAGGCCAAGGTCCGCGTGTGAGGTTGCGCGGCTTATATAGGCATCTGCCCAGTCGAGGCAACCCGAACCTTCAAGGGCCCGAACCTTCAAAGGCGCGGCGCGACCGTCAATTGGCCCCTGCAATGGCCTGGGCGCGGGCCACCACCTCGGGCGGTGAATGATAAAGCCGTTCGACCAGAGCCTGGACGTCCTCACCCCTGACGAAATTGAGCTCCAGATCGATCTTGGCGGCTTCCGCGATCAGGTCGGGGTCGTGCATGGCCGCTGCGACCGCGTTGCGCAGCGTCGCGGCCACCGCCCGATCGAGACCGGGCGGTGCCAGCAGCGGCCGCCCCATGGAATTGCGCGAAAAAATGAGCTCAAGCAGCTGTCGGTCGGCGGTCGCCGTGACGAAATCGCTGACCAGCGGAACGTTCGGCAGCTCCGGATGCCGGTCGAGCGCGACCTGCAGGATGATTTTCAGCGAGCCGTTGTCGATCTCTTCCTTGTTGCCGGACCGCGCCACGCTCCAGGAATAGCCGACAATGCCGTCAAGCTCGCCGCGCTCGATGGCGAGCATCAGTTCCTGCGTGCCGGGATAGCCGGCAATGACCTTGAGCTTGGTGCCGAACAGGGCGTTGAGCGTCTGGGTAAATATCTGCTGATCGCCGCCGGCGCCGGTCGAGCCGACCGTCAGGGCCGCGCCATTGAGAACATCCTGGAAGTTTGATGCCGACCCGGGCTGGCGCACGAAGAAGCCGCCGACCTCGTTATTCATGCTGCCGAGCCAAGTGAACTTGGTGGAGTCGAATTTCGGCGGCCCAAGCGGCGCGTCGAGGATCGGCTCCATGGCGACGCCACGCCCGACAATGGCGATCTCCGAGCCGTCGGCCGGCGCCGCATGCGCCATGTAGCTCGTCAGGTTGAGGGAGCCCGCGCCCGGCCGGTTTTGCGGGACGATCAGCGGATTGCCGGGAAGGTATTTGCCGAGATAGCGGGCGAGCAGCCGGCCATAGGTGTCATAGCCATAGCTGGTCGGCGAATAGCCGATCAGGAGCCGGATCTGCTTGCCGGCAAAACTGGGTTCGTGCTGTTGCGCCCGGCTCGCCACCGGAAGCGCGAGGACGGCGGCCAATCCCAAGACGACTGCGCGACGCCCGCGCCGCTGGTCACTCCGCCGCACGCTCCAGACTCATGGCTTCGAGATGCATCAGCACTTCGTCGACATGCATCACGTCGGCGTATTTGTGGTGCATGTCGAACAGATTGACCTTGTGCGTCAGTTCGGCGCGATCGTAGGTGCATTCCTCGACGACGCTGACATGGAAACCGCTCGAATAGCCGTCGACGACGCTGGCGCGCACGCAGCCCGACGTGCTCTCGCCGCACACGATCAGGCTGTGGATGCCGAGCAGCGACAGGTGCGAGAACAGCGGCGTGCCCTGAAAAATGCTGGCGCGCTGTTTGGTGATGAGGATGTCCTCGGGCTCGACGGTGAATTCGCGATAGATCGCATAGCCGTCCACCGGCACATCGATCGCGCGCCGGGTCGAAACCGCGCCGCGCGGCCGGTTGTTGGGCCGGGTTTCCTGGGTGCAGAAGAAAATCGGAACGCCGGCGCGGCGCGCCGCGGCGATGAGCTTTTTGGTCGGCGCGATGGCGCGGTGGGCAAAGATGCCGCAAGTGTTGACGTAGCGATCGTTGATGTCCGACGGCGGCAACGGGCCGCCGCGATAGACCAGGTCGTAGAGGTCGATGGCCAGTAGCGCCGGCCGCGGCCCGACGAAAGTTTCGCGCCGCCATCCGGCGTAAAGTTTCATGTCGCTTTCGGGAACGACGTCCTTCCAGCAATGGTCGTTGAATTTTTCGATTGCTGCCATGGTGTTCTCGACTGGACTGTGCGGTGCCGGAGGAAGTATAGCACGCTTTGATGCTTAAGCAGGCTGCAGCACCTCGCGCACGACGTCGTTGACGAACAGCCAGGTGCGGTCGACGAACGGCGGCGGCGAGGCTTTGGTGTTGTTGGCGAACTGCTCGCGCGATTTCAGCGTGACCCAGTCGGTGCGCGGTTTGCGCTCGACGGGATAGGCCCGCAGCGCCGTTTCGACGTCCTCGCCGTGGCGCGACAACAGCCGCGCCAGCACAAAACCGTCTTCGATCGCCATGTTGGCGCCTTGCGCCAAAGTGGGCATGGTCGGATGGGCGGCGTCGCCAAGGAGCGTGACCCGGCCGCGCGACCATTGCGGCAGCGGATCGCGGTCGTGGATGCCCCATTTGAAGACGTGCTCGACGTGGCGGAACATTTCCAGCAGCGCCTCGTTCCAGCCGGCCTTGGCGGCAATCAACTCCTCGCGGCTTGACGGCACCGACCAGGATTCCTCGACCCATTGGTCGGTGACGTGACCGCAGAACATGTTGAGCTTGTCGCCACCGACGCCGATCGGATAGCAGATGACGTGGCCGTCCCGCCCGATCCAGCCGAAATATTCGCCGTGTTCGAGGCTGACGCTGCCGCCGGGCCCGACGCGCTTCGGCACGCAATCCATCGGCACGATGCAACGCCAGGCCATCATCCCGGTGAAGCGCGGCTCGCCGGCGCCAAAATGCTGCGCGCGTATGGCAGACCGTATGCCGTCGGCGCCGATGACCAGATCCGCTTCGGCGGTGCTGCCGTCGCCAAAGCGCGCTACCGCCGTATCGTTGACAGTGTCGGCGCCGATACAGTGGGCGCCCAGCTGCAGCGGTGTGTCGCCGATCGCCCGCCGCAGCAGGTTATGCAGATCGGCGCGGTGCGCGGTCATATAGGGCGCGCCGTATCTTTCGCGCGCGATCGCCTTCAACGGCTGCCGAAAGCGCAGCCGCCCTTCGTCCCAGGTGATCGACATGATGCTGAGCGGCTCAAACGCGTTGCGCATGAGTTCGTCCTCGAGGCCCAGCGCGCGCAGCACCTTGAAACCGTTCGGGCCGATCTGCAGTCCAGCGCCGACTTCTTCGAGTTTTTGCGAGCGCTCATAAAGCGTAACTTCGATGCCACGCTGGCGCAGCGCGATAGCCGCGGCGAGCCCGCCGATGCCGGCGCCGATGATGATGACCTTGAGCGGGCGATTGGCGGGGTTGAGCGACATTATCGTCTTTCTAGACCGGCAATTGCTTTATCGGAAGGACGATTAGCGCAATGGCGCCCGTCATTGCGAGGAGCCAACGGGTCCGGCCCGATGACAGGCTCCGCGACGAAGCAATCCAGAACGGGGCCGCAGCCTGGATTGCTTCGCTTCGCTCGCAATGACGATTGGAACTACAGCGCCTCGACCGTCACTACGCCCGCCACCGCCTTGATGGCGCCGGCGATCTGCGGCGAGACCTTGAAGCGGCCGGGGAGTTTGACTTCGACCTCGCTGCCGTTTTGCAGCATCAGCACCATGCTGACTTCGCCGTCGGCGGACTCCGCGCCGTTGCGGCTTGCGCCGCCCGGCTCCAGCCGCCGCACCAGGCCGTCGAGCGGCGCTTCGTTGCGCAAAAAGACCCGCAAGCCTTTTTGCATTTTCGCCGCCGCCTCATCGAGCGGCTCGACCGATTGGATGCGGGCGCGCACTTCTTCGGCTTGCACCTCGGCGGTGAGAAAGAGCAGCACCGCGGTGCCCGGCTCCAACAGGTCGCGATATTGCGCCAAGCCTTCGGCGAACAGCACCGCCTCGTAATGGCCGCTCGGATCGGACAGCCCGATGATGCCCATCTTGGTGCCGTTTCGGGTGCGGCGCTCGGTGCGCGACACCACGGTGCCGGCAACCCTGCCGCCGCCGACGCCGCCTTTGACCGCGCGGGCGAATTCGGCCCAGGGCTGCACGCGAAGGCGTTTTAGGGCCACCGCATAATCGTCGAGCGGATGGCCGGTGAGGAAAAAGCCGATGGCGTCGAATTCCTTCTGCAGCCGCTCCGCCGGCAGCCACGGTTCGAGCACTGGCAGCGCCAGCGGCTCCTTGGTCGTGGAGCCGCCGAACAGCTCGTCCTGGCCAAGAGCTTCGTTGTCATGGGCGCGCTGCGCCGCCGCCAGCACGATATCGACCGCGGCAAAGCTGCGGGCGCGGTTCGGCTCCAGCCCGTCGAACGCGCCCGAGGCGGCGAGGCTTTCGAGCACGCGCTTGTTGACCGCGCGCGGACTGATGCGGCGGGCGAAATCGGCCATGTCGGCGAACGCCTCCTCGCCGCGCGCGTCCAAAATGCTTTGCACGGCTTGGCGGCCGACGCCGCGCAGCGCTGCAAGCGCGTAATAGATCGTATTGCCCTCGACCTCGAACGCGACGTCGGAGCGATTGATCGAGGGCGGCTCGACCTTGATGCCGAGCCGCACGGCCTCGGCGCGGAATTCGGCGAGCTTGTCGGTATTGCCCATCTCCAGCGTCATCGAGGCCGCCAAAAACTCGACCGGATAGTTCGCCTTCATGTAGGCGGTCTGATAGGTGAGCAGCGCATAGGGCGCGGAGTGCGATTTGTTGAAGCCGTACTCGGCGAACTTGGCGCAGGTATCGAAGATAACCTCGGCGTCGTCGCGGCCGATGCCGCGCTCGACCGCGCCGGAGATGAAATCGCCGCGTTGCGACGCCATCTCCTTGCGGTCTTTCTTGCCCATGGCGCGGCGCAGGATGTCGGCCTTGCCGAGGCTGTAGCCGGCAAGGTCGCGCGCGATCTGCTGGACTTGCTCCTGATAGGTGATGATGCCGTAAGTCGCCTGCAGGATCGGCTCGAGTTTTGGATGCAGGTAATCGGTGCGCTCGTGGCCGAGCTTTCGCGCGCAATAAGTCGGAATGTTCGCCATCGGTCCCGGTCGGTAGAGCGCGACCAGAACGATCAGGTCTTCAAACCGGTCCGGGCGCATGTCGACCAGGGCGCGGCGCATGCCCTGACTTTCCACCTGGAACACGCCCACCGTCTCGCCGCGTGCCAGCATCTCGTAAGTCTTGGCGTCGTCGAGCGGCAGGCTGGAAAGATCGATATCGACGTCGCGCCGCCGCACCAGCTTGGCGGCAAGGTCGAGCACGGTGAGGGTCTTTAGCCCAAGAAAATCGAACTTCACCAATCCCGCCGGCTCGACCCATTTCATGTTGAACTGCGTCACCGGCATCAGCGACTTCGGATCGCGATAGAGCGGCACGAGCTCCGTCAACGACCGCTCGCCGATGACGATGCCGGCGGCATGCGTCGAGGCATGGCGGTGCAGGCCTTCGAGCTTTTGCGCGATGTCGAAGGCGCGCCGGGTGACGGGATCGCGGTCGCGCTCGGCCTGCAAGCGCGGCTCGTCCTCGATGGCGCGCTTGAGCGTGACCGGATTCGCCGGGTTTTGCGGCACCAGCTTGCACAGCTTGTCGACCTGTCCGTAGGGCATCTGCAGCACGCGGCCGACGTCGCGCAGCACGCCGCGCGCCTGCAAGGTGCCGAAGGTGATGATTTGGGCCACCCGGTCGCGGCCATACTTGCCCTGCACGTACTGGATGACCTCGTCGCGCCGGTCCTGGCAGAAATCGATATCGAAGTCCGGCATCGAGATGCGCTCGGGATTGAGGAAGCGCTCGAACAACAGCCCAAAGCGGAGCGGATCGAGATCGGTGATGGTGAGCGCATAGGCGACCAGCGAGCCGGCGCCGGAGCCGCGGCCCGGCCCGACCGGAATGCCTTGCGCTTTCGCCCACTGGATGAAATCGGCGACGATGAGGAAGTAGCCGGCATATTTCATGGAGGCGATGACGCCCAGCTCGAAGGCGAGCCGCGCGCGATAATCTTCGGCGGTCAGCCCGTGGGCGGGGCCGTGCCGCTTCAAGCGCTGGTCGAGGCCGGTTTCGGCGGCGCTGCGCAGCGTTTGCGCCTCGTCGACCTCGCCCGCGCCGCGTTCGGCGGAAAACCGCGGCAGGATCGGTGCCAGCGTGCGCGGGCGGAAGGCGCAGCGCTCGGCGATCTCCACGGTCGCCGCCAGCGCCTCCGGCAGGTCGGCGAACAATTGCGCCATCTCGGCGCGGCTCTTGAAGCGATGCTCCGCCGTGAGCTGGCGGCGGTCGCCGTCGGAAATGAGCTTGCCTTCGGCGATGCACAACAGCGCATCGTGGGCTTCGTAATCCTCCCGCGTGGCGAAGAACGGCTCGTTGGTGGCGACGAGCGCAATGCCGCGGCCGTAACCGAGCTCGATCAAGGCCGGCTCGACGGTGCGCTCGCTCGCCATGCCGTGGCGCTGCAATTCGATATAGAGACGGTCGCCGAACAGGCGCTGCAATTCTTCGCAGCGCGCCAGCGCCAGCGCGTTCTGGCCGCCGGCGATGGCGACGTCGAGCGGACCGCTTGGCCCGCCGGTGAGCGCGATCAGTCCGTCGGTCTCGTCCTCAAGCCAAGCAAGCTTGATGTGCGGGCGCTCGTGCTGCGCGGTCTCCAGATAAGCGCGCGACGAAAGCCGCATCAGGCTGCGATAGCCGTTTTCGCGCGCGGCGAGCAGCACGATGCGCGGCCACAGGTCGCCCGCCGACGGGCCGCGATTCTCCTGGTCGCCGAAATCGACGCCGAGCGCGCAGCCGACGATCGGCTGGATGCCGGCGCTCGCCATCTTTTCGGAAAATTCCAGCGCACCGAACATGTTGTCGGTGTCGGTCAGCGCCAGCGCCGGCTGGCGGTCTTTTTTGGCCATCTCGGCAAGCCGCGCGATGCTCAGCGCGCCTTCGAGCAGCGAATAGGACGAATGAACGTGCAGATGCACGAAGCCGGGCGTATCGCTCGCCATCTTTGCGGCACCCGACTTAACGGCACCCATTTTCGCGGCAGCCAATTTTTCAGCAGCCATGATGCTCGGCACTCGCCATCTGCGATTCCAGGGGGATCGAAGATGGGGGATCGCAAGCGGCACTGTCCATCGCGGCGGCGCCCGCCACACAGAAACTTTCACCTCATGCCGGTGCCGCCCGGCATCGGGCCGCTCACAGCACCCCGAGCACCTCGGCCCAAACGGCAATTGTGGCCAGGAACAGCGTGAGTGACGCTAATGCAAGAGCCTCTTCGGCAACGGCGCGGACCATGACTATGCCCCTCTGTTTTGAACGAAAAGGGAACATAGTTCTCTTTTTGTTCTATTGTCAATAGCGGGTAGTGGGTCCCTTCCAATTGTGGCGGCGAAGGTTAACCGCCGCCCGGTAGGCGGCTAGAACTACCCAGATAGAAAGCGCGATGATCGTAACGCCTATCCCAGAGACGAAAGACCCGAGCGCGAGGCCGACTAGCTCGCGCCGCAAATCGACCAAGGAATCAGTAGCCAGCATCACTACCGCAGACAGAAAGCACAGCACGCTAAAAATAAAGGGAGCCGCGACGATCCATCTGGCCTTCATGTGACCGCCCCGCTTTTCAAAGACCGCGTGCGCAACCACACAGCCGACTCATTCTTGATCCAGCGTCCAATAGCGAGGTACTGGTCCCTTTCCATCCCCATTGGTGCCTTTTGAAACCTCCAGCTGGCCCCTTTTGCGGGGAACCTTGCGGGCTGGCTCAACTTGAAACGTGCGTGCTGCTGTAATTTAATTGTAGTCGGCTATGTCCAACATTCTCAAATTCATCCGCCCCCACTCCACTTTCGATCCCGATACCCTAACGATCCTCGGGGATGTCTATGACCGGGCATGCGACCGCTTTTGCGGTTGTCAGCCCAGCCCGGCTTGTGACGAGATGGCAAATAGGATTTTCGCCGCCGCGATGAATGGCGAACGAAATCCCGACATACTTTGGCAGATCGCGGTGCGCGGAATTAAGCCGCCCTCGGGTAAAGGCGCTTCCACTTAAGTCGGCGACACCCGGCGCACTGAAGACCCCAGGCGCCCGGGGCGCTTAGTCACTTCGCGTAGCCCTGGGACCGCAGCCAGTCGATGCGGCGGGTGCCCTGGAGCCATTCGTCGACCTCGGCTTTGCTCTTAAGCCCTTTGATATATCGGGGTTCGGCGCCGGGATATTCGGCGAGGATTTGCCAATCATCCTCGGCAATCCGCTGCATTTTGAAGGTGACTCTGGGTTTGGCCATGCGGTTGACTATGCGCCGTCCGGCCCAGGTCGCAAGCCCAAATCGGGGCTGCCTTAATTTAAGCCCTCCCTCATAAGCGGCCCGAGGGCCGGTTTGTGGCTTGGAACAAATGGCCAGGAAACGGTTTAAATCAGAGCAGTACGTCAAAAGACATTGGGGGGCTTTCGCAAATGTCGCCTGCCGAACTCGTTGCGTGCTACCGGCTGTATGCGTCCAACTGCATGGAGTGCGCCCAAGAGCTTGCGCCGGAACGCAAACTGGCGCTCCTGAACATCGCCCAAGCTTGGCTCAATCTCGCCGATCAGGTGGCGAAAAACAGCGAAACGGTCCTGGTCTACGAAACGCCGTCCCCGTCCCTGCCCCGGGCACCCGCCCCGCCAATTCCGGAAACCTGACCTGCTGCGCCAGGCGCTGTCCGGCACTGAACCAACCGCCGTGTTGAGACGTACTAAGCCACCGTGGGCGACTCAGTCCGCCGGATGCTATGGAAGTCGCAGTGCTGGGGTGGGGTGTCGCCGCGCCGTAGCACATTTCGACTATTTCGCATTCGTTACACACGAGGAGGAGGGTCTATGAAAAAACTCACTTTGACGTTGGCGTCGGCCGCGCTTGTGCTTGGCTCGATGGTGCTGTCGGCGAACGCCCAAGGCGCGGGAGCCGCCGGCATGCACGCGCTCAACCAAAACGCGACCCCAATCATCCAGCACGTGGCCTGTGGCGGCTTCGGCCCCTATTGCCCGCCGGGAATGACCCGGGTGTGCGGCCCGTACCGCTGCTGGTGCCGGCCCTGCTACTGATCGGGCAACCGATAAGCGCACCGGATGCGAGGCCCCCGTGGGTGGCCTCGCATTTTCGCCTCTCACTGCAGCACGCAACCAAGGAGGAGGACCTATGAAGAAACTTACTTTGAGTTTAGCGGCAACGGCGCTTGTTCTCGGCGCGACGGCATTGACGGCCAATGCCCAACAGCTGAGCGCCGGCCTGCATGCGCAGAACGCCACGCCGATCGTGAAGAACGTGGCGTGCCGCGGTTTCGGCGCGCGTTGCGGGCCGGGATTCGTGTGGGCTTGCGGCCCTTACGGCCGCTGCTTTTGCCGACCCTGCTAGTTACGTCGCTCGCCAGCGATGTTCGGATGCGAGGCCGCCTTCGGGCGGCCTCGTTGCTTTCGGCCCGGCGCCGGGCCCCAATTCTCCGGCCGGCCGGTGAAATAACGGCGGGCTCGCGGCGTTAGTAGCTTAGAGCCAACGCAGACCCGGGAGGCCGGCCATGAGGTATCTGCTTGCTGTTCTAGGAATTCTCGTCGCGTTGCCGTGCATGAATACCCCCGTGCATGCGCAAAACTATCCGTGGTGCGAGTATTTGGGTGGCGGCATGGGTGGCGGCGGCGGCCGCAATTGCGGCTTCATCAGCTTCGAGCAGTGCATAGAGAGCGCTCGCGGCAACGGCAGCGACTGCCGGCAAAACACCCAATACGTGCCGCCGCCCGGCGAACACCCCGCGCAGGCCAGGCGCAAGCCGCAAAAAAACTACTGAGCCTGGTCGGCAACGCGCGAAGCGCTGCGCCGTTGTCATGGATCCGCAGCTCGATCGGGCTGTGTTCAAGATCACTGCCTACGCTGCCGCTTTCGCTACATTGAGAGCGCAGCAAGACAGGAGGCCACGATGAAATTTGCACTTTTTGCGCTCGGCACCCTCGTTGCCGCGTCCGCCATGGGCGGCCGCGCCGAGGCGCAGAACTATCCGTGGTGCGCCTATTGGCACGGCACCGGCGGCGCCAGGAATTGCGGCTTCGTCAGCTTCGCGCAATGCCAGCTCACCGCCCAGGGCGCCGGCGCTGATTGCCGGGCCAATACCCAGTACGAGCCCAACAAGCCGATGCGCTAGACGCTACGGGAGCTCGACCACCAGCCCGTCGCGGATGGTGACCCTGCGATCCATGCGCGCCGCGATCTCGAGATTGTGGGTGGCGATGACGGCGGCGAGGCCGGACGCGCGTACCAATTGGCCGAGCGCGCCGAACACGTGCTCCGCGGTGCGCACGTCGAGATTGCCGGTCGGCTCGTCGGCGAGCAGGATGCGCGGCGCGTTGGCGACCGCGCGCGCGATGGCGACGCGCTGCTGCTCGCCGCCCGAGAGTTCCGCGGGCCGATGGCTCAGCCGGTCCTTGAGCCCGAGATAGCTCAACAGCTCGACGGCGCGCTCGCTTGCGGCCTTGCGCCCCAAGCCGCGCACCATCTGCGGCAGCATGACATTCTCGATCGCCGAGAATTCCGGCAGCAGGTGATGGAATTGGTAGACGAAGCCGATGTCGTTGCGCCGGATCCGGGTGCGCTGGATGTCGCTCAAATTCGTGGTCGGCGCGCCATCGATATAGACCTCGCCCGAGTCCGGATGCTCGAGCAGGCCCGCGATGTGCAGCAGCGTCGATTTGCCGGCGCCCGACGGCGCCACCAGCGCCACCGACTGCCCGGCCCATACCGCAAGCTCAGCGCTCTTGAGAATATCGAGCGTCGCATCTCCCTGGTGAAATTGCCGGCTGATGCCGTGCAGGAAGACGAGCGGATAATCCTCTTTGTCGGCAGTGGACGTTGCAGCCTCGCTTATCGTGGTGGTGTCGTCCATCGCGGCCTGATCAATCACTCGTAACGCAGCGCTTCGACCGGATCGAGCCGCGCCGCCCGCCACGACGGATAGAGCGTTGCCAGCAGCGACAGCCCGAGCGCCATCACGACGACGGCGGTGGTTTCCCGCACATTCATGTCGGCCGGCAGCTTGGACAGGAAATAAAGCTCCGGCGAGAACAGCTCGGTATTGGTGAGCCACGACAGGAAGCGCCGGATCGACTCGATGTTCAGGCAGATCAAGGTGCCGAGGAGGAAGCCGACCACCGTGCCGCTGACGCCGATCGAGGCGCCGGTGATCAAGAACACCCGCATGATCGCGCCTTGGGTGGCGCCCATGGTGCGCAAAATGGCGATGTCGCTGCCTTTGTCCTTCACCAGCATGATCAGGCCGGAAACGATGTTGAGCGCCGCCACCAGCACGATCAGGGTCAGGATCAGAAACATCACGTTGCGCTCGACCTGGAGCGCGTTGAAGAAGGTGGCGTTACGCTGCCGCCAGTCGATCATGTAGATCGGCCGCGCCGCGGCGTCGGTGACGGCCTTGCGGAAGCTGTCGATATGGTCGGGGTCGTCGGTATAGACCTCGATTGCCGTGACGTCGCCGGTACGGTTGAAATAGGCCTGCGCCTCGACGAGCGGCATGAAGACGAAAGCGGCGTCGTATTCCGACATGCCGATCTCGAACACGGCGGCGATCTTGTAGGCCTTGATGCGCGGCGTCGTGCCCATCGGCGTGACCGCGCCGCGCGGCGCCACCAGCGTCAGATTGTCGCCAGCCCGCACCGAAAGCTGCTCGGCAAGCCGCGAGCCGATGGCAAGCCCCTGACCCTGGTCAAAACCGTCGAGCGTGCCCTGCTTGATGTTCTTGGCGATCGAGGTGAGCTTGGTCAGGTCGGCGGAGCGGATGCCGCGCACCAGCACGCCCGAGGCGTTGAACGGCGACGACGCCAGCGCCTGGCCCTCGACGATCGGCGCGGCAAGCCGGATGCCGTCGATCTTGGAAACGCGGTCGGCCACCGCCTCCCAGTCGGTCAGCGGCGATTCCAGCGGCTGAATCAAAAGATGGCCGTTGAGCCCGAGGATTTTGGTCAGAAGCTCCTGGCGAAAGCCGTTCATCACCGCCATGACGATGATCAGGGTGGCGACGCCCAGCATGATGCCGAGGAACGAGAAGCCGGCGATGACCGAGATGAATCCCTCTTTGCGCCGCGCGCGCAGATAGCGCAGCGACAGCATCCACTCGAACGGAGCGAAAGGGTGCGTGCCGGTCGGCTCGGACATTCAGGTCTGATCCCCGCGAGTACCCGGAGTTTCACACGATTCTGGCGGAATCGCGGAGTCACCCATAAAAATCAATGGTTTCCCACCGGACTTTTGGCGCGTTTCGGCTTGCGAAGTGCAACGTCTGCGGCCGCAAACCATTGATCCGGCAGGATGCCATGATTCTCAGGGCTCGTGCTCATGCTTTGACGGCGGCGGTTTGCCCCTGGAACCCAATTCTTTCCGATCCGCAATCGTGCAGGCGGCGGGTCCGGCTCGAGCGTGCGCCGCAGAGGCTCCAGACGCTTTAGCCGAAGGAGGTGGACTGTGATCTTGGGCGCGACTGGCATAGCGCGCAGCCTCAAGACGTCGGCCGCGCGACGGTGTCGGGCGGCGTCATTCCCCAAAGCGGGGATGATCTGCGGCGCGATATCGGTTGCTTTGGGCCAATGGCGGACATCTGCCTATCTATTCGATGATCTTGTCCGCAAGCTGCTGAAATTGCTGAGACACGGTGAGGCCAAGCGCCTTGGCCGTCGTCATGTTGAGGATAAGCTCGTATTTTGTCGGGGCCTGCACCGGAAGGTCGCTCGGTTTCTCGCCTTTGAGAATGCGGTCGGCGTACGACGCTGCAGTCCTGAACTCGTCGCGCATCTCGCTGCCGTAGGACAAAAGGCCGCCTTCTTCCGCGAAGAAGCGCCATGGATAGACGGTAGGCAGCCGATAGTGGGCCGTCAGGGAGATCAGCTGTGCGCGGTGAACATTCACAAATCCATCCGGCATCACGACCAGGCCGCTGTTTGGCTCGCTTGCTTGGGACGCAATAACGGATTCGAGTTCGGAAGTGTCATGAACTATTGCGGTCGTCGCATTCAATCCGAACGAAGCGGCGGCCGTTTTGAACGGCTTCACGTAGATATCCGCATACGGCGTTGTTGCCGGATTAAACAAGAGCGCGGCACGCGTAACCTGCGGCGATAATTCCTTCAACAGCTCGACCCATTTGCCCGCAATCGTGGGCTCCATGATGGTAAAGCCGGTGGCGTTGCCACCTGGCCTCGGCAGGCTTTTGACGAAGCCACTGCCAACCGGATCGGCAACGATGACGAAAATGACCAGGATGGTGTGAGTCTGCTGCAGCATCGCCGCGGTTGGCGGCGTGTTTTGCGTAACGATGAGATCGGGGTGCAACGCTACGAGCTCTTTTGCCGAGCGTTGCCTCACCTCGGCGTCATCGAGGGCACCCCAACGCAAATCGAGACGAACGTTGCGTCCTTCCGTCCAGCCCAAATTGTGCAGAGCTTCCCGGAACGCGGACACGTAATCCTGGAATTCAGGATCGCTTTCGGGATGCGCCATCAGCACCCCGATCCGACGCATCGGCTCGGATTGTTGGCCAAGCGCGGCGAACGGCCACGTAGCCGCGCCGCCCAGGACAGCGATGAACTCTCGTCGCTTCATGGCCTCCCCCGCCTTTAGGCCAACCCCACCGCGACCGTATCACAGCGTAGACAGGGATATGTGCCTCACGACACTCAATCCCGATGAGGCTTCTGTCAGCTTCCGATCAAAAAGAGACTGGATCATTTTACCGCACCAAGTGCCGTTCTGGGCCACAAGCGGACATTACACCGGCGTCCCGGCAGACTGTGAACTACGTCACAGACCCCTGTGTCGAGGTATGCTACCTTAAGATGGGGCGGCGCCTCTGACCCTCAATTTGAGGAGGGGTCAATGGCAATCGAAATCCGACGACGCGAACTGATAACTGTGCTTGGCAGTGCCGCGCTGGTATGGCCGCTCGCGGCGCGCGCGCAGCAGGGCGAACGCGTGCGGCGCATCGGCCTGCTCCAAGGTCTCGCTGCCGACGATCCGGTCGCTCAGGCGAACAACGCGGCATTCCTGCAAGGGCTGGAGCAATTGGGCTGGATCGACGGCCGAAATATGCGCGTCGATATCCGCTGGGGCGCGGGCAATATCGCCGACATGCGCAAAAACGCGGCTGAAATCGTCGCGCTTTCGCCTGACGTCATCCTCGGTGTTTCTGCAAGCGTCGGGCTACTGCTGCAGGTGACCCACACGGTGCCGATCGTATTCGTGATCGTCCCCGATCCGGTCAGTTCCGGCTTCGTCGATAGTTTGGCGAAGCCGGGCGGCAACGCGACCGGCTATCTCATGTTCGAATACAGTTTGTGCGGGAAATGGCTCGAGCTGCTCAAGGAAATCGCGCCGAGCGTTACGCGAGCGGCGGTCCTTCGCGATCCCAGGGATCCCTCCGGGATCGGTCAGTTCGCGGTCATCCAGTCCGTGGCGCCGTCGGCTGGCGTGGACGTGAGCCCGATCAATTTAGGCGATGCAGACGAGATTGAGCGCGCCATCGCGGCCTTCGCGCGCTCCGCGAATAGCGGTTTGATCGTGACGACGAGCGCCTTGTCGGTCGTTCATCGCGATCTGATCATCAAGGTCGCTGCCGCGCACGGCCTGCCGGCGGTCTACAACGAACGCTTCTATGTCGCGGCTGGCGGCTTGATCTCATATGGGCCGGATTTCCGCGACCAGTTTCGCCGCGCCGCCAGCTACGTCGATCGCATTCTCAAAGGCGAAAAGCCCGCCGACCTTCCAGTGCAGGCGCCGACCAAATACGACCTGGTGATCAATCTCAAGACCGCCAAGGCGCTCAGCCTTGCCATCCCGCCATCGATCCTCGCCCGCGCCGACGAGGTGATCGAATAAAGAGCGCACAGGTTCATGAACCAAGCCGCACCACCGCGTCGGCCGGCGTCATGAGTTCCCGCACGCCGTCGGCGCGGCGCTTCACCTCGACCTTGCCCTCGGCCAAGCTGCGCGGCCCCACCAGGATCTGCCAAGGCACCCCGATCAGGTCGGCGACGGCAAATTTCGCGCCGGGCCGCTCGTCGAGGTCGTGGTAGAGCGTATCGATGCCTTTGGCCGCAAGGTCTGCGTAAAGCCGCTCGCAGGCCGCGTCGGTGTCGCTCGCCCCCTGCTTGAGATTGAGGATCATGACTTTGAACGGCGCCACCGGCTCCGGCCAGATGATGCCGGCCTCGTCGTGGGACGCCTCGATGATGGCGGCAACGAGCCGGCTCGGGCCGATGCCGTAGGAGCCCATATGCACCGGCCGGTCGGTGCCGTCGGGGCCGGTCACCACGGCCTTCATCGGCTCGGAGTATTTTGTGCCGAAGTAAAAGATGTGGCCAACCTCGATGCCGCGCGCGGAGACGCGCTTGTCGGCGGGGAGCGCCTCGTAGGCCGCCACGTCGTGTTTCTCCGAGGTCGCGGCGTAGAGCGAGGTCCATTTGTCGACGATCGCCTGCAAGCGACCGACATGGGTGAAATCGACGTCCGGGCCAGGCACTTCAAAGTCCAGATAGTCCTTGTGGCAAAACACCTCGCTCTCGCCGGTGTCGGCCAGGATGATGAACTCGTGGGACAGGTTGCCGCCGATCGGGCCGCTCTCCGCCACCATCGGGATCGAGCGCAGGCCCATGCGGGCAAAGGTGCGCAAGTAAGCGACGAACATGCGGTTATAGGCGTGCTTGGCGCCGGCAAAATCAACGTCGAACGAATAGGCGTCCTTCATCAAAAATTCGCGCCCGCGCATCAGGCCGAAGCGCGGCCGCACCTCGTCGCGGAACTTCCACTGGATGTGGTAGAGGTTGAGCGGCAGATCCTTGTACGAGCGCACATAGCTGCGGAAGATCGCCGTGATCATTTCCTCGTTGGTCGGGCCGTAGAGCATGTCGCGCTCGTGGCGGTCCTTGATGCGCAGCATCTCCTTGCCATAGGCCTCGTAGCGGCCGCTTTCGCGCCAGAGATCGGCCGACTGGATGGTCGGCATCAAAAGCTCGATGGCGCCGGAGCGATCCTGCTCCTCGCGCACGATATCGCAGACCTTCTTGAGGACCCGCAGCCCAAGCGGCAAGAAGGCATAAATCCCCGCAGCCTCCTGGCGGATCATGCCGGCGCGCAGCATCAAGCGGTGGGAAGCGATCTCGGCTTCCTTCGGTGTCTCGCGCAGATTGGGCAGGAAGAACCGGGAAAGGCGCATGGACTCTTCGCTTAGGGGCCGCGGCAGTGAAACCGGAACCGGCGCGGAAATACAAGGCAGGAATTTGGGCGGGAATTTGGGGAGGTATTTTTTTGCCGATTGAGGTGGGCGGCCTCGTGACAAAAGCCCGCAAATCGATTACCAATGATTTTACGCAATCCCGAAACCGCCATCTCGTTCACGAGATTTCGGGAAAGCGGTCCAAGTCTTGGGAGGATACCCTAGACGCGTAAAGCGGCTTCACTGCCACGGTGAGGATGCGTAAAACCACATAAGTACGCGGAACTTCAGGGTTCGGATGAGGATTCTCGAGCAGGGCTTTGGCCCTGCTTTTTCTTTTGCGGGCGAGGTGATGACAGGCGCGTTGAACACCTCCAACTGGCGCCTGAAATGTTAAAATAATCCCATAAGATATTGTTTCAATTGTATATTATTATTTCGAGCCGACGCCCAATCTACGGGGTCATGTGCAGTCCAAAGGGCGCCAGGAGGCTTTCCAACGTGATGAGGCGCTCGACATAAATGACGTAACACACGGCAAAAACCACCACCGCGACCAGGGTCGTCCAGACCAGCTTGCGGCGCAAATTGGGGATCGCCGGCGCGCCTGGATCGGTGCCAGGCGCCACCTCCTGGTTCTCTTGCTGGCTGTGCACGCCCCACGGCAGCACCGCGAACAGCACGATCCACCAGATCAGGAAGAATATCGCGATGCCGGTGGTGACGGGCATTTTCAGGCCTGTTCCATCTCGACCAAGGTGCCGGAAAAATCGTTCCGGTGCAGGACCCGCACCGGCTCGCCGCTTTCACCCCGATTGGAACACGGCTTCGACACACACGGCATCAAAATAGTTTCGGTTTCGGCGTCGCCTCGATCATATCGATAAGCGTTTGCAGCTTGGGGTCTTGCGGATGGACCTCCGCGACCAATGGCTTGTCCTGCTCGATGTCCACCCCCAGGACGCGGGAAAACTCTTTCGCTTCGCCTTCGATACTGACCCCAAATCGTCCCACGTTGAGCACGTGAAAACCGAGCTCGGCCAAAAGCGCCGCCGTGTCGTGAAGCGCGGTCGGGCTCGGTTTTCCCGACGCGCTGTCGCCATCGAGCCGGACCCGGACTGTTGCCGATAAGATCACGTCATCCTCGTCGGTTCATATTGGGCCGCCGCTAAACTGCGGCGATCGCTTTGCCGGCATCAACCAGCCCATAGCCAACGGCTATGTTGGGCTGGCCCACGGCCGGAAATCCTTGCGCATTCTTGCCGGCCTGAACAGACAACGCGCTGGCTTCCAGTAGTTTCCGCACGTCGTCGGTGTGAAGCGTCTTGCCTTTGGCCTTGGCGGCTTGAACCAGAAGTGCGGCGACGCCGGCAATCTGCGGCGTTGCACTGCTTGTTCCGCTTGCCGCAACCCAGCCGTCGTCAGCCGCGGTCTGGTCGCCGTCGGGGAATGTCGGGCCGGCGAACATTTGGTCCATGGTGCATCCCGGAGGACACGGCATCATGATATAAATGCCCTTCGGCTGCTGCCCGCACAATCCCGACACGTCGGGCACCCGCCGTCCGGGATAAACATTGCTCGCGAAGCCGCTGGCATAGTTGCTGGCTTCGAGATTGCCGCCCGGATCGGCGTAGACGCCGCCAACCGCCAACACCTCCGGCATGCTGGCGGGCCAACACTGCTGACCGTTGCCGGCGGCAAAAAGCACGATCTTTCCATCGGTGTTGACGATGTCGCGGATCGTCGCCTCGAGGATCGGAAAAGTCTGCTCGTTTTCCCAACCCCAGGAGCAGCTGATGATATCGACCCCGGCAGTGGCGGCGGCGGCGGCTTCGAGCGCGTCTTGCGGCTGCGCGGTTTCCTGAAAGCCCATCACCGTGACCTCGGGCGCCACCGCGAAGACGTTGTAGGCGATGGCGGTGCCGTGCCCATAAGCGTCGACCTGCGGCGCGGGCGTCGGCTGATAATCAAATCCCTTGGCGGCGTAATAGGGATGGCTGAAAAAACCGGTGTCCACCAGCGCAACTTTGACGCCTTTGCCGGTGAGTCCAGGGGGGACATTCAATAGCTGGTGAATCCTTGTCGCATCGACCCCCGGAAACGTGTAGGCGGGCGGCGATGGATTTGGCGCCGCGAAATGCAGCGGCGGCGGAATGAACACCACGTCGTCGATGTGATCGCTGATCGTGGTCTTGACCGTCAGCGTCTCCCTGGGCGCAACGAACAAGTCCTCGGGTTGCGGAACGTCGAAGCTGGTGGCGAAGTTTTGGATCGAGCGTATCGAGCTGCGACGCGGCCGCGCCTGCACGGCAAGCCGGATGCCCAGGACATCCGACACCAGCTTGGCCGGTCCGCTTGCGGAAATGCCGAAACGGCCGATGCGGCCGATCTGAAAGCCGAGCTGCTTCAATCGTTCGACCGCCAGTTCGACCGAATCCTTTCGTGGCCGGAAATCATCGATTTTGCGCTCATGCATGACGCCGCGTTGCGCCTGAATCGGCTCGTTTGAAACCGTCTTCGGGGCCACCGTAAAGCTGACAGTCTTGCCGAGAGATTCCGTCGATTCCATCAGCGCCGGCGAAGCCGAAATCAAATGTTTGAGCACCGGAGGGTAGTCGAACGGCAATGCGGTCATGCGCGCGAGGACCGTCGGCGCTGCCCGAAGCCGGGCGGCCGCTTTGGGCGCGGCCGCGAAAGCTCTCTTCCCTGCGAATGCTTTCTTGCGCGAAACCGTTGACGCGCGCCGTTGCCGCTTCTTGGCGACTTTTGCCGGCCGCTTTGCCTTCTTGTTTGCTCTCTTGGGCGATTTCCGGATTCTGCGTGGCATTCGCTCGCTCCCCTTTATCCATTCCCGCGTTTATGGGTGCCGCCGGGATTGCGTTGCCTGTGCCGGCTGAAAAAGATTGGTCGTCCCACCATGGCGGTGCCGCTACGGATGTTTCACTCAGAATTTGTCTTTCTTCAAGCTGAAGTTGTCGCCCTTTCTTCCACACGCCTTGATCGGTTCAGCCCGACGCGCGGGCTGCGCGGCGCGGCGCCATTCGCCGGATCAGGAAGAAGATCGCGACGACGTCAGCCCTGTTCCAGCTCGACCAGGGTGCCGGAAAAATCCTTCGGATGCAGGAACAGCACCGGCTTGCCATGGGCGCCGGTCTTCGGCTCGCCGTCGCCCAGCACGCGGGCGCCGGCGGCTTTGAGCGCGTCGCGGGCGGCGCGGATGTCGTCGACCTCATAGCAGAGATGGTGCATGCCGCCGTCCGGATTGCGCTCCAAAAATTTTGCGATCGGCGAGCCTTCGCCGAGCGGTTCCAAAAGCTCGATCTTGGTGTTGGGCAGCGTGATGAACACCGTGGTCACGCCATGGTCGGGCTGCGGCACCGCGGCCGAAACTTCGGCGCCGAGCACGTCGCGATAGACCGCCGCCGCTTTGCCGAGATCGCGCACCGCGATCGCCACGTGATTGAGCCTGCCGATCATTTTTGCACTCTCCTGCATCCCGGCAGAAGCATCTTACACCGTGAGCACATGCACGTGGCAGATCGGCTTCTTGCTCCAGCGTTGCGCGATGGCCCCGCGCACCGCCCGCCGCACCGCCTCGGCCACCGCGTCGGGATCGCGCCGGCGCGGTTTTGGCATCGACTCGAAGGCCTCCTCGACCGCGTCGCGGACGATCTCTGCCATCGACGCACCGCCGGCGTCGGTTTCGGGGATACCGATCAGCTCGATTTCGGGGTCGGCGACCAGCGCGCCCTTCTCGCTCAGCGCCAGCGCCACCGTGACGATGCCGGCAAAGCTCAGGCGGCGCCGCGCCGCCACGGTTTTGGCCTCGGCGCTGATCAGGAGCGAGCCGTCCTTGTAGAGCCGGCCTGACGGCACCTCGTCGATGATTTGGGCGCCGTCCTGCGCGAGGCGGACCAGATCGCCGTTGCGGCACACCAGAACGTGCGGCACGCCGGCGCGGCGGCCGAGCTCGGCATGCTCGTTAAGATGCAACGCCTCGCCATGGGCCGGGATCAGGATCTTTGGGCGCACCCAGGCGATCATGTCGAGCAACTCGGCGCGGCGCGGATGCCCCGACACGTGAACGAGATGGGTGCGGTCGGTGATGACCTCGACGCCTTGGCTGACCAGGCCGTTGATCACCCGCCCTACCGCCTTCTCGTTGCCGGGGATGGCGCGGGAGGAAAAGATCACGCGGTCGCCCTTGGCCAAGGTGACCTCCGGATGCTCGTCCTCGGCGATGCGCGACAGCGCGGCGCGCGGCTCGCCCTGGCTGCCGGTGCACAGCGCCAGCACTTTGTCGGGCGGCAGATAGCCGTAGCTCTGCATGCTGCGGAAATCCTGTACGCCGTCGAGATAGCCGGTCTCGCGCGCAACTTGCGTGACGCGCTCCATGGCGCGGCCGACCAAAACCACTTCGCGGTCCACGGCGCGCGCCGCTTCGGCAACGGCGCGGATGCGGCCGACATGGGAGGCGAACGTCGTCACGGCGACGCGAGCCGGCGCGGTGCGGATGAGTTCGGCCAGGGTCCGCGCCACGTCGGATTCCGACGGCGAGCGGCCGTCGCGCACCGCGTTGGTGGAATCGCCGATGAGCGCCAGCACACCCTCGTCGCCGAGCGCGGTCAATCGCGCCTGGTCGGTGGGCTGGCCGAGGACTGGCGTCGGATCGATCTTCCAGTCGCCGGTATGCAGCACGATGCCGGCGGGGGTCCGGATCGCCAGCGCGTTGGATTCCGGAATCGAATGCGCGACGTTGATGAAATCGACCGTGAACGGCCCGAGGTTCAAACGCCCGCCAAGCGGCACCACCTTGACCGGAATTTGCGGCGCGCCGGGCTCGGACAGCCGCTTGGCCTCGAACAAGGCCGCGGTGAACGGCGTGGCATAAAGCGGCACTTTGAGCCGCGGCCACAGGTCGATCAGCGCGCCGATATGGTCCTCGTGGCCGTGGGTGATCACCAGGCCGACGATGTTCTTTCGCTCCGCGACGAGAAAGCGGATGTCCGGCAGGATCAGGTCGATGCCGGGCAATAGCTCCTCGGACGCAAACGACACGCCGCAATCGACAATCAGCCATTGCCGGCGGCGCTCGTCGCCAAAACCGTAGATCGAGAGATTCATCCCGATCTCGCCGATGCCGCCGAGCGGCGCAAAGACCAGTTCGTTCTGCGCCATCAGCTTCGCTCGCTCGCCGCGACCGGAAAGACGTCGCCGGCCGTGACCGTCTGTAACGTGCCGTCCGCCAAGCGCAACAGCAACCGGCCGCGTTCGTCGAGGGCCTCGAAGCGCCCAACAAGGTCGTGGTTTGGCAGCCGTGCCCGCATCTCGTCGCCCACTCCCGCCGCACAGTCGAGCCAGTCGGCGCGGATAGACTGAAAGCCCGCGCCGCGACGCCATTGCGCAAGCCGCCGCCCCATCGCGCCAGACAGCGAGAAGAACACGTCGTCGGCGGAAACGGCCGCCCCGACCGTGGCAAGATCGGTCGCCGGATAAGCGGTTTCCATCGGGTGATGCATGCAGTTCACGCCGATGCCGATGGCCACGGCAAGTCTGGCTTCGACACTCTCGCCCTCGATCAAAATGCCGGCGAGCTTTTGCCCGCCGTAAAGAATGTCATTCGGCCATTTCAACGCAAGCTTTTCGCGCAACGCTGAAGCACGATCGACGATCGCGTCAAAAACGGCGAGCGCTGCGACGAACGACAATTGCGGCGCGGTTTCGGGAGCGGCCGGATCGCAAAGGAGCAGCGTGGCGTAAAGATTTCCCGGCGTCGAAATCCATGCATTGCCGCGCCGGCCGCGACCCGCGGTCTGCTGCCGCGCCGTCAGCCACAGCGGCCCGGTTTCGCCGCGCCGCGCCAGCGCCAAAGCTTCGGTGTTGGTCGACGGCAGCGCGTCATGGGCCGAAAGGCGAAAGCCTGCCGCCGCGGCCGCGGGATCAAGCTGCATCAGAACAAAGAGCGGGCAGCGGCGCTCGCCGCGCCGACCAGCGGCCCCGGATAGAGGAAAAACAGCACATTGAACAGCCCGCACACGGCGAGCACCAGCTTCAGCTCGACCGGCATGGCGTAAAATCCTTCGGCCGCGTCATCGAAATACATGGTTTTGATGATCACCAGATAATAATAGGCGCCGACCACGCTGGCCAGCACGCCGATCACCGCCAGTATATAGAGGCCTGCCTTGATGGCGGCGAGGAAGACGTAAAATTTCGCGAAAAAACCGGCGAGCGGCGGTATGCCGGCCATGGAGAACAGCAGCATCGCCATGAAGAACGCCGCGGTCGGGTTGGTGCGGGCGAGGCCGGCCAATTGGTCGACCGATTCCACCATGCCGGTCGAGCGCCGCATCGACAGGATCACGGCGAAGACGCCGAGCGTCATGGTGAGGTAGATCGCCATATAGACCAGCACGCCCTGCACGCCTTCGGCGGTGCCGGCGGCAAGCCCGATCAAGGCAAAACCCATATGGCCGATCGAAGAATAGGCCATCAGGCGCTTGATGTTGCGCTGGCCGATGGCCGCGAACGAGCCGAGCAGCATCGAGGCGATGGCGACAAAGACGACGATTTGTTGCCACTGCGCGGTGATGCCGGGAAACGCCGTGATGGTGGCACGCACGAACATGGCGATGCCGGCGACTTTTGGGGCGGCGGCAAAGAACGCGGTGACCGGGGTCGGCGCGCCTTCATAGACGTCCGGCGTCCACATGTGGAACGGCACGGCGGAAACCTTGAAGCAGAACCCGGCGAACAGAAAAACCAACCCGAAGATCAGGCCGATGCCGCCATGGGCGGCGGCCTGCGCGATGCCGGCAAAGCTCACGGTGCCCGTAAAACCGTAAACCAGCGACGCGCCGTAGAGCAGCATTCCCGACGACAGCGCACCGAGCACGAAATATTTTAGGCCCGCTTCGGTCGAGCGCAGCGAATCGCGGTGGCTGGCGGCGACCACGTAGAGCGGCAGGCTCATCAATTCGAGGCCGAGATAGAGCGCGATCAGGTCGGCCGCCGAGATCAGCATCATCATGCCGAGCGTGGAGAGCACGATCAGCACCGCATATTCGAAGCGCTGCTGCCGCTCATGCTTGGCGTAATCGACCGACATGGCGATGGTGGCGGCCGAGCCGGCCAAGGCCAGGATTTTGAGGAACCGGGCAAAGTTGTCGACGACGAAGCTGCCGTTGAAGCTGACAAGCTTGCCTGAGGGAAGCAGATAGAGGATCACGCCGACCGCGATCAGGAGCGCGATCGCCAGACCGTCGATGACGCGGGCCGTGCGCGCGTCGCCATAGGCGCCGAGCATCAACAGCGCCATGGCGCCGAGGCCGAGCACGATTTCCGGCAGCAGCGGATAAAGCGTCGACATGTGTGCGGCCGCGTTCATCGCCTCACCTCGCCATCGCCGCTTTGATCGGCTCGAGCGCGTGCTGGTAATTGTCCATCAGCTGCGCCACCGAAGCCGCCGAGATGTCGAGCACCGGTTTCGGATAGATGCCGAACACGATGGTCAGGATCACCAGCGGCGCCAGCACCACCATCTCGCGCCAGCCGATGTCGCGGATGTTGAAGAGGCTCGGCTTCTCGAGCTTGCCGAAAATCACCTTGCGGTAGAGCCACAGCGCATAGGCCGCCGAGAGGATGGTGCCGAGCGTCGCCAAGGTCGCCACCCAGGTGTTGACGCGGAACGTGCCGATCAGGGTCAAAAACTCGCCGACAAAACCCGACGTGCCCGGCAGCCCGACATTGGCCAAGGTGAACACCATGAAGGCGAAGGCGTAGAGCGGCATGCGGTTGACCAGCCCGCCATAGGCGGCGATCTCGCGCGTGTGCATGCGGTCATAGACCACGCCGACGCAAAGGAACAACGCGGCGGAGACGATGCCGTGGGAGATCATCTGGAAAATGCCGCCGGCGACGCCCTGCGCCGTCATGGCGAAGATGCCCATGGTCACGAAGCCCATATGCGCCACGGAGGAATAGGCGATGAGCTTCTTCATATCCTCCTGCATCAGTGCGACGAGCGAAGTGTAGATGATGGCGACGATCGACATCGCGTAGATTAGCGGCGCCAAGGATTGCGAGGCGTCCGGGAACATTGGCAGCGAGAAGCGCAAAAAACCGTAGCCGCCGAGCTTCAGCAGGATCGCGGCCAGGATCACCGAGCCGGCGGTGGGCGCCTCGACGTGCGCGTCGGGCAGCCAGGTGTGGAACGGCCACATCGGCAATTTCACGGCAAACGAGGCGAGGAAGGCGAACCAGGCCCAGGTCTGCAGATTTCGCGGGAAGGCGTGGTGCAGCAAGGTCGGGATATCGGTGGTGCCGGCCTGCCAGTACATCGCCATGATGGCGAGCAGCATCAGCACCGAGCCCAACAGCGTGTAGAGGAAGAACTTGAAGCTGGCATAGACCCGGCGCGGCCCGCCCCACACGCCGATGATCAGGAACATCGGAATGAGCCCGCCCTCGAAGAACAGATAGAACAACACCAGGTCGAGCGCGCAGAAGGTGCCGATCATCAGCGTCTCGAGGACCAGGAACGCGATC
>Ga0210385_10000152_pt1 | contig 74139 bp, 64 predicted proteins | sample IncBWH26OmetaG_FD_160107 | JGI IMG/M metagenome (GOLD analysis project Ga0210385, IMG submission 160107) | Forest soil microbial communities from Barre Woods Harvard Forest LTER site, Petersham, Massachusetts, United States - Inc-BW-H-26-O ... | reverse complement strand
GTAGGTGTTCACGGGATGCGGGGATTGCCTCATGGTCGTCGTGCCCCCCCCCCCCCCCCCCCCCTCGAATTAAGCTAAAATACAGATTACAAACGACTTAACTCCAAAGTATTCAGGGATAAGGACTTAGCTCAATATTTCCGAACATGGATTTCAAAGAACTGGAGCTCTTTCGCTGACCGTCTCTGGAGACGGGCAGAGTTCTGGACTTTACTAAATCAGTGGAGATTTTCGCATTTGGCGAGGATTGGTGTCTGTGATGGCGGTCACGGCGGAGTGTGATGAAAAAAGGTCAGAGTGCAGAGGGCAGATTGCAGAGGTGAATGATGGTTGTATCCTCTGTTTCGAAAGGAGCGAGACGTATGGCACCCGGGTGAGTGTGATGAAAAGGTGATCAGGTCCGCAGCGGATTAACTACGACGACAGATCCGTAACGCTGGCGATGGGCGAGGTCTTCGGAGTAGAGGACGGCGGCTCCGCAGCTCTCGGCGGCTTGGAGGATCAGGGCGTCCCAATAGGAAACTTTGTAGCGGGCTTCGATCTCGAGGGCGGCCAAAATCGATTGGGGAGTGTTGATGACGATCTCCCAACTCAGGTAATCCTCGATGAGCTTTCTGATCTCGGCGGCTGGCAGTGGGTGGCGGATTCTGCGGCGCAGATTCACGCAGAGCTCTTGCAGAACCTGGGTGCTGAGAGCGCCTTGTCCGGTGGTCCAAAGATGTTCGAGCAACTGGCGAGCGCGTTCGTGTTTGAGGCCGGCATCGCGATCGCGGGCAGAGGTGTCGTGAGCATAGATAAAGATGTTGGTATCGACGAAATACCTGGGAGCGGCGGGTGTCATCGCTGGTAAAGCTCGTCGCGGGAGCGAGGCGGAGTCCAGCCAAGTTTCATGCCTTCGCGCAGGCGGGCCAGAGCGCGGCGCTGGGAACGGTCGTAGCTTTTGCGTTCGCGCACGACTTGCTCCAAACGGGCTGCCAGCAGGGCGCTGATGGAGGTGCCTTCTTCTGCGGCAAGGATGCGGATCTCGCGGAGGAGAGTGGCGTCGAGCTTCAGGGTGATGTTGGTTTTCATTTTTTCTTTTTTATGAGCACGTATTTATGTGCTGCACGAGTATAGGTGCTTTGCTGGGTGAGCGTCAACTGCGCGGCGATGGGAGCTATCGACAAGGGCGTGCGGGGCGGCGGTTGTGGAATCACACCCTAAAGTCGAAAAGGCTGACGTTAGGATGGGGCACCCGGCAGTGATTTGAGAGAGAGAAAAAAAATCAAGAGCGAGATTAAGCGCAAAGCTCGTTGTGCGATCAGTGTGGAATCCCACCCTAACGTCGAAAGGGCTGACGTTAGGATGGGGCACCCGGGCGGAGTTAGATTTGAAATTCGCGGCGCACGTAGTCCATTGCTTCATGGTGAGAAGTCAGGCGGCCTTCGAGTTGGGCGTCTTCTACGGCGCTCAGGATTTCTTTGAAGCGCGGGCCGGGATTGTAGCCGGCTTCGATCAGGTCCTGGCCAGTGATGAGGGGGGTGGGACGGATGGCTTCGGGGGGGATGGTGCGCAACTGTTGTTGCGCGTAGGCGTAGGCATCGAGTTGTCCGTGGCTGGAGAGGCAGTCGATGCGGTGGAGTTCGAGGTGTTCATCGAAGGCGGGCAGCCGGAGGAATTTTTTCAGAGTGGATTGGTTCATGCGTTGTACTTGTCCGAAACGCATGTGATGGTTGACGAGGGCGAGAATCTGATCGGTGTCGTCGTTCGAGAAGCGGAGACGGCGGAGGATCTCGGCGGCCATTCTTACTCCGACATCGACGTGACCGTCGAAACGGATGCGGTCTGGCGCGACGCGGAAGGTGGGCGGCTTGCCGACGTCGTGGAGAAGCGCTCCCCAGGCCAGAGTTTTTGAGGCGCCGGCGGGGAGTTTCTCGAGCAACAGGAGGGTGTGGACGAAGACATCACCTTCGGGATGGTATTGGGGCGGCTGGGCGACTCCTTTCATGGCGGCGATTTCGGGCAGGACTTCGGGCAGGAGTTTGGTCGAGTCGAGTAACTCGAAGGCGCGGCGGGCGTGGCCTTCGGTGAGCATCTTGGTTAGTTCTTCACGGACGCGCTCGGCGGAAACCTGGTGAATTTTGGGAGCGAGGATTTGGATGGCGTTGAGTGTGGCGGGATCGATCTGGTAATTGAAGCGCGCGGCGAAACGCACGGCGCGCAGCATGCGGAGTTTGTCTTCTTCGAAACGGCGGCGGGGATCGCCGATGGCGCGGATGATTCCTTTTTTCAGGTCGTCCTGGCCGCCGACGAAATCGAGAATCTCGTTGGTGGCGGGATCCAGCATCATGCCGTTGATGGTGAAGTCGCGGCGCTGAGCGTCTTCGCGGGGATCTTTGGTGAAGCGGACTTCATCGGGATGGCGGCCATCGGAGTAGCCGAGGTCGGAACGGAAGGTGGCGACTTCGATAGGTTGGCTGGTGTTCTCGCCAGCGCTTTCGGCGGTTTGTGCGGAGGGAACTTCGGACGGAACCAGGACGACTCCGAATTGCTCGCCTACGGCGTAGGTTTGGGGGAAGATTTGCATGACCTGCGTCGGGGTGGCGTCGGTGGCGACGTCGAAGTCGGCGGGGTGGCGGCGGAGGAGGATGTCGCGGACGCAGCCTCCGGCGAAGAAAGCCTGGTGGCCGTGGAGGCGGAGGGTGCGGACGATTTCGGTGGCGTGTTGGCGAGTGTTCGTCATCGGGCTTCAGTCGGCAATCGCGTAAACTAAAGAGCTAGCGGGCTACGGAATAGCTCGTTCCCGTGCGCAAGGAGTACCCTCAGCGGCTAAAGCCGTCAGTAAAATGGGCCGGTATCGCAGCGGTAAACCGCTGCGCCACCCAAAAGCAAAGGCAAACCCAAAAGCGAGGGCAAACCCAAAAGCGAGGGCAAACCCAAAAGCGAGGGCAAACCCAAAAGCGAGGGCACGCCGAAACCAAGTCCAATGCCGTTTTTTCCGCAGACCGCAGGAGCTAGCAGCTAACAGCTAGAACCAATTATGCCTGACGCATACATACTCGGGATCGAGAGTTCGTGTGATGAGACGGGGGCGGCGGTGGTGCGTTCGGGAGAGCAGATTTTGTCGAATGTGGTGGCTTCGCAGATTGCGACGCATCAGGCTTATGGGGGAGTGGTTCCGGAGTTGGCGTCGCGGGAGCACTTGCGGGCCATCGTGCCTGTAGTGCGGGCGGCGCTGGCGGAGGCGGGACAGACTTACGGGTCGGTGGATGCGATCGCGGTGACGCAAGGTCCGGGATTGGCGGGGGCGCTTTTGGTGGGTATCAGTTATGCGAAGGCGCTGGCGTTTGCGCTGGATAAGCCGCTGATTGCGGTGAATCATCTTGAAGGGCACATTCATGCGGTGTTGCTGGAGGGGCGGCTAGGGGAGGGCGACGGGCTGGAGTTTCCGGTGCTGGCTTTGGTGGTGTCGGGCGGACACACGCATCTTTATCTGGCGCGAGTGGAGGAAAATCTGTGGAGCTACCGGAATATCGGGCACACGCGAGACGACGCGGCGGGCGAGGCGTTCGATAAAGTAGCAAAGCTGCTGGCGCTGGGTTATCCGGGAGGGCCGATTATTGACAGGTTGGCAGCGCATGGGGATCCGCGGGCGGTGAAGTTTCAGATGGCGCAGATCAAGCATGCGGACCGGCGGGAGCATAAGTTGGACAACAAGAAGAGTGATTCGGGGCAGGTTAGAGCAGAAGAGGATGGGCCGCATTTCGATTTTTCTTACAGTGGAATCAAGACGGCGGTTTTGCGATATGTGGAGACGCACGGCCTGAAACCGGCGATTGAAGAACGGCGGCGAGGGCTGGCGGTGATGGAGAAGCCGGGGTTCGAAGATGTTCTCCGTCTTTGCGACCGGGAAACGCTCGACCTAGCGGCGTCGTTTCAGCGGATGATGGTGAACGATCTGGTGGCGAAGACGCTGACGGCGGCGCGGGAGTATGACGTCCGAACGCTTTTTGTCAGTGGTGGCGTGGCCGCGAACCGGGAGTTGCGGACGACGTTTGAGCGTGAGGCGGGGATGCAAGGGCTACCGGTTTTCTTTCCGTCAAGAGCGCTCTCAACGGATAATGCGGCGATGATTGCGGCGGCGGCGTATCCGAAGTTTGTGCGCGGCGAGTTTGTGGCGATGGATTTTTCGGCGGAGGCGGGGATGGCGCTGCGGTAACGGCGGCCGCGAAAGAGTTGGGCCTGTGTCGAAATCGTCACATTTCCCAAGTACAATGATCGCGTGAAACCGACGATCTATGTGGTGGAAGACGATCCGGATATTTCCCGGCTGGTGCGGCATCATCTGGAGGGAGCCAGTTTCAACGTACGGCTCTACTCGACGGGCAACCTGGTGGTGGTGGATGCGGAGCGGCAGCGGCCATCGCTGTTTTTGCTGGACATCATGGTTCCGGGGAAAGACGGGTTGGAGCTTTGCCGGCAGATCCGGCAATCGGTGGCGCTGGCATCGGTGCCGGTAATTTTTCTGACGGCGAAGAGCGGCGAGGCTGACCGGGTGCTGGGGCTGGAACTGGGCGCGGACGATTACATTCCGAAGCCGTTCAGTCCGCGAGAACTGGTGGCTCGGGTCAAGGCGGTGCTGCGGCGGTTTGAGCGGCCGCTGCCGCCGTTGCCGACCAAGATCGAAGAAATCCACATTGACCCGAGCGCGATGACGCTGACGGTGCGGGGGAAGCAGGTGCCGACGACGGCGACTGAATTCCGGCTGCTGGACCATTTCATGCGCCATGCGGGAAGGGTGTTTACGCGCGACCAGTTGCTCGACTCGGTCTGGCGCGACACGGCGTACGTGACGCCGCGGTCGGTGGATGTTTATGTGCGGCGCATCCGGGAAAAGATCGAGGCCGATCCGGAAAACCCGCGCCATCTGCGGACGGTGCGGGGGGCCGGCTATCGTTTTGAGGTTGCGCGTTGAGAAAGCGCATCTTCTTCAAGCTGATGTTTGTGTTTTTGCTGGTGATCGGCGCGACCGCGATCACACTGCAGTGGACCGTGCATGAGGTGTGGGAACGCACTCTGCACGAGCAGATCAAGCTGGATCTCAAACAAAAAGTCCTGATGTTTGCGCATCGCGTGGAAGCGGGCGGGGGAAGACCTCTGGCAGACATCACCTCGCAGGAAGGGCAGGCGGCGGGAGCGCGGGCGACGGTGATCGATCCGACGGGCAAGGTGTTGGCTGATTCGGAAGCGGACCCAACCACGATGGAAAACCACATGCACCGCAAGGAGTTTGTGGCGGCGCTGGCGGGTGAGGTGGGGGTGGACGAGCGCAACAGCCAAGCCCTGGGAGTTCCGTTTGTTTATGTGGCGGCGCCGATTGCGGGAGGGGCGGTGCGGTTAGCGTATCCGTTGCCGGAGGCTGAAACCACGGACCGGCCGCTGCGGATGGCGTTGTTGTGGGGATCGCTGGCGGCTTTTGTATTTGCGATGCTGGTGGCGGTAGCGGCTTCGCAGTACGTAGGAGCACGGCTGCAGAGGATCGTGAATTTTGCGGAGCGGGTGGCAGGGGGAGACCTGACGGCGCGAATCGCGTCGAGCTCGACGGACGAGATAGGGCAAGTGGCGGCGGCGCTGGACAAGACGACGCGGCGGGTGGAAGAGAGTTATGCGCGGCTGCAAACCAGCCAGCGCGAGCTGGAAACTCTGCTGAACAGCATGCAGGACGCGGTGGTGGCGGTGGACGCGGATGGGCGAATCCAGTGGGCGAACCGGAGCATGGACCGGCTGTTGAGCCGAGCTCCGCGGCTGAATGCTCCGCTGATTGACAGTGTGCGCGATCCGGATTTTCTGGAGGCGATTCAAGCGGCAGCGCGCGACCAGGGAGTGACGTCGGCGCGGTCGAACACGATCGCGGCGGGCCGGACCTTCGATGTTACGGCAGCGCCGATGCCGGGAGGGGGGGCGGTGGCGGTGCTCCGCGATCTGACGGAGACCGAGCGGATGGAAAAGAGCCGGCGCGATTTCATCGCCAATGTTTCACACGAGCTGCGCACGCCGCTGACTTCGATTCAGGGATACACGGAGACGCTGCTGGACGGGCCGCTTGAAGATGCGCACTTGCGGGAATTTCTGGAAATTATCCGCAAGAATGCGGCGCGCATGTCGCGGCTTACCGAGGACCTGCTGACGCTGGCGCGGGTGGAATCGGGCGAACACCGGTTTGACAAGCAGCGGGTGAGCGCCGAGGAATTGCTGCAGGATGCGCAGGAAAGTTTTCGCGAAGTGGCACGGCCGTATGGAGTGGAACTGGCGGTGGAGAATTCGGTTCCGGCGGGCACGGTGAATGCGGACCGGGAGGCGATCCACCAGATATTTTCGAACCTGATTGAGAATGCGCTGAAATATGCGGCCACGGGAAAGAAGATTGTTCTGGGAGCGCGGCCGGCGGGCGACGGGGTCGAGTTTGGGGTCGAATTTTACGTTCAGGACTTTGGGCCCGGCATTTCTTCGGAGCATTTGCCTCGTCTATTCGAGCGCTTCTATCGTGTGGATAAAGCGCGGTCGCGGGAATCGGGTGGGACAGGGCTGGGACTAGCCATCGCGAAGCATATCGTTCTGGCGCATGGAGGAACGATTCGGGCGGAGAGCGAACTGAATCACGGTTCGACGTTTCTTTTTACGCTGGCCGCGTCGGAGAAGAGTTCGGAGTAGATGGCGGGCAAGGTGCCGAGCCTTTTCAAGCAGTTTTCAACCAGGAGAAAAGCAAATGGTCAGCTCCGGGACTCGAAAGTGCCGCCGTTTCTCTCATCAATCCTTTCAATCCTTTCAATCCTTAGTTATCTGCGTTTTGATTTTCCTGATTACATTTCTGAATACGACGGCGTCCGTGGCCCAAACCTCGGCGGCAGCTCCGCCTGAAGGCGCATTGGTCGAGGCGATGAAGGCGAATCCAGGACTGCTGAAGGGGTTCGAGGAGCTTCTGGGCAAGCTGCAGCAAGGCGTTCAGTTTCCGGGGGCGATGGGCCAGAGTCGTCTCTTGCCGTTACTGCCGGGAACGATGATTTTCTATGGCGCGTTTCCCAACTATGGGGAGTCACTTCACGAAGCACAAACCGTGTTCGACGAGGAAGTGCAGCAGAACCCGGCGCTACATGAGTGGTGGCGGCAAGGCGAGCTGGCGACGGATGGCCCTAAGGCCGAGAGTTGGGTGAATAAGGTCTATCAACTGTCTCAGTTTCTGGGAGATGAGTTGGTAGTGTCGAGCGGAGTTGCGGACAGCCGGGGACCGAATTGGCTGATTCTGGCGGAGGTGCGAAAGCCAGGGCTGAAGGATTTTCTACAGCAGATGTCCAAGGAGCTCGGAGTCAATGAGAAGCCTGCGGTGCGGGTGATGGATCTGCACGAACTTAGTACTGCGAGTGACCTTGGTGGAGTGCAGCAACCGGCGATCCTGGTTCGTCCCGACTTTGTGATCGTGGCGCGCGATGTGGTGGCGCTGAGTAAGTTCAATGCGCGACTCGAAGCGAGCGTCCGCGAGTTTGCATCTACGCCGTTCGGGGAACGGGTGACGCAGGCATACGACGGCGGTACGACGGTTGTGGGGGCGCTTGACCTCGAGGAACTTCTGAAACAGCTCCCAGCGCGCCCCAGAGAGAGTCAGGAAGTTTTCGAGAAAACAGGTTTTGGTGAGATGAAGTATCTGGTTTGGACACATAAGAGTGTGGCGGGCCGCGCAGCCACCGAAATGGAATTGAGCTTTGCAGGTGCGCGGCATGGAGTAGCGGGCTGGCTGGGCGCGCCCGGGCCCATGGGCAGCCTCGATTTCGTTTCACCAAAGGCAATCATGGCGGGCGCGGTGCGATTGCAGAATCCTGCGCAGATATTTGACGACGTCAGGGAGCTTTCGACCACTTCGAACCCCAACGCGTTCGCAGCGATGGAACAGATGGAAGCGGTATTCAAAGTGAGTTTGAAGGAGGATTTAGTTGGGCGTCTGGGCGGTGAAGTCGCATTCGAACTGGACGACGTAAATCCGCCGGCGGCTGCGTGGAAGGTCATTCTTCAGGTCCATGATGCCGACCACTTGCAATCGACGTTGGGCACATTGCTGGCGGCGGCGCACCTGAATGGGCAGCAGTCCGAGGAAGAAGGAGTCACATACCACACTTTGAACATGCCTTCAGCGGGCAAGACGCTTGAGATCAGCTATGTTTTTGCCGACGGGTATCTGGTCATCGCTTCCAGCCGCGAAGGCGCGGGCGAGGCAGTTCGACTGCATCGGTCCGGTGAATCATTGAACAAGTCCGCGAGTTTTCTCGCGTCGCGTCCCTCAATTTACGGTTCGCAAGCCTCGGCCTTGCTATACGAAAACCCGGTTGCAATGGTGGCGCTGAGTATGCGCCGGGCTTCACCGGAGATGGCCAATTTCTTTTCCCAGTCGTTTTTTTCGCAATCGGCGGTCGAGGGCGCGCCGGTGGTGGTCAGCGTCTATGGTGAGGAAAATGCGATCCGCGAAGTCAGCTTAAATCGAGGAGTGGACGCGGGAGCGGTCATGGTGGTGGCGGGGATCGCGATTCCCAATCTAATGCGGGCGAGGATGGCCGCGAATGAATCGAGCGCGGTCGGGACGATACGCGTGGTGAACACGGCGCAAATCGCATACGCGGCCACCTATAAACCGAGGGGCTTTGCCGGCGACCTGGCCACACTTGGTCCACCTGCGGGTGGAACCGGCGCCAGGTCTCCGGACCATGCGAACCTGATTGACGCGACAATCGGGAATGCAAGTTGTACTGCGGGCGAGTGGTGCACGAAGTTCGGATTCCAGTTCAGTATGGCCGCGGTGTGCACAAAAGAGCGGTGCAACGATTTTGTGGTCGTTGGTACTCCAGTCAACAGCGGCGCGGGATCGAGAAGCTTTTGTTCGACAGGGGACGCGGTGATTCGTTCCAACCCTGGTCCTCCGCTGGCGTCGCCAATCAGTGTGGCGGAATGCCAGGCGTGGACGCCTCTACAATAGTAAACGCGAGTAAATTCACCGGGTTTTAACTTCCCTGTAGGCGGGGGGAACTATGATAGGGGCAGGGTAGTGTATGAGGCGCGTCCGGAGATGGGGTGCGCGCATCGAATTGAGCAGGTGGGTCAATGTTTCTTTGTTTCTTTGGACGCTACTCTTGGGCACCAGTCCTGGACACTACGGTTTGACAATACTTTGGACACTCCTATGAGCACAGCCAGCGTAAAGACGCCTTTTCCGGAGCCGGCACATTCGGTCCTGGTGCAACGGACCGTGGAAGCCTGCGAGCTGGCACGTCAGGCCGCAGCGATTGCGGCGGAGGGAATCGCAACGGGGTCAATGTCGCGACTGAATGACATCCGGGAGTGCGAAAAAGCGCTCGATGCGATCGATCTGGAAGTGGATTCGGGTGTTACCTCCACGATCACGCGCGTGCCGGAGGCGGAAACCCGGCAACTGCTGGCGTGCATGAAGGTGATGATCGGGCTGGAGCGCATTGGAGACCTGCTGTTGAGTTTTGCCACGAGCGCGCAGGCGGCGGGAGGACGACTTGATTCGCAGGATGCCCGCGACCTGACGCAGATGGCGACGATCCTGGAAAAGATGCTGGCGGATGTTGGACAATCATTTTCGCAGCGCGACGTGCAGAAAGCGATTGAAGTGCTGCGAGCCGATGCGGAGATGGACCGGCTGCGCAATATCATTTTTCTGCGGCATATTGAGAACCCCGAAAACGTGGCGCACCACGCCAGCCTGCAAGTGATCTTCATGACGCAATCTTTGGAACGCGCGGGCGACCATGCCAAGAATCTGGCGGAAGAAGTTTGCCACTTTGTCAGTGGACGAAGCATCCGGCACGTGTTGATGGCTTACGACAAGCCGAAAGAGCAGATGTTTATTGAATGGCTGCGGCATAGGGAAGAGAAGACGCATTAGGGGCGGGTGTCGAAGTATCCGAAGTTGGTTTGAAGTAGAGTGTGGAGTTGGAAGAATGCGGGAGGCCTTTGGCTTCCCGTATTTTTTTGTGCCGGGCTTCTGTGAGGAATCGTCAGCTGGTGATGGGCCGGAGTAGTGTCGGGCGCTTGACAGGGTAATCCTCCGAGGCGAGACTCGATTCAGCGCTTTCAGGAATGACTGCTGAGGCAAGTGAGATGTCTGGATCTGCCCAACCCGAAGACCGGATTCCTGCGGTGAACGTCGCGGGCGCGATGGCGGCGCGGGAAGAGAGTTTCGCGGCGGGCGGCGTTTCGTCCAGCGGCGGCGGCGGGACGCTGGCGGAACCTGAACTGGATGCAGCGCTGCAGTTGCTGGTGGAGCGCGCGCAGTACATCACGGGCGCCACGGGAACGGCGCTGGCTTTGCCGCAGGGCGATGAGATGGTTTGCCGCGCGAGCGCGGGATTATCGGCTCCGGCGGTGGGCGCGCGATTGCAGGTACGGTCGGGATTGACGGGCGAAAGCATAGCGCGGCGGCAATTGCTGCGCTGCGACAATGCGGAGAGCGATCCGAGGGTAAATCTGGAAACTTGCCGGGCACTGGGGATTGCTTCGATTGTGGTTCTGCCGCTGCTGCGGCGCAGCGGCGAGGTGCGCGGGCTGTTCGAGTTGTTCTCGGACCATCCGTATGCGTTTGAAGAGCGCGATCTGATTGCGCTGGAGCGGATGGCCGACCTGACGTTGACGGCGCTCGATCTGGCGGAGCAGCGGCAGAATTTTTCCGCTTCTTCTTCTTCTTTTTCTTCTTCTGCTGCTGCTGCACTGCCTCCGACGGAGCGAGAGAGGCCGATTGCTGCTGCTGCGCCTAGCGTTGTCGCTGCTGCGCCTAGCGTTGTCACTGCTGCGCCTAGCGTTGTCACTGCTGCGCCTAGCGTTGTCACTGCTACTCCGAGCATTATTCCTGCTGCGCCGAGCGAGGTCAGCGGGGATTCTTCTGTCGTTCGTGACCATGGGCTTCATCCGGATGAGGGCGGGGGTGAGGCGACGACGAGTGCGGAGGCGGCGGATGCGACGAAGCCGGTTGCGTCCGAGTCGTTTGGCGGACCGGTTGCCGAACCTGATGCTGAATCTGTTGCCGATGTGGAGGCGATTTCTCCGCAGGAATTATTGCCAGCGCAGTCTTTTATTCCGGAGGCGATGCGGCGGGTACAGAAATGCGCTTCGTGCGGATTCCCGGTCTCCGAGGGAAGAACACTATGCCTCGATTGCGAGAAGAAAGACAAGGACAAGAAGCGCGACCAGAAGTTGGAGGAGGCGCGGCTGCAGACGATTGAGGCTGGGGTACAGGCATCGGCTTCGCGGGAAGATGCTCAGCCGGACGTGGGGGCGGCGCAGAGGCCGGAGGGGGAAATTCTGCCACCGTTTCTGGCCAATGCGGTACCGGCAGAAGAATCGTGGCTGGCGAACCACGTCAATTTGCTGGCGATCGTCGTGCTGATCGTGGGCATTCTGGTTGCGGTGGTGGTGTTTCGATAGCTGTGCCACAAAGGGTGACGTTTGTGGTTGGTAATTGGTCTTTGGTCGTTGTTCATTGTTGATTGGTCGTTGTTGATTGGTCGTTGTTCTATCGGCATTCTTTCCGATTCTGTTTCATCTTCTTTTTCGTCCGTGGTGGCTCGTGCTTATCTCGGTTGCGACATTTTGTGTGTTGGTACGGCTTCTGCTTCCGCCGAAGGGAGATTCAAAGTAGTCCACTACCGACCCCGGTACAAACTGAGATACTTGGGAGCAAATGTTTCTGTTTCTCTTGACAACGGAGCAGTGGAGACCATACTCTGCGCTTAATCCTTGCTAAGCTACATGGTTGTCAGGGTAGACGTTATTAGGGTGAGCAGTGTCAGGGCGGGCAAGGTTACGTCAGACAGAGATAGGTCCAACAGAGATACAACACAGGTGCTCAGACATGAAAAATGTGTATGAAGTTTTACGGCAGAAGGAACTGGAGCTGACCCGGCTGGAAAAAGAAGTGGAAGCCTTGCGCGTGGCGGCTCCGCTGCTTTCGGAGGAAAAGGAAACTCTAGCGGAAGCTCCGAAGCCGACTTTGACGACGACGCAACCGCAGCCGGTGCGGATTCCGCCGGTGGTTGCCGCTCAGGGCGGGAACGCTCCATCGCGGGCGGCGGGCTGGGAAGACGCAGCCAAGCGCTGGCCATAGGCTAAGTCGCGTGCCGGGTTGGAGACGGGGCTTGCTCCGTGGTGTCGGTATTTGAATTAAGAAGTTTGAAGAGACGCTGATATGGCCCTGGGATCGAACGCGCTCCCAGGGCTATTTTTTTGGTCGGAATACGAAGCAGGCGATGGACTGATGCGAATTGATTTCAGTCCTGCGATGCGAAGGCCAGAGCCAGGATCGCTTTCTGTTCCACTTCGTGGGCTTTGGCCGATCCGGTGGCTGGGCTGGAAGCGGCCGAGCGTTTCACGGAATGCACGGGGCGGTCGCCGACGAGTTGTTTGAGGCGGGGCAGGACGTAGAAAAGCGCACCCATGTTGGCCGGCTCTTCCTGCACCCAGACGATATCTCGCGCGGAGCTATGACGTTCGAATTCGGCGGCGAGTTCAGCTTCGGGGAAGGGATACATCTGCTCGAGAAACACGATGGCGGTGGTGGTGTCGTTGCGGCGTTGACGTTCGGCGCGCAGTTCGTGACCGATCTTGCCGGTGCAGATGAGAATGCGTTTGGCGTCGTGCACTTCGGTGTCGGGAATTACGGGCAGAAATTTCTGTTGGCTGAGGTCCTGGACGGGAGACAGGGCGTCGGGATGACGCAACATGCTTTTCGGCGTGAACACGATCAGCGGCTTTCTCCACTTGCGGAGAGCCTGGCGACGGAGCAAGTGGAAATACTGTCCGGCGTTTGAGGGCTGGCAGATCTGGATGTTGTCACGCGCGGCCAACTGCAAAAAACGCTCGATGCGGGCGCTGGAATGCTCCGGACCCTGGCCTTCGTAGCCGTGGGGCAGAAGCAGAACCAAGCCGGAGAGCAGATTCCACTTGTCTTCGCCGGCGCAAACGAACTGATCGATCACGGCCTGCGCGACGTTGGCAAAGTCGCCGAACTGGGCTTCCCACAGGACCAGAGCTTCGGGATAATCGCGGCTGTAGCCGTATTCAAATCCCATGACGCCGGCTTCGGAAAGCGGCGAGTTGTAGATATCGCAGGCGGCTTGTCCGGGAGCGATGTGGCGCAGCGGGACATATTCCGATTCATTTTCAATATCGAGAAGCACTGAGTGGCGCTGATTGAAGGTGGCGCGGCGTGAGTCTTGTCCGCTGAGACGCACGGGAATTCCCTGCTTGACGAGGCTGGCAAAAGCGAGCGCTTCGGCCATGCCGTAATCCACGGGCTTTTTGCCGGTTCCCATTTCCTGGCGCTGCTCGAGCAACTTCTTCACCTTGGGATGAATGTGGAAGCCCTCGGGATAAGTGGTCAAACGTTCGGTGAGTTCCACCAACTCTTCGGGAGCGACACCGGTGGGTCGTTCGTATTCGGGTTTATAGCGGCCACCGAAGTAGTCATCCCAATAGCTGGGGAGATCACGCATCATTGGTTTCTTGGTGAACCTGGTTGCGGCCTTCTGCGCGATTTCGTACTCGTCCTTGACCGCTTTGGCTTGGGCGGCGACGGCGTCGTCGTCCATGCCGATGTATTTGGCATAAATCTGGTAGAGCGGAGGATGCTCTTTGATTGCTTTGTACATGAGGGGCTGAGTGACGGTGGGATCATCCACTTCGCTGTGGCCGTGACGGCGATAGCCGATGAGGTCGACGATGACATCGGTGCCGAATTTGTAGCGGTATTCGGTGGCGATCCGCGAAATGCGCATGACGGCATCGACGTCTTCGCTGTTGACATGGAAAATTGGAATTGCCTGACGCCGCGCCAGCTGGGCGGAGAAGCGCGAAGAGTGTTCTTCATGGCAATTGGTGGTGAAGCCGACGAGGTTGTTGACGATGATGTGGATGGTGCCGCCGACGGTGTAACCACCGAGGTCGGCATAGTTCATGGTTTCGGCGGTGATGCCTTGTCCGGCGAACGCGGCGTCGCCGTGAACAAGCAAGGGCAGGTATTTGGCTTTGCCGCCTTGGCCGGCGCGGTCTTGCTTGGCGCGGGTGCGTCCGACGGTGACGGGATCGACGGCTTCAAGGTGGCTGGGATTCGAAGCGAGATGAATATGAATTTGCTTTCCGCTGGGGGTGACATATTTGCCGGTCGCACCCATGTGGTACTTCACGTCGCCGGATCCCAGGACGCTGCGGGGATCGACGTCTTCAAATTCGGCGAACACTTCTTCGGCGGGACGATTGGCGACATGGATCACGACATTGAGGCGTCCGCGATGACTCATGCCCATGACCAGTTGAACGGCGCCGTGTTCGCCGGCTACGTCGAGAACCTGATCGACGGCGGTCAACAGGGAGGTACCGCCTTCGAGGGAGAATCGTTTGTTGCCGAGATAGCGCTGTTGCAGGGTCTGCTCGAACAGATCGGCGCGCAGCAGGACGTTGAAGGCATTCTGCTGATCGACGGCGGCGGGTGTGCCTTCGATTTGTTCCTGGATCCAACGGCGGCGCTCGGGGTCGGCGATGTGCATGAACTCGACACCGACGCTGCCGCAATAGATGCGGCGAGCCTCGCGAGCAAATTCGTTGTCGCTGGCGATTTCGAGGTCAGGATGAGGTTGCGGGGGCAGGAGGCCAAGGGGATTGAGTTCGGCCTCGAGATAGCCAAACTGACGAAAGAGGTTGAAGACGCGCTCGCGCTCGTATTTGTCGATGATTCCGTTGGCCGAGGTCTTGGTCGTAGCTTTGGCAGGGTTGCGAGTTGAAGTCGCCATAATGATGTCTCTATAGAATAACGGATGAGAAGAGAGCTGGGGCCGATTCAGGGCAGGAAATGAGGCACGACCTTTATTAACACGATTATGGACTAGAATACGGCTGCTCGACGATCGGAGGCTGTGTGGACAATGGAATTGTGGATGTGCGGAGTCGCTACCCGGTGCCGGAGACTTTGGCGCGGCTGGAAGAGATCCTGAAAGATAAAGGGATCACGGTATTTGCGCTGATCGACCACAGCGGGGAAGCGGAAAAAGCCGGGCTGAAAATGCGTCCAACACAGTTGCTGGTTTTTGGGAGTCCGAAGGCAGGGACGCCGTTGATGGTGGCTGCGCCGCGGCTGGCGATTGATCTTCCGCTGAAGGCGCTGGCGTGGCAAGACGAAAAAGGGCAGGTGTGGCTTTCTTATAATGCGCCGGAATACCTGCAGCAGCGGCACGGCTTTCCGGAAGCGCTGGTGAAGAACATTGCCGGAATCGCGGGGCTGGTGGAGCAGGCGGTGGAATAATGGCGGGCTGTGTCGTCGCGTTCGACAACTTTCGTCGCTGAGAATATGGTCGAGCGCATGGCTGAGAATATGGCTGAAAACTCCAATCCCAACCGGGCGCGCGATCATCTGGCGAACGAACGGACTTTTCTGGCGTGGTTGCGGACGGGCATTGCGACCATCGTGTTCGGATTTGCGATCGGGCGATTTTCGATTGCGCTGCGGGAATTCATGAAGCTGCAGGGATACAGCTCCGCCGTAACGCCCGGCCTGACGACCTGGCTGGGGATTATTTCTACAGTGGGCGGAGTGCTGCTGATTTTTGCCGGGCTGCAGCGCTACAACAAAACCAAGATACAACTCGACAGCAACAGCTTCGAACCAGCCGGATATGTGATTGATCTGGTGTCGTGGCTGTTGGGGATTTTTGGATTAGTGCTGGGGGGATATCTGGCGTATATCGCAGTTTTCAGCAAGTGAGGCAGGGGTGAAATGGGCGAGACGAAACGAGTGATGCATGGCGCATGACGACGAGAAGGAAGCTGCGGGCCGGGCTGCGGCGAAACTGGTGCGGGATGGCGAGGTGGTTGGATTGGGTACGGGCTCGACCGCATACTTCGCGGTGGTCGCTCTCGGCGAGCGAGTGAAGGCGGGACTGAAGATGGTGGGGATTCCGACCTCGATTAAGACTGGCGAGCTGGCGCGCGAAGTGGGGATTCAGCTGACGACACTGGACGAGCATCCGGAGATTGACATCACGATCGATGGGGCGGATGAAGTGGGTCCGAAGCTGAATCTGATCAAGGGCGGCGGAGGCGCGCTGACACGGGAGAAAGTGATTGCCACGGCGTCGAAGAGGATGGTCGTGGTCGCGGACTCGAGCAAGGTGGTTGCTGTGCTGGGAAAGTTCCCGTTGCCGGTGGAGGTGATCGCATTTGCGCGAACGGTGGTGGAGAAGAGAATTGCGTCGCTGGGCGGGTCACCCAAGGTGCGCACGAAAGCCGACGGCAGTTTTTATGTGACCGACAACGGGAATCAGATACTCGACTGCAACTTTGGGGAAATCAAGGATCCAGCGGCGCTGGCGCGGATTCTGAGTGACACGCCGGGCATTGTGGAACATGGACTGTTTATCGGGATTGCCAAGATGGCGCTGGTGGGAAAGGGCGGGACGGTAGAGGAGCTTCGAGCCTAGCTTTTTTTCGCAGACAGTCATGCTGTGACATTCATGCTGCGACAGTCATGCTGTGACACTCATGCTGCGACATTCATGCTGCGACAGCCATGCTGCGACGATCATGCTGCGACGATCTCGCGGAGGGCGGACAGCAGCCGCTCGACTTCCTCGATGGTGTTGTAGTGCACGAGGCCGATGCGCAGGAAGCCGCCGAGACGCTCGACATCGAGTTGCTCGGTGAGGTTGATCGCATAATAGTTTCCATCCCAGGTGAAGAAGCCGCGGTCGCCGAGTTTGGTTGCCAGTTCGAGCGGGGTGTGGCCGGCGATGCGAATGGCGAAGGTTGAGCAGCGCTCGTCGAAGCGGCGCGGGTCGGTGATGCCGTAGAGCTTTAATCCGGGGATGGCGAGCAAGCCAGCGATCATCGTCTCGGTCATTTTGCGTTCGTGCGGATGGATGGCATGGTGAGCGGCGAGGATTGCGGCGCGGCGCGATATTTGCGGCTGGGAAGGCGCGAGTCCCGCGTCCGCACGGCGGCCTAATTCTTCCCAATAATCGACGCAGGCTTTAATTCCGGCGATGCATTCGTGGGTTAGAGTTCCCCACTCCCAGCAGTTGGGAATGTTGTCGGTGTTGGGACGGAGCTTGTAGGGAGTGAGGCGCTTGAGATGCTGGCGTTTGCCGTAGAGAACTCCCATGTGGGGGCCGAAGAACTTGTAGGTGGAGCAGGCGAGAAAATCGCAGTCGAGGGCGCGCACGTCGATGGGGCCGTGAGGAGCGTAGTGGACGGCGTCGATATAGCTGAGGGCTCCGGCCTGGCGCGCGAGTTGGACGACGTGGGCGACGTGGTTGATGGTGCCGGTGGCATTGGAGGCATAGCCGGCGGCGACGAGGCGGGTGCGCGGGCCGATTTTTTCAGAGAGATCCTGCATGTCGAGGGAGCAATCGGCCGGGTTAAATTTCGCGGCGCAGATGACGACACCTTTTTCTTCAAGAGCCTTCCAGGGTGAAAAATTGGCGTCATGATCGAGCAGGGTGAGGACGATTTCGTCGCCGGGGACGAGTTCGCGTCCGATGGCGCGGCTGATGGCGTAGGTGAGCGTGGTCATGTTCTGACCGAAGACGATTTCATCGGCATCGCAATTGAGAAAATCAGCCATGGCGGAGCGCGCGGCGGTGATCAGTTGCTCGGTATTGCGGCTGGTGGCGTAAGCGCCTCCGGTGTTGGCGTTGTTGCGGGAAAGATAATCGGCGATGGCGGCAATTACCTGTTGCGGGACTTGCGTGCCGCCGGGGCCATCCATAAAGACCGCGGGATTTCGGTTGACGGTTTGCGCGAGTGCGGGAAACTGGGCGCGAACCCAGGCGAGATCGAGCGCGGTGGCTGACGCGGAAGTCGGTTCAGCGATGGGCATAGCGGACATTCTAATTGATGGCGGGCAGAGGGCTTGCGGCTTGCGCGGAGGCTTCTATGAGTGCCGAGAGGCGCGGGCGCGATTCAGGCAACTCGTTCGGGGTTGGGCTGCCTGATTTTTCCTTTGTTGGCCGCGTCGAGACGGATGCGCGTAACTCGCGTTGTTTCCTGGACGAGATCGTTCGTGGCCCGATTTCCGTCGCCGGCCATGACAGAACCGGCGGCCAGGGCAAAGCGCAAGGCGTCCGATTGGTCCTCAAAATACAGAATGACTTGACCCGACATAGATACTTCTCCTGAGTCCGACTTTCCAACGGCCGCGTGGAGCAGGCACGACTGGCAAAGGATCAAATTAAGACGCAGGTGGCGCTGCCATCGACAAGGGTCGATGAGAATTCCAGTTGCTGTGATTGTCGGAGAATGGAAGCGCCGGTGATAGTGCCTTGGCTGGTTCTCACGTTTTGACGCGCGAGGTGATTCGGCGGTGATTGAAAATTGAAATTGAAATTAATCGAATTGGGCACGCGACGTGGCGGACGCGTTGCGGACAAAGGTGGCTGCAGCCGATCGCGTTGCACTCGGCCGTTGTTTCAGTGTAGATTCGAAGATATCTCTCGCTTAGCCGATATGCTGAAGGAATCGTTAGAACGGGGTGGATGGTTCAGAGTTGTGTGTGTGCTCTGCGTCGCCCTGGTGTGCGTGATGGGGACGGTGCAGGCTACCCACTCGCATTCTGAGGGCTCGGCGACATCTCATCACACCTGTACGATTTGCGCGACGGCTCATGCCGGGGTTAGTACGCAGACGGCAACGTCCGCGCCGGTTTTGGCTGCTGCGCCGCTGGCAATTTTGGTGGCAGAAGTTTCGCCGACCTTCCGTCCGGCCACCACGCAGTTCATTCGCCCTCCACCGGCGCTCTGATCCCGGTCTCATCCCCAGGTATTTCCAGAAGCAATTCTAAAAGTGGTTCTAAAAGTAGTTCTGAACAACCGCGAACTTCGATTCGGCATCGATCTGGCATCGATTTGATAATCGATCTGGCGTCGGACTCGCTCCAAGGCCAATTTCTATTGGAGGAATGATGGATTTATTTTCTAAAAGCTGGCGGGCTGCAGCTATGGCCGTTGCCGTGGTGTTGAGTGTTATGGCGGCGAACGCGCAGTCTGGCAGCAATTCAGGATCGATCAGCGGTACGGTGCTTGATCCGTCGGGCGCGGTGGTGGCGAATGCCAGCGTTGAGATTCATAATCCGGTGACCGCCTATGACCGGAAGACCACGAGCGACAGCAAGGGCAATTTCGGTTTTGTGAACGTCCCGTTTAACAACTACCACATGACGGTGACGGCAGCGGGATTTGATAAGACGGCGCAGGATGTGGAGGTGCGCTCGGTGGTGCCCGCGAGTGTACAGGTCAATCTTCAGGTATTGGCTTCGACGACGACGGTTTCGGTTGAGGCAGCGGGTGATCTGGTGGAAAACGATCCGACATCGCATCAGGACGTAGACAGGGAATTGATCGACAAACTGCCGATGGGAAGCGGATCGTCGTCGATGAGCACGCTGGTGGGGCTGGCGACGCCGGGAGTGGCGTCGGATTCCGATGGGCAGATTCACGGATATGGCGACCACGCGGAGAATTCATTCTCGATCGATGGGCAGCCGATGACCGACCAGTCGAGCAAGACGTTTTCGAATCAGGTTCCGGTCGATTCGATCCAGTCGATGGAAGTGATCGCGGGCGCGCCCCCTGCCGAGTATGGAGGCAAGACCAGCGTGGTGATTGTGGCGGCTACGCGCTCGGGCCAGGGGATTACGAGTCCGCACGGCAGCATCACGACTTCTTACGGATCGTTCGGGTCGTCGAATTTGTCGGCTGATGTTGCCTATGGAGGCAAGAGCTGGGGCAATTTCATTTCCGTGGGCGGGATGAACAGCGGGCGATTTCTGGACGCGCCGGAGTTTGCGGTGATCCACGACAAAGGCAACGAACAGAACTTGTTTGATCGCGTGGACTTCCAAATCACATCGAACGATTCGATCCACCTGAACTTCGGCTACAGCCGGAGCTGGTTCCAGACGCCGAATTCGCTGGATGCGGAGAATGCGACGGCGTGGAGCGGACTGAGCGGTGTTTTGCCGGCGGTGGAGGACTATAACGGGATCTCTCCGACCGGCGAGGTGGTTGGAGCGGCGGATCAACGCTCCAAGATTGGGACGTTCAATATCGCGCCGTCGTGGACGCGGCTGATCAGCACGCACTCTGTATTCACCCTGGGCGCGTTTGTGCGGCGCGACGATTACAACTACTACCCGAGCAAAGATCCGTTTGCTGACCTGGGACCGCCGAGCCTGCAGCGGCAGTCGGTGGGGCAGAACCGGACGCTTACGAACGCGGGGATTCGGTCCGATATTTCTTACGTCAGGGGTATTAACAACATCAAGGCGGGAGCGACCTACGAACAGACATTTCTGAATGAGAACGACACGATTGGAATTGTCGATCCAGCGTACAACGCGCCGTGTATCAAAGCCTCGCCAGTAACGGCGCTGAATCCGAACCCGTATGTACCCGCGCCGGGATTCAGCGATCCTTCGCAGTGCACCGGCGCGTACCTGCCGAACACGCTGGCGACGTATGGAAGTTTGGGCTATGTGTCCGGTGGCCAGCCGTATAACCCGAACCCAGTTTTTTATCCCGTGTTCAACCCGGTGCTGGCGCCGTATGACTTGACCCGTGGGGGAATCTCGTATGTCTTCAACGGCCATACGGATGTGAAAGAGTTGGCTCTGTATGTACAGGATGCGATCAGCTTTGGCCACTGGTCGATGAATCTGGGCTTGCGCGGGGACGTTTACAACGGGCTGACGACGGCAAGCCAGGCTGAGCCTCGGATAGGAATTTCGTACAACGTCAAAAAGACGGGTACGGTTCTTCGCGTGTCCTATGCGCGGACGTTGGAGTCTCCGTTCAATGAGAACCTGATTCTTTCGAGCATCGGGTGCAGCAATGCGGTATTGAATCCGCTGCTGGCTTGCAGTCCGAGCCTGGCGGGTTTGGCGAATCCGTTGAGCCCTGGATTTCGCAACGAATTTCACGCCGGACTGGAGCAGGCTTTCGGGAGGTATCTAGTTTTTTCGGGCGAGTGGATTACGAAATACACGCACAATGGCTACGATTTCAGCGTGCTCGGCAACACTCCGATAACGTTCCCGATCGAGTGGCACAATGCGAAAATTCCGGGGTATGCGGGGACGCTCAAAGTGCCGAATCTGCATGGCTTTACGGCGCAGATGGTGTTTTCGAGCGTGGCGGCGCGGTTCTTTCAGCCGCAGATTGGCGGGGCGGGCGCGACGGTATCGACTGGCGCAGGACTCCCGTTCCGTATCGATCATGACGAGAAGTTCAACCAGACTACGCATTTGCAATATCAGCCGTGGAAGACCGGTCCGTGGTTCGGGGGGAACTGGCGCTATGACAGCGGACTGGTGGCGGGCAATGCGCCATGCTACGGAGTCGAGGCGGGGAATAATTGTCCGCAGTCGACAATGATCGGCGGACAGCCGGCGGTGATGTTGCAGGATACTTTTGGAAATCCGTTAAGCGCCGATCAGGAGTTTGAAGCTGGATTTACATGCGATGGAGCGCATGCAACTCCGACGACTCCGCTGCCCTCGGCGACTTGCCTGGCATCGCAGTTTGGATCGAACCGCATCAGAGTGCCGGCGCCGAACACCGAGAACGACGACCGCAATCCGCCGCGGATTGCGTCGCGCAACCTGTTCGATCTTTCGCTGGGTCACGACAACCTTTTCAAAGGCGACCGCTATAAATGGAGCCTGCAGTTGACGGCGATCAACGTGGCTAACAAAACGGCGCTGTATAACTTTTTGTCGACTTTCAGCGGAACCCATTTTGTGACGCCGAGGGCGCTGACGGCGCAGTTGGGATTCCATTTTTAAGGCGGCAATCTACGCGCTGTAACGACCGGATGACGTTTTGTCTGTTCGGGCGGGCGGAAAGCCGGGCTCTCCGCCCTTGATTCTTTGCTTTTGGTTACTGGGATTCATCCGCTTGCTGTTTCTATAACTTAGCCAGTCGGCATTTCCGACGATGCCAAACCGTCAGTAATCATCATTCCACACCGTCATCTCCCCGGTTACGGAAGTTTATGCAGGAACACCGTCGATCCTTTTCCGCCCGTCATCTGCCTGATATCAATGAGTGTTGGCTCCATTTAAGCCGATCTATAACTCGATGGAATGGCGGCTCGGTTTGTCTGGGACGGGAGTGTGCCGGGAATGAAAACTTCTCGCCCTCAAAGCTGGAGGGAGATCAGCGCCGCCCCGCGTCTTTTTATCGCCGTGGTGGTGCTGTGCGGGACGACCATCCTGACGTATTCGGTGTGGCACGGGAGAAGCGAGAATCCGCTCAAGTTTTTCTGCTACCTGGTGATCGCGCTGGCCGCTTCGCGGCTCAAAGTGAACCTGCCGGGTATAACCGGCACGATGTCGGTGAACTTTCTGTTTCTGCTGCTGGGTGTGCTGGAACTGAGTTTGCCGGAAACCATGGCGCTAGCCTGTGCGGCTGTGGTGGTGCAATGTCTCGACTACGAAGTCCCGAATCCACTCCAACTCACTTTCAACGTCTGCTCGACTGCGCTGGCGATTGCGGTAACGTTTAGCGCGTATCGCTATTTCCTGCGGCAGAGCGCGGTACACAATCCGTCCACTTCGCTGTTTCTGGCGGCGTCGGTGTACTTTGTTGCGAATACGCTGCCGGTGGCGGCGGTTATTTCCTTGACCGAGCGGCGGTCGCTGCGAAAAATCTGGTCCGATTGCTATTTCTGGAGCTTTCCCTACTACCTGGTGGGCGCGGGCGTAGTGGGGATGATCAGCTGGCTGCACGGCTTCACGGACTGGCAGACATCGTTGCTGACGCTTCCGGTGGTGTACCTGATTTACCGCTCTTACCGCCTGTATCTGGGAAAACTTTCAGACGAGAAGCGGCATGTGGAAGAGATGGCGGACCTGCACATGCGCACGATCGAGGCGCTGGCGCTGGCCATCGAGGCGAAAGACCAGACGACGCATGACCATCTGCAGAGGGTCCGCGTGTATGCAGTCGAGGTGGCCAAGGAACTGGACGTGAGCGAAGCCGAGATGGAAGCGTTGCAGGCGGCGGCGCTGCTGCATGACATTGGAAAGCTGGCGATTCCGGAGCACATTGTTTCGAAGCCGGGGAGATTGACGCCGGAAGAATTCGAGAAGATGAAGATCCATCCGCTGGTGGGAGCGGAGATTCTGGAGCGGGTGCAGTTTCCGTATCCGGTGGTGCCGATTGTGCGGGCGCACCACGAAAAGTTTAACGGGACGGGTTACCCGCTGGGATTGCGAGGGACGGAGATTCCGATTGGGGCCCGCATTCTGGCGGCGGTGGATTTTCTGGATGCGCTGGCTTCGGACCGGCAATACCGGCGGGCGCTGCCATTGAATGAAGCTATGGCGCGGCTGGTGGAGGAATCGGGCAAGTCCTTCGATCCGGATGTGGTGAACGTGCTGCAGCGACGGTATGTGGAACTGGAACATTTGGTCCACGAACGCACGCACGGGCTGGTGAAGCAGAAATTATCGACGGAAGTTAAGGAGCAGGACGCGAATGTCGAGCCGGCAATCAAGCCGGCGGCCGGTTTTGCGGCGCAGGGACAGCGCCAGTCTCCGGAGCGAAGCTTTTTGGGATCAATTGCGGCGGCGCGGCAAGAAGCGCAAACTCTTTTCGAACTGAGCCAGGACCTGGGCGCGTCGCTCAGCCTGGGCGAAACGCTCTCGGTGTTTGCGGTAAAGTTGCGGCGGGCGATGCCTTACGACGCGATTGCGATTTACGTTAGGCACGGCGACGAACTGGTGCCGGAGTATGTGAATGGCGACAACTTCAGGTTGTTTGCATCGCTGCGGATTCCGATCGGGCAAGGACTCTCGGGCTGGGTGGCACAGAACCTGAAACCGATCCTGAACGGGAATCCGTCGGTGGAACCCGGTTATCTGAACGACATTTCAAAGTACAGCACGCTGAACTCAGCGCTGGCGGTGCCGCTGGAGGGTCTGCAGGGCGTGGTCGGAGTAGTGGCGTTGTATCACGCGGAGAAAGACTTTTTTACCTCCGACCATCTGCGCATACTGCTGGCGGTAAGTTCGAAGATGGCGCTGGCGATTGAAAATGCGATGAAGTATGAGCAAGCGGAAAGTTCGGCGGTCACGGACTATTTGACGGGTCTTCCGAATGCGCGCTCATTGTTTCTGCAACTCGACCGGGAGATGGCGCGCTGCAAACGAGACAGCACAAACCTGACGGTGATGGTCGCGGATCTGGACGGCTTCAAGCAGATCAACGACCGCTTTGGGCACCTGGAAGGCAATCGTGTGCTGCGGCTGTTCGCGCATTCGCTGAAAGAAACCAGCCGTGAATACGATTACGTGGCTCGGATGGGCGGGGACGAATTCGTGGTGATCGCTCCCGGGCTGACCACTGAGGCCGCGCTGCGCAAGGCGGAACAGATGCGGGAGCTGGCGCAGCAGGCGGGAAGAGATATCTGCAATGAAGACATTCTGTCGTTGAGCGTGGGTAAGGCAGTGTATCCCGAAGATGGAATGGACGCGGAAAAGATACTGTCGGAAGCTGACAAGCGCATGTATCTGCAAAAGCGCAGTCAATCGGGGCCGAAGAATCGGAGGCTGTATCCGCGAGTGCGGGGCCGGCTCACGGCTGAGATATCTGGTGAGAGCGTAGGGCACGCGCTGCTGGGCATTGTTACCAACCTGAGCCTGGGCGGCTGCTACATCGAAACCCGCGGTCTGCTGCTTTCCGGATCGAAGCTGAAACTGACCTTCTCGCATGAGCACACCAACGTTTCGATGGAGGGTGAGGTGGTGCGGATGGACATGGGCATCGGCGCGGCGGTGAAGTTCGAGGAAGCGACGCATGAGATCCGCGCGGCGCTACAGCGCATTCTGGAGCAACTGGCGGCTCTGGAAGCAGCGGTGGATTTAAAACGCAGCCAGACGGCGGCGGGACAGATCTAGTTTACGAAATGCAGAGCGGCATCAGGCGTGAGTGGCGAATGGCTGGATCTGGATCAGCGGCGCGCCATTAGGGGCGAAAGTGCGTGGCTCCGATAAACCCTGGCGCAGCATGTTAGCGGTGGGGACACCTGTCCGGTAGAACGATTTCTCGCAATCCGCGGTGGACGGGCCGCGCATATTGCCTTCCATGTAGGCCAATCCCGGGCAGCGCGAACAACTGGAGACGTGGGAACAGGAGGAGCAGACGGTGAGATGCTTGGACTGGATGGAGCGGACCTCGTTCATCTGCGGTGAAAAATTCCAGATATCCATGAACTTCTGCTGACGTACGTTCCCGGTGGGCAGGGGGAATTGCACGCAAGGAAAGACATCGCCGTAGGGCGAAATGTAGCAGAAGGAATGGCCTGCGCTGCAGGAATAGCCTTCGAGATCCTGCTCGGAGGGCGGCTTTGGCGGAGCGCAAAACTCTTCCTGGTTTTCGACCAGCGCGGGATTATGAAAAACTTCGGGGAGTTCCTTGCCGGGAATGCGCAGCGCGAGAACGGAAGTATTGCCATCCATCATGGGCGTGATGGTGGGATCGAGCGTGTAGTTTGCGCCGAGTTCGGCGGCCAGCGCTTGAACGCCACCGTGGTCAGAAGAGTTGGCGGTCATGAGCACGTTGGCGATGGTGACGCGCAGTCCCTGCTCGCGCATGAAACGAATGGCCGCGATGGAGCGCTCGAGCGAATGGGGCAGCAGGGTGATGGCATCGTGCACTTCGGGGCGATGCGAATAGATGCTGATCTGAATGGTATCGATGCCCAGTTCGCGGAGCCGGCGCGCTTCATCTTCGTGGATCATGACCGCATTGGTCTTGATCTTTACGTTGAACATGAGACGGCGGGCATATTCGACAAGCTCAAAGAAGTCGCGGCGCATGAAGACTTCGCCACCGCTGAAGGTGAGAAAGAAAACGCCGGCTTCGGCCAACTGATCGAGGGTGTTCTTGATTTCGGCGGTGGTCATCTCACCATGATCGTCGTGGTCGAGATAGCAGTGCACGCAGCGCTCGTTGCAGCGATAGGTGACATCGAGGTGCACGGCGATGGGGACTCCGAGGCTGAATGCCTTCTGGCCCATTTCGCTCATCAGGCTCATCGAGTTGTCTCCGCAGCCAGAGGTTGATTCGAAACGATCAGAATTCCGTGGGCAGAAAGTTCGTTGACAAACTGTTCGGCGTCGGACTGCGCCTGCTCGAAGTCGACATCAAATTGTTCGCAGACCCGGTCGCGGACGATATCGCGCAGGGGAGTGTGTCCGTCGGCGGCCTGGAAGATCGCGGTTGCTACCTGGTTCAGGGTGAAGAAGGTTGAATCGGCGGAGTTCATGACCATCATTTCACCGGCCAGGGCGCGGGCGGCGATGGCGGAACTGCGCGCGATGTAAACAGAGTTGTCAGGCATTTACTGCTGCTCCCTGGAAATCCCGGATTCGGTCCCACACTCTGCCATCAGGATAGAACGTCAGGCGGTAAATGGGAACCCTGGAAACAAAATCGCAGGCGGTGGCGAAGAGTTTTTCGACCAAGGCCTGGTCTTCGGCGAAAAACAGAATGTTGCGCATCAAGCGCCGTACGGCTTCGGTGGAGGACAGGTCGTCGATGCGATTTTCCGGGCCTTGCGCGAGAAAGAAAAGAGCGGCGATGGGGGCGGAGCAGTTCTCACCGGCTTTGGCGAGTTCTCCGGAGAATGGCGTGCCGAAGGCGGCGTAGCCGGTATTGGCGGGACGGGAGTTATGGGGATGAGCGTTATCAGGACGAGCGTTATCAGGGCGGGAATTGAGAGGACGAATGTAGGAAATTTCGTCGGTGAGCAGGGTGATATCGGGCGGCGCGATGCGGGTCATGGTGGTTTTGCCAGCGCCTGAAACGCCAGAGAACAGAAAGGCGCGGTCGTCGCAAATAGCGCTGGCGGCGTGCAGCAGGAAGCCTCCACGCTCGGCGAGGACAAGGCTGTGGAGGATGCGCAGAACCGAATCGAGAGAATAGGGATTAGGGTTCTGACGCACGGTGCCGCGCCCGGTGCGGGGATCCCAGCGAGCGCGAAAATCGCCGCGTTCGATGAGCCAATGGTCATCGTTAGTGCCGTCGGGATTAGTGCCGTCGGGAAGCACGCGGCGTACGCGGGTATCGTCATCGGAAACGGGAGTGGGGCTGGTGAGATCGAACTCTAATTCGAAGTCGGGAATGGATGGACTGAGGAAGCCGGCGTAGCGCTCGCGCAGGAGATGGAGAAAATCGGCGTCGGAAGTGGCGAGACCGATTGGAATTCCTCCGATTTCGACGCACTCGACATGGCGGCCCACGGCCACTAGCGGGTGCTCCGCGCAACGGAGGTGATTTCTGCTGTGTGTTCGAAATCGGCCGAGGTGGGTGAGGAAACGCGGCGGCGGTGGTGCAGATGCAGGGCCAAGCGGCGTAACGGGCGACAATGGCAAAGCAGGGCTCCGAGCGCGCGAAACCATGGCGCGGAACGCGGCTTGAAAGCAAAACGCGAGGTGGTTTCTCCGGCCGTGACGACACCGACGAGGCGACCGAGAAACGCGTCCGTGGGATAGGGAGGGTCGGCGGCGGGCGCGGAGTCACCGGACAAAATGAAGCTATTGGCGGAGCAGGGGGCAAGCAGGCGGTGCAATACGAGGCGGGTATCCCGCGCGGCGAGGATAATTTCTCCGGGGCGGGCATGTGCAGGCGAGCAACTCTCGATCTCGGCAACGTCACCCGGCCAAAGTGTGGGAAGCATGCTTTCGCCGCGGACTTCGGCGTAAACGGTCAGCGGAAAGCCGGGGCGGAAATCGGCGCTGCGGCGCAGGACATCCGCGACCAGAGATGAGCGTACGACGTTCCAATTCGAGGTTGACGGAATCGTCGTTTCCTCCTGCATCAGGAAGTTTTTTGCGCGCCCGCCTGGCATTGCCCTTGGGTGATGCCGACTTTGCCGCAAGATAGAGCTTGCGTCTCAAAGACACGTTCGGAGCGGAAGGCTGGCTTCTGGTAGGGCTTCTTGTGTTTGCCCGTGTTGTCCAGTTGCTGGTGTGTTTCGCGTGGGGCCCGATTGTCGTTCATAGTTCGTGAAGCCAGTGGAAACAACTGGCTCATCCCCCGTTTTGGATAAGAGTGAAGCCAGTCTACTACACGAGTTTCCCCGGTGCCAACCTCGCACTGGGCAAAATTACGAAAAGCGAAACTGCGATCTCAGCCATGATACCGACAAGGATCTCAGCGACGATCTCGGCAATGATCTCAGTCATGATCTCAATAGTAATGAATCTCAATAAAATGAAAGGGTTCCATTTTGCCGGGCGCGCCGCAAGCTGAGCGAGAGGGCGGCGAGTGCAAGCGGCAGCAGGACGACGCCAAAGGCGGCGAGGGTAGCCAGGGTGGGGGCCATGGCAATGATGGATTCGCCACCGAGGAGGGCACGACGCATGCCGTCGATGGCATAACTCAGAGGAACGGCACGGGCGAGAAGGGCGAGGGGATGAGGCAGGCTCTGGATGGGAAACATGGTTCCGCTGAGAAACCAGAGTCCGGAGGAGAGCAGCCACAAAAGGGCCGAACCCTTCTGAAATGCGACCTGGAGGGTAGCGGCTGCGATGCCGAGAGCGAGGGCGATGGCCAGAGAAAGAATCAGGACAGCGGCGCAGGACAAGAGGTTGGCGTGGATGGCCGCGCGGAAGATGGCGACTCCGGCAAAGAGATAGACCAGCAGGTTGGCGAGGTTGCCGATAAAGGAAGAAATCGCGCTGAGGACGACCAGTTCGGCGGGAGCGGTGGAGGTGGCCACGAGAACTTCGAGAGTGCCGGTTTGTTGGGCTTCCTGCACCGCGTTCAGAAAGGATTGAGCGCTGGTGAGAAAAAAAGTGTAGACGCCGGTGCCGACCAGAAGAAAAGGGAAGTACTCGATGCCATCGGGTCGAAATCCGGGACCGATGGCGCGGGAGAGGAAATAAAATGCGGCGAGTTCGGTGAAGATTCCGACGAGGGTAACGACGAAGCCGCTACGGTGACGGACCGCGGTGAGCAGGTCGCGCCGGAGGATGGCGTAGAGCTTGTCGAGAGTGGAAGGCATAGAATTTTGTAATTCTGCAATCGGGTAATTTGGTAATCGGACGAGCCCTTCGGTTTCAAATTGCAAAATTACACAATTACCAAGGTACAAAATCGCATATCACCGGCCAGGAGCTCCCTAGTCGGCAGTGCCGGTCATACGAAAATAAAGATCGCGCAGAGTCTCGGCGCTTTCGCCGGGGCTTACGGGCCGGTCGGCCAGGAGCGCGCCGCGATGCAGCAAAAGCAGGCGATCGGCGACGGCGGCTGCTTCCGCGAAGTTGTGAGTAGCGATGAGAACGGTGGTCTGCTGTTTTGCCAGGGCACGGATGGTGGTCCAGAAGCGGGCGGTGGTGCCGGCGTCAAGGCTGCGGGTGGGTTCATCAAGCAAGAGCACGCTGGGACGCTTGACGAGCGCGCGCGCGATGCCGAGGCGCTGATACATCCCGCTGGAGAACTTCATGACCAGGGTGTCGGCCTGTTCGACGAGGCCGGTGTCGAGCAATACCTGCTGGATGCGGGTTGGCCGGTCGCTGCGATCTACTTCATCCAGTGCGGCAAAAAAGTCGAGATTCTCGAAGGCGGAAAGCCGAGGGAAGAAAGAACGTTCGGCGGCGACGGCAATGCCGACCTGACGGCGGACTTCTCCAGGATCATGGCGGGCGTCGCTGTGGCCGACGCGAACGGAGCCGGCATCAGGCAGGAGCATGGTGGAGACCAGTTTGAGGGCGGTGGTTTTGCCGCTGCCGTTGGGGCCGAGCAGGGCCAGGACTTCGGAAGGCGCGGCGGAGAAGGAAACGTCTTTCAAAGCGATAGTTTCGCCGCGGCGTTCGCGTCCCAGCCAGTTGAACAGAGCGGGACGATGGCGGAAGATTTTGCGGACGGATTCGAAGACGATTCGGTCCATGAAGGTAAGAGCCCAGTACGTAATACCTAGTAACCAGTACCCAGTAAAGCTACGCTGGGAAGCGAGCAAAAGCACTCCGGCAACTTTCGGTCCGTTGTTTTTGGGACTGGGTACTGGCCACGGGTGCTTACACGCCGAGCTTTTTGACTTCCTCGTTGTAGTACTTACGGTAGAGGATCGACCATTCCTCGGAGCCTTCGATGATGGTGCGGCGCTGGCTTTCAATTTTCTGGCGCGCGGCCTGATCGATGCGAGCTTCCTGCATGAGAAGCTCTTCGAGAATCTTGCGGACTTCGAGGCGGATGGTGTTGCGGTCTTCGATGAACTCGACCGAATCCAAGTCGGCGACGGCGTCGGTAACAACGTGGGCGAGTTTGTTGACCTTATCGCGGCTCAAGCGCACGGCAGGGAAAATCCTCCGGAGCGTAGCGCGGCGTTACCAGCGTAGTTCCACATTAAAGGACAGCCTTGTATTTTTTGGTTAATTCGGTCTTCACCTTACGAAACATCTCCTGGTAATTGGCGCCGCTCTTCTGCATCTCGTCGGAATAGGCCTCGAGGATGACGCGGACTTCGTCGTTAATGCGGTCTTCGAGGGCGAGTTCTTCGAGCAGGGCGGCATGTACTTTTTCGTTCAGAGCAGGCATTGCCTTGGTCTCAATGAGACCGCTGGCGACCAGTTTTTTGGAAACTTCGCGGGCGAGATAGCCCACGTATTCTTTAGAAAAGAGCATGGTTAAAAGGCTTTTTTGTAAGGAGAAAGTTTAACACAAGTGAGCTGCGAGCCAGGAGCTGCGAGCTTCGAGGCCGAAGTGGCGAGCTATCTCGCCACATTGTGCATGTGGTGGTGGAAGTGGTGCACGAGGGCGCAACTGAAATGACCCAACACAAACGAAACCACGGCCACCAGAATCATCTTAACTGTAGTCGTCATGACCCTATGATGACACAGGGCAGATGGTAAGTCTGGGGATATGCAAACTGACGCAAGTACGACTCCCCGCTGATTGGCTAGCAACGGACATAAGCCGTACAATGAAGGAAACCCATAGAACTCCATGTCTCCACACCCAGACGACCTGACCAGCATGAAAGACGATATGACCGCCTTTATTGAAGGCCTGGGCATGCGCCGTTTTTTTGGCTACGTCGAGTGTGAAGAGGTTCCGAGTGTGCTCTGGGATTCGGAGCAGAACCCGGATGGCTGGAAGGATTTTGTGGAACTGGCCAAGTCGACGGGCGCGCCGTTTCTGACCATGCATTCGTGGGCGCTTGATCGTGAGGAACTTGAACGCTTATCGCAGCAACTGGCGGATAGCGATTTCCGCAGCGAGGAAGATATAGAGGAGAGCCGGTGGCTGAAGTCTTATTTGGGTAAGACCGGTTTTCTGCAACTGGGATGGGCGTACCAGGGATGCGTATTTGTCTTCGAAGCGGGCACGGAGTGGTACGAACATTACCAGCATTTGCGCGAACTGGCGGATGATGGCGGCGGATTCATGATCGATGAGCCGGACCAGGACGAGGAACGATAGAGCGACAAGTTGATACCAACCTCGTATTCGAGCCTTGGATACGAGCTCCCGACACGAATCTTCAGATATCAATCCCAGATACGAATCTCCTGATACGGATCTCCAGGTACGAATCTCGAGGTACGGAGCGCCGATACAAATCCTGGTTGAATTTGCGAAGGCGTTTTAGGCCGACTCAAGCAATTTGATCTCACTGTCGATTTCAGAGGCGAGTTCTTTGGCGTCCGGAGGAAAGCGCTTACGCGCTGCCTCGGGAAAGCGAGCGAGGATTTCGTTATAGACCGGAATGACACGGCAGGGGACGACGGCGAACCCGAGTGCATCGGCTAAGGCACAACTGGGCGGCAGCAAGGCAGCGCCGGGTAATTGATGGTCTGTGGTGTGGTCGGTGGCGTGATGGCGCGCGGCGATATCGAGGAAAGCGTCGGGAAGGTTCCAGGCGCTGACCAAGGAGCGTCCCGCCTGGCAGTGGTCGATGCCACACAAGTCGCGTTCGCTCTGCAAAAGATCCTGCGGCTGATCGGCACCGCACTCGATGACGGCAGCGTAGGGCACGGGCATGAGTGTAGCGAGCGCGATCCTGCCGATGTCATGCAGAATGCCGGCGGCATAGGCGAAGTCTTTATCGAGCAAACTCCAGTTGGCGGCGCGCTCGGCGATGAGGGCACAAGCGACGCTATGACGCCAGCACAACCTCATGACCGGCAAGGAAGAACCCTTGAGATAGCCCTTCAGGCCGATGGTGATGACTAAGTTCCGGAGGCGCTGGAAGCCGAGCAGCATGGACGCCTGCATAACGCTGGTGACGTTTCTGGAAAAGGCAACGAGGGGGGAATTGGCGATCTTGAGGATTTCGGCCGAGAACGCGGAATCGGAGCGAATCAGATTGCAGAGCTCCAATAAAGATGTGTCGGTTCCGGCCATCAGTTTGAGCGCCTTCAAGGCGATGGCGGGGAAGGGTGGAAGGGACTGCGAGTCAAAGATGAGCGGTTTGGCGGCGGTCGCGTCAACTGGTGTTGTTGCCGAGGTCATGGTTGCCAAGGTCGTGGTTCCGGTGGGCATGGCGTTTTCCTGTCCAGTTCCATCGGCAATCAGGGTGTAGATCGTGAATCGGGCCGGGCAGGCATCTTTTCCGGGCTGTTAAGCTGGTTCCTCGCCGGTAGGTTACTCATGCGTTGGATCGCCAATCCGTTGAATTCTTCGAAAGGCGGGATGCTGGGGGCGGCTTTGCGGGATTCGAAGTTGAAAATCCCTACTGCGGCCATTCCCGTTCTGGCGGATCTACTGGTCAGCCGAGGGATCGACGAACCGGAAGCGGCTGCGCGTTTTCTATCTCCTGCGCTGGAGGACCTTCACGATCCCTTGCGAATGAGTGGGATGAAAGCGGCGCTGGATCGGCTGGAAGCGGCGCTGGAACGCAAAGAAAAAATTCTGATTTACGGCGACTATGACGTCGATGGCACGACAGCGATTGTCATTCTGAAGACGGCGATCGAACTTTGCGGGGGGACGGCGGACTTTCACGTGCCGCATCGGATTCGCGAAGGCTATGGCATGCGCGATGAAGTGATTGAGCGCGCGGCCGCCGAAGGAGTGCAACTGATCATCAGTGTTGACACCGGCATCAGAGCATTTGCCGCGGCGGAAACGGCGCGGCGCACGGGAGTCGATCTGATTGTTACCGACCATCACCTGCCGGGTGCGGACGGCGTGCCGCAGGCGCTGGTGGTTGTCAATCCAAATCAAATCGGATGCGATTATCCGTGTAAGTATTTGTGTGGCGCGGGGGTGGCTTTCAAACTGGCGCAGGGATTGATGCAGCGGCGACTGGAGGCGAAAGACCAGTCGCGGCTGCTGATGTCATTTATGAAGGTGGTGGCGATTGCGACCATCGCCGATGCGGTTCCGTTGCTGGGTGAGAACCGGGTGTTTGCGAAACTGGGATTGCAGGGGTTGCGGCGTCCGGTGAATGTGGGGCTGAAGGCACTGCTGGAGGTGGCGAAATTGGGCGACGGGCGGGCGCTCTCGGCGAGCGAAGTTGCTTTTCGGGTTGCGCCACGACTGAACGCCGCGGGACGCATGGACGTGGCGCGCGATGTGGTCGATCTTTTCAATGAGAAAGATATGGAACGCGCGCGCAAGATCGCGGGACGTCTTGACCAACTGAACGCCGAACGGCAGGAAGAAGAACGGCGGATCATGGACAGCATTTTTCATCGGCTGGAGGAAGAACCGGCGCTGCGCGAGGCGTATTGCGTGGTGCTCGATGGGGAAGGCTGGCATCGCGGCGTGATTGGGATCACGGCGTCGCGGGTGGTGGAACGCCACGGGCGGCCGACGCTGATCATTTCTTGCGACGGGTCGCGCGAAGGCGGCGAGGCGCATGGGTCGGGCAGATCGATTCCGGCATTCCATCTGCTGGACGCCATTGAATCCTGTGCGGAACTTTTTTCGCGCTACGGGGGACACGCGCACGCGGTGGGGTTTGCTTTGCCCAGCGCGAACGTGGAAAAGCTGCGCGAACATCTGGATGGATATGCGCGGGCGCGGCTTACTCCGACGGATTTCGAACCGCAACTGGAGGTAGATCGGGAACTGCCGTTGGGCGAAGTGACGCCGGAGCTTTATGAGGCGCTGCTTTTGCTGGAGCCGTTTGGAATGGACAATCGGGAGCCGGTGTTCGCGGCGCGAGCGGTGCGATTGATGGCTCCTCCGCAGGCGGTGAAAGACAAGCATGTACGGTTACGCGTGGCTCCGGCTTTAAATGGCACGGTGGCGAGATCGGAGACGGCGATGGATTTCACTCCGCGGTGCCATCCCGACGCGGCGGCGATTCCAAAACGAAACAAGGAGGCGGGAGGCACGTCGTCGTCGTCATTATCATCGTCAGCGGCGTCGTCGGCAGCGTCATCATCGGCAAGGTCCTGGCGCGACAATGTTGCGTTCAAGGCGATGGGATGGGGATTGAAGGAATCCTGTGACAAATTGCAGTTGCTGGCTGGAGACCGGCTGGACATCGCGTACTCGCTGGGGATGAACGAGCATCCTGAGTTTGGCGGGTTGGAGCTGACGTTGCGGGACGTGGTGCGGGCGAAATAGATCTTTCTGGCGGTCAGGGCGGTTTGGGCCGACCACTTCTTTTTCTCGCATTTCTTTTCTCTTTAAATGTCTCTTCATTTCTTTCTTTGACAAGAGGCCGCACCGTCTTTATAGTGCCGGGTCATGAGTGAAACCTTCTTCTGCAACAAGTGCGGAGCGCAGAATACTGCGGGCGCACAGTTTTGTAGCCGCTGTGGAGCGCCGACAAATGCCGCTGTCGTTTCGCCGGATGCTGCGCAGGCGCCGTTTAATCCAGCGCCTGCTTATGCCGTTTCAGCCAGTTCCTATGCGCCGGCTGCGCAGGCAGTTGGGTATGGGGGATTCTGGATTCGGGTGCTGGCGGCACTCATTGACGCGGTTATCGTGCGGGTGGTGGCGGTGCCGGTAGGATTGATTTTTGGCGGCCTGGGGATGGCCGGGATGATGACGGGTCTACCTCATGCAGGGCTTGGGATTCTGGGCGGCGGTGTCACGGTCATCGTGGTACTGTTCGGCGGCTGGTTGTACGAGGCTCTTATGGAGAGCTCATCGTATCAGGCGACGATTGGCAAAATGGTCCTGGGAATGAAAGTCACCGATCTTTATGGCAACCGAATTTCCTTTGGCCGCGCGACGGGAAGACATTTTGCGAAAATACTTTCCGGAATGATCCTGTGCATCGGTTTCATCATGGTCGGGCTGACGGAACGCAAACAGGGATTGCACGATCTGCTGGCAGGGACGCTGGTGCGGCGAGGGTAGAGAGGTCAGAGGTTAGAGGTCAGATTGCAGAGGTTGAAGGCTTGGATTCTTACATCCCTGGCTTCGCCCCTGCAATCCAACTTCGGAGAATCTAACTTCTGTCAATGTGGTTTTTGACGTCTGCGATATCATCCCCCGCTTTCCTTTAGACTAAAGCCATGTCGGTCAGGGTTTCACGGCTGCGGGTGTGGTTCGCCATTGGCGCGGTTCTTATGGTGGCGACGGTCGCGGGAATGTATTTCTACGCGCAATACAGCCTACGCAAGATGGTGCGAGCAGTGCCCGCCAAACTCGGCGTAGAAATTCAACAGACCGCCGAAGGATTTTCCATCTCGAAGTCGACCGATGGCCGCACGCAGTTTACGGTGAGTGCTTCGAAAGCGGTGCAGTTCAAGGAAGGCGGACGCGCCGACCTGCACAACGTCAAGATCGTTGTCTATGGGAAGGATGCCAGCCGCTTCGATCGCATTACCGGCGACGAATTCGAGTTCGATCCCGGATCGGGAAATATAAAGGGCAAGGGCCGGGTTCTGATTGATCTGCAAACCAATCCAGAGGGCATTCGGCATCCGGACCAGTCGCCGCCAGCGGAGATCAAGACTCCGCTTCACCTCGAAACCGACGACCTTGTATTTAACAAGAATACGGGGGACGCGTCGGCCACGGGGAAGGTGATTTTTCAGACGCCGCAGGCATCGGGCTCGGCGGTGGGCATGCAGTATGTGGCCAAGACGGGAACGATGAACCTGCTGTCGGCGGTTGAATTGACGGTACAGCGGGCACAACCGGTGAAGCTGGAGGCGAACCACGGGGTCATTACCAAGCAACCGCACCAGGTATATCTGACGACGGTGCACATGACGAGGGAGCGGCAGGAAGCGTGGTCCGACGAGGCAACGTTTTTTCTGCGAGAGGACAACACGGTTGAGCGCGTTTTGGCTGCGGGCAACGTGAGGACCGAGGTTCGCGGAGAGGCTGCCTCCAAGTCGAAGAGTTCAAGTTTGAAAACGGCCAGCCTGACGACGGCTGGCGTCGGGACGTCGAGTGTCGGGACAACGAGCCCCGGGACGTCTAGAGTCGGGGCGACTGGCGCGAACGGAACCTCGGTGACGCGTGAGCGGTCGGACCGGGCAGAGTTATTTTTGACAGGAACGCGGAACCTGCTGACGATGGCCATTCTCACCGGGAACGTGCAGATGCATTCGGAGAAGATTCAGGACGAAGGGGCGCAAGGTCATGGGTCGGAAGTGCAGTCCTCAGAACCGGCGGACGCCGCTGCTGGACGGGCGACTTTGCATTTTTCCGGTGAGCAGGTGCTGCGGACGATCCACGCGGAAGACGGGGTGCGGTTGACGCAGAAGAACAGCCGGAGCGGAAGTCTGATGGCATCATCGACGGCCAAGCCGACGAGCGTGAGGGGGGGATCCGCTGGCCAGGAGCAGGGTCAAGATGTCGAGATGACTGCGCCGGTGATGGACTTTCTGGTGAAAGACGGCCGCCTGCTGGAGAATGCGGAGACCAGCGGACCGCCGCAGATCGTGATCACGCAGCCGGGATCGAATCAGAAAACGGTGGTTACGGCGGGCAAATTCACGGCGAAATTCACGGAGAAGAATCGGCTGTCGACGCTGCATGGAGAGCCGGACGCGAAGATTGTGAGCAGCCTGATTGATGCCGGCAAGAATGAGACGAACAACGGGATGGCAATGAAGGCGGGATCGAGCACGGCGGGACCGAATCGGGCGGCATCGGATCGAACATCGTCGGATCGAAGCTCATCGGACCGAACCTCGTCGGATCGAAGCTCACCGGGTCGAACATCGACCAGCCGGTTGCTGGATGTTGCGTTTCTGCCCGAGGGTGGGGTGCAGTCGATCACGCAGACGGGTGAGTTCACCTATGTGGACGGCACACAAAAAGCCTGGGCGCAGCGGGGAGAATACACGACGGCGGATGAAATGGTGGTGCTGACGGGATCGCCTCGGGTGGTGGATGGCGGCATGACGACGACGGCGAAGACGGTGCGGATGAATCGGGCGACCGGCGACGCGGCGGCTGAGGGGAACGTCAAGAGCACGTACAACGATCTGAAAGCGCAACCGGATGGCGCTCTGCTTGCTTCGTCCGACCCGATCCACGTGACCAGTCGCAGCATGACGGCGCACCGGGCGTCGTCGATCGCGGTATACACGGGTGATGCGCGGTTGTGGCAGGACGCGAATATCGTGGAGGCTCCGACGCTGGAGTTCGACCGCGACCATCGATCACTGTTTGCCTACGGCGATCCGAAGGGAACGGTATTGCAACCGGTTTCGACGGTGCTGGTGCAAGTGGATAAGGCGGGGAACGCGACACCGGTGAGAGTTAACTCCGAGCGCCTGAGATACACCGACTCGGAACGGAAGGCATTTTTCGATGGCGGGGTGACGGCGCGGCAGACGGACGCGACAATGACGGGAGAGCAGATGACGGTATTCTTGCTGCCCCGGAGCGAAACGGGTGGGAAGACCAATTCGGCCACGCCCGGGCAAATCGACCGGATCATCACTGAGAGGCAGGTTGTGATGGTGCAGCCGACTCGGCATGCGACGGGGGAGCGGCTGGTGTACACATCGGCGGATGACAGATATGTACTGACAGGGGAGGCGAATCATCCGCCTAGCATTTTTGATGCCGAACGGGGCAAAACCACGGGCGATTCGTTGACTTTCTACAGACGCGATGATAGGGTGCTCGTGGAAGGAAGAGAAAAATCGCCCGCCGTCACGCGGACACAAGTGGCACGATAAATGCATACGTTGTCCACCGACGAAATTGGAAAGTCCTATCGTCGCCGGCGCGTGGTCAACGGGGTAAGCCTTCAGGTTCTGCAGGGCGAAGTGGTGGGTCTGCTGGGCCCGAACGGTGCCGGAAAAACAACAACCTTCTATGCCATTGTGGGTCTGGTGCCTCCCGACACCGGCCGCGTGCTCTACGACGACGAAGATATCACCAGCGTTCCCATGTACTTACGGGCGCGCCAGTTCGGCATCAGCTACCTTCCCCAAGAAGCCTCGGTGTTTCGCAAACTGACGGTTGAGGAGAACATCCTCGCCGTACTCGAAGTGCAGCCGATTTCGTGGCATGAGCGCCGAGAAAAAGCGGAAAAACTGATTGACCAGCTCGGACTGGAGCATATCCGGCAGAATCGCGGGTATGCGCTGTCAGGCGGGGAACGCCGAAGGGTGGAAATCGCGCGGTCGCTCTGCATCAATCCCACGTTCATTTTGCTGGATGAACCGTTCTCGGGTATCGACCCGATTGCAGTTCTTGATCTGCAGAAGATCATTTCAGATTTACGGGCAAGCGGGATCGGGATCCTGATTACGGACCACAATGTCCGCGAGACCTTGTCGGTGACCGATAGGGCGTACATCATTAACGATGGACGGATCTTCCGCTCGGGCACGCCGGAGGAGTTGGGGAGTGATCCGGAGGTACGGAGGGTGTATTTGGGGGAAAGCTTTTCTTTGGTGTGAGTTCCCAGTTCTCAATTCCCAGTTCTCAGGAACCCGGTTTTCCGAGAGCTAAGAACTGAGAACTGCTTCTAGTTACCAAGGCTTGGGCACATTGACCTTTCGTGTCCAGACGGTTTACCTCCGTGCATGAGAAGCTAAATTTTCCCCACCCTGATATGCACCGGCCAGCGGGGCGTGGCGGGTTGGCTGAAAAACTGAGAACTGAGAACTACTTTTAGGGAGATATGGTGCTGCTTCAGCACAAATTGAACGTCAAGTTGTCCCAGCGGCAAATTCTGACGCCGGGTCTGGTGCAGATGGTGTCGGTGCTCGCGCTCAACAAGCTCGAGCTCAAGGACATGATCAACGCCGAGATGGTCGAAAACCCGGTGCTGGAAGAGCTGGAAGACGCCGTTCCATTGCTGGACGATGTAGGGCGCCAGGAGGAAGAGCGGGACCGGGTTGCCGCGCAGGCGACTTCCGAAGAAGCTGCGCCAGTGGCGGATGAGAAGAAAGACCCGTTCGAAGAGATCGATTTTGGCTCGTTTTTTCAGGAGTATCTGGATCCCGGTTATCGCAGCTCGGGAGAAATGGAGGAGATCGACAAGCCGTCGTTCGAAAACTTCCTGTCGAAACCCGGAAATCTGAGTGACCATCTGCTTTGGCAGCTGGGAGCGATTTCGGTCCGTCCGGCGGTGCATCAGGCGGCGCAGCTGATCATTGGGAATCTGAACGAAGAAGGCTACCTGATTGCGAGCGACGAAGAGCTTCTGGGGATTGCTCCGGCAGCGCCTCCGGAGGCGGACGTAGAGGTTGCGGCGAAGATTGTTGGCGACGCGGAGGCGCTGGGGTTGGCGGTTTCGGGGGCCATGCCAGATGCGGCCTCGCGCGATGGTGCTGATGTCGGCGGCTCGGTTTCAACGTTCGAGGACCTGGACGAAGATGAGCCTGGATTTGCACGATTGATGACGGATGGCGACGCGGTTGAATCTTTTGAGGTACGGGACGAGGAGCTTGGTGATCGCTCGGAAATGGCGAACCAACCTCGGGCGAACCAGGCTCAGACAACCCAGGCTCAGACAACCCAGGCTCAGACAACCCAGGCTCAGACAACCCAGGCTCAGACAACCCAGGCTCAGACAACCCAGTCTCAGGGAAGCCAGGCTCAGGCAAATGAGATGGGAGCGACCGAGTCGCCACTGCCAACTGCGGCGAGCCAGGGATCTGCGGGAGCGGCCGCAGCGCCTGCGCGGATTCCGGATGTGGGCTTCGATGTAAATTTCGCCGTCGGGGACCTGCACGAAGCGCTAGAAGTTGTACGCCAATTTGATCCGCAAGGCATTGCCTGCCGTGATCTGCGCGAATGCCTGCTTTATCAGTTGCGCTATCACCTGGAGCAGCTGCAATTGCAGAAAAACGGTCACGCCGAGAATGAGCAGGTAGTGAGGGATGCGATTGCGGTGGTTGATCAGCATCTGCGAGCGGTGACACTGAAACAGTTCAAGGAGATTGCGCGGGCCATCGGGCGTCCGGTGGAGGCGGTGCAAGCGGGACTCGATTATGTGCGCACGCTCGATCCGCGGCCGGGGTTGCGCTACAACAAGGTTCCGGCGCGGCTGATCGAGCCCGATGTGGCGTTCGTGAAGCATGGCGACGAGTGGCTGGTCATTATGAACGATGAAGACATGCCGCAGCTGAGGTTGAATCCGGCCTACAAGCGCCTGCTGAACCGCGACGGCAATGACCGGGATACGCGAAACTACGTTAAAGATCGCTACAAATCGGCCATCCAGCTGATCAAGAACATTGAACAACGGAAGCAGACAATCACGAAGGTTTGTTACTCGATCGTGGCGCGGCAGGAGGATTTCCTGGAACGCGGGATCGACCAGTTGAAGCCGATGATGATCAAAGAAGTCGCGGAAGAGATCGGCGTGCATCCGTCGACAGTGAGCCGGGCGGTGGCCAATAAGTACGTCCACACGCCGCAGGGAGTATTCGAGTTGCGCTATTTCTTCTCGGAGAGCGTGCAGGGGCCGGAGGGCGGCGGGACATCGCTGCTGATTCTGAAGCGCCGCGTGAAGAAGCTGATCGAAGAAGAAGATCCCAGCCGTCCGCTGACCGACGAGCAGATCACTCGCATTCTGCAATCGCAAGGCATTCAGGTGACGCGGCGAACGGTGGCGAAATACAGGGAAGACATGAAAATTCCGAGCACGCATCAACGCAGAGTGAAAAAATAAGAGTAAGAATGATTGCGGAGTAACGATTGCAGAGTTCAGAGGTCAGATTGCACAGGTGAAAGCCAATACCCTCGAAAATATGGGGTTCGCCTCTGCAATCTGACCTCTAACCTTTGACCTTGCCCCGGAGGCTGCTGCATGAACGTGGAATATACCGCGAGGAAGTACGACCTTAATCCCACCATTCGCAAGGAAGTTGAAACCGGACTTAATAAAATCCGCAAAATTCTGGGTGACCGATTTGAGACGAAGGTGACGCTGGCGGTGGAAAAGCGGCGGCACAAGGCGGAAATCTCGATTGATCCGCCGCATGGTCCGATCGTGGGACTGGCGGAAACTGCCGACATGATGTCGGCGGTCAGCGAGGCGCTCGAACATCTGCACAAGCAGGCGCTGAAATATAAAACCAAGTGGCTAAGCAAGAAACGCAAGGCGGGCAAGAAATTTGACGGGCAGTTGCTGGAACGAAACCTGGAAGCCACGATCGGGCTGGCGGAAAGCACCAGCGTTTCGGTTCTAGTGCACAAGTTTCCATCGGTGGCTCGGACGACCGAAGTGCATCTGGTGCACTCCCGGGACTCGGTTGCGCTGCGTCCGATGACGCTGGAAGAGGCGATCAAAGAGGCCCATTTTCGCGACAAAGATGTATTCGTGTTCCGCGATCCCAAGGGCTTATTGATGGTGCTGCACCGGACGCGGGACGGCAAGATGGAGTTGATTGAAGCTCCGTAGGTTAATTGCAAAGGTTAGAGGTCGGAATGCAGAGGTGAAAACAAAGGCGCATCAGCCTTTTACCTTCTGCAATCTTGCCTCTTAAATCTGACCTCTTAAATCCGTCCTCATTACTTCTGACCTTGTTTTTCACTTGCTGCTGGTGGCGTCCTGCGCCCACTGCATCGCCTGAAACCAGGCGGTGGCGACCGATTCATCGGAGATATTCAGTTGCCGGGCGAGTTCGCTCGATTGCGACCATTCTCCCGACTCTTGCGACAGCATGAGTTGGTAAAGAGGGCGAAGAGCGCCGGGTTGGCCGAGCAGGGCGATCTTGATTTCGTGCTCCATGGGGAGTTGTTCGAGGAGGGTATCCATGCTGACCTCGAGGATAGCGTCCATGATGGAAAGCAAACCCATCAGGAAACAATCGTACTTGATGGGCAGGTGCTGAGAGACCAGTTCACAAAAACGGCCGCGGGTTAATGCCATGAGCACGAGTTCGCTGCACTTCTGTTCGGCCGCGCTTACGGTGACGACGAGGCGGATCCAGCGCCGGAGTTCCCGTTCTCCAAGAATGGCGATGGCATGGCGAATGGACTTGATTTCGAGGGCAATTCCAAAGACCGGTGAATTCAGATAGCGGAGCAGGCGGTAAGAGATCGAGGGCTCGCGCTTGAGGAGCTTTTCGACTTCGGGCATGTCGAGTTCGGGCCGGGAGACCAATTCGAGCAGCCGCACGTAGTGCAGGCGGCTGGCGGGAACTTCGCGGCCGATGACGAGTTCGGGCCGGCAGAAGAAGTAACCCTGAAAATAGACGAAGCCCATGTCGCGGGCTTGTTGAAACTCATGCGGCGACTCGAGTTTTTCCGCCAGCATCTTGCACTTGGAGCCGAAGCGGCGCATCATGCCGGCGCGCTCTTCGGGCCGGGTTGCGCGGATGTCGACCTTGATGATGTCGGCATATTCGCAGAGAGGTATGCGGGGATCGTTGGGGGCAAAATCATCGAGAGCGATGCGATAGCCAAATGACTTGAGGCGTTTGCAGGCTTCAATCACGCGGTCTTCGGGTTCCACGGTTTCCAGAATTTCGGCCACGACCTGGTTGGGGGGCAGGAGTGTGATCAGGTCTTTAAACAAGACGTCGCGGGTACAGTTGACGAAGGCGAGACGGTTTCCGCACAGCGCGCTGATACCCAGAAGCAAAGAGGTGTCTAAGGTTGAGCGGGCCGCACTTTCGGGATCGGCGTTGAAGAAGTCTTCGATGCCGTTCCGAAAAAGAAGTTCATACCCGAACACGTTCAGCGACTTGTCAAGAATGGGCTGGCGGGCGACGAAACGCTGTCCGGGCCGGGCGAGAGAATCTGCGGTGGTATCTTTCGTTAGGGCGGGCGCGGGTTTCACTTCTGTTCCATCGGCGTGGTGGCGCGAAACTTCAGGGGGGATGGGCGAGGGCAGCGGTTCGGCCAGTCCCGCGGCGGAAGGCGGGTGCCGGCCCACTTTGGTAATCTCGATGTGGAAAATGGCAGCATTCTCCGCTTGCGCATTCGGAGGTTTCACGAGTACCATCAAGATGTTCCCAAATGGCCATGCTTCCAGGCTGGCCGTTCGCGCCAAGTAAAACTCCGGGCGCCTAGTTTTGAAACGACTGAACAACGACTGAACAGCGACATTTTGGAATTCCAAAGTTTGAGCATCGTTGTCGAATCGCATCCAGCCGATGTGGAGTTTGGTCTGCCGGTAGGCGAGCGATTTTGAACTGCGTGCATCCGACTGCGCGATGTGCATAACGCATTGTGCTGGGGTTGCGACAGGCTGGCAGCGAGCAAGACAAAACAATTGGGCCTGAGATTCGGGCCAGGAATTGGCGTCAACTTCGTGGATTATCGTCGTGGATTATCGTCGGGAATCGACTTCGGGAATCAACTTCGGGGATTAACTTCAACGCTTAACAAGAGAAAAATATGAATGCAGGACCCGGACATTCCTCCGGAGGCGGAGGAAGGCACAAAAGACGCCGTGGACGGCGTGCGCCGAAACGAGGAGCGGGCGGGCCGATGGGCCGTCCGAATCAGGAGCATCAGGGCATTTTTACGGCTCCCATGGACCACAGCTATCGCGCCAATCTGAATGGCGACAATGGTAACAACCGGGGACCGCGGCGGCCGGGTTTTTCGGGGACCTATCCAGTAGTTGATCCCGAACCGTTGCCCGCGCCGCGAGAAGATGCGGCTTCGCGCGTTTTCGCTTTTGTCGAAGACCTGTTTTTCCTGAGCAAGATTCAGGCCACGGGCCAAAAGATGAATGTGAAAGTGGAGTTCGTAAAGAACGAGAAAGAACTCGCCGAGCGGATGAAGAGTAACGGCGAAGAGAAACCTTCGCTCATCATCTTCGACTTGAACAATGCCAATGCCAAGCCATTGACACTGATCCCGAAGCTGAAGAGCAAGCTGAAAAAAGGGACGTCGATCATCGGGTTTCTATCGCACGTGCAGGGGGATTTGAAGCAGAAAGCGCACGAAGTCGGTTGCGACATGGTACTGCCGCGCTCGGCGTTTTCGCAGAACCTGCCGCAATTGCTGCGCCGCCATGGCGCCATCGAAGTAGAGTCGGGAGCAGCCGACTAACGACCCGGATTTCGCGGGCGCGACGGCCCGATATTTGATTCGAGCGGCGTATTCAGTCTTACGTAATCAGTCTGACGTAATGAGTCTGACGTAATCGGTCTGACGACACCAGGCAAAGGTGCGAGTTGGCTGCGCCTGATACAATTTCGCCGTGTTCCCTCACAAAATTCTCATCACGACGGCAAGCGTGGTTCTGGTTGCTGCGGCCGTTGCCGAGCAACCTCCTGCGAGCAGCCAGCCTGCGGTGACCCAGTCCCCGGCGGCTCAACCTCCGGTAAAGGTAAATGTTCTCAACGTGTGCAAGCCTTCGGCTGACGAGCAAAAGGAATTATCGTCGGCGCTGGCCAGGGTGCCGGGGAAGCCGCTGTTCGGGCCTGAGTATGAAGTGGCTCGGGGGCACTCTGTACTGGACCCGAGCACGCCCATCCCGGGCATGGCATCCTTGCCACCGGGCGAGGTAGCGGCGGCGGACTGGGTCCGGATCCGCCGTGAGTTTCCGAGCGCCAATCTCTTCAGCAACGTCCAATACTCGTTCAGTATGGATGCGAAGAATATGGTGGAGACGCTGGTGCTGCGAGTGCGCGATCCCAAAGATGTGATGGAGGTTTCGATTGAAGACAGCGCATCCGCCGTGGCATCGGCGGCCGCGATGTTGTCGACCAGAACGCCGGTGTCGAGGGTGCGGCTGGAGCGTTTCGGGAAGTCGTCGGTGGGTCTGTCGCGCTGTTCGGGAGAAGAAGGAACGCCACCGACGGACCAGAGCGCTTATGAACCGATTTTTCGGGCGGCCTCGTCGATCATGGAGCACTATCGCGACGCTTTGGGGGCGCGCAAATTGATTCCGCAGGAATTGGCGCGCATGAGCACGGGAGTGGCAGCTAAGACGTCCGCGAAAACAACCGCGGGCGCCGACAGCAAGAAGAGTCCCTAGTTTTGCGGCGAAGTGGACGGCGCCGAAGCGGTGTGAAGCGAAATCGGTTTTCGCGAATCTATCTAGTGGTAGTCGCTTCCAGCAGTAGTAACGTCTAACGGTAGTAAGTCGCACGGGGAACGCTGTTCCCAACTTCTTATGGATATTCGTAATGTTGTGATCATGGGCTCCGGATGCGCCGGGCACACGGCTGCTCTTTACAGCGCCCGGGCGAACCTCAAGCCGCTCATCATCGAAGGCCATGAACCGGGCGGACAATTGTCGATGACGACGCTGGTGGAGAATTTCCCCGGCTTTCCGGAAGGCATTACCGGACCGGAACTGATCGAGAACATGCGCAAGCAAGCTTCGCGTTTCGGCGCCGAGTATCACATGGGGCACGTGGTCAAAGCCGATTTGAGCAAGCGTCCGATCGAGTTGAGTTTTGGCAAAGAAACCATTCAGACCCGAACGCTGATCATTGCGAGTGGGGCATCGGCGCGATGGCTCGGCTTGCCGAACGAACACGCGCTGATCGGACACGGCGTCTCTTCTTGCGCGACTTGCGACGGATTTTTCTTTTCGGGCAAGGAAATCGCGGTGATCGGCGGCGGTGACTCGGCCATGGAAGAAGCCACGTTTCTGACGCGTTTCGCAAGCAAGGTGACGCTGATCCATCGTCGCGAGCAGTTTCGCGCTTCGAAAATCATGCTTGACCGGGCCCGCGAGAATCCGAAGATCGAGTTTCTGACTGATACGGTGGTCGACGACGTTCTCGACGTGAGCAAGAAAGAGGTTACGGCGCTGCGTCTGCGCAATCAGAAGAGCGGCGAGAGCTGGGACCTTCCGGTCAGCGCCATGTTTCTGGGGATTGGGCACATTCCGAATGCGAAGGTATTCGAAGGCCAACTTGATGCTGACGCGGATGGCTACCTGATCACGCACAAGAATGTGTTCACGAAAGTTCCGGGTGTGTTTGCGTGCGGCGACGTGCAGGATCGGCGCTATCGGCAAGCCATCACAGCCGCTGGGTCGGGGTGCATGGCGGCGCTTGAAGTAGAGAAATATCTGGAAGAGCAAGGGCTGTGAGAGACCAGGGTACAGGTCTTAGGTTACAGGTCTCAGGAAGGTCGTCCACAGCAGCGGTAATCTTAGAATCCTCTCGCCTGATTTTACGAGAACGAAATGGTGAAGACGTCCGCCGATGGGGATTGTGCGGCCAAATCCTGGGCGCATAGCGAGTCTTACTTGAGAACCTGCCATCGCTGGGCAGCGCTTAGTGTCTCACAAGCGGTCCGTAGGACCAGTCGCGGAGCGTTCTTCCGAATCTTCATCAAGTAGGGCACGGTGCGCGCTGGGTTGGCCTTGGCGGTTTCGCGCAAGAGCCAACCTAGACCTTTGAGCACCATGTCTTCTTTGTCGTTTTTATTTTTGTCATCTTCATCTTTCTTGTTGCCTTCCTCGTGGTTCCGCAGCAATTGATTGGAAAGCCGCACGATTTGGGAAAAGAACTTCTTTTCTCGCGTGCCGCGAATCAGCGCGACGCAGGCGGCACGCCTCCGCCAACGATTCGCCGACTTCGCCCACTGGAAAACTTCGTGGGACCGGGACGGGTCGGCGGCTATCATGGGCGCCAAGACATCGTGCACCAGCGCGTCGTGGTCGGCCCAACTTGATACGCGATCGAGCCAAGAGGTGAAAAGCCGGAATTCCTTGTCGCCAAAATTCATAATCTGATTTTCGAGCAGGAAAACGGCGAACACTTTTTCTTCAAGATTCCGGCCGGAGAAAAGCTGGTTGGCGACTTGCACCACGAAATCCATTCCATGTTCGCTGGCGATGCGACGCCGGAATTGAACGGCGGCTTTTCTCAACGCGGCGGTGTACCAGCCGTGCGATTTAATTTCTTCCTTGAAGAACCACTGCACTCCGGCGGAATGCTCGGTCGATCCGCCATCTTTCAGCAGACGGCGGATTTGGTCTGCTATATGGCGAGGGGAGATTTTGCGGCTTCGCATGTGCGCTTCATTTTGTTGGAGCTGCGTTGGTCGAACTGACCGCTTTGTCGTAGATCCAGAGGAGCGCGGCGGTGATCAGGCCGACGGCGGTGACGCTCCACCAGATTCGTTCGGGTTGATGCGTGACTTCTCCGAAGTGGTGAACCAGCGTGCCGCCAAACCAGCCGCCGATGAGCGACCCGATACCGATGGGTAGGAACGCAAAGCCCATGTACGTGCCTTGCTCGCTGGAAGGCGCGAGCCGTGAAATGTATTCGTAGTAACGGGGAGCCTGGATGATTTCGCCGAGCGCAAGCACGAACAGGGAAAGCACGGCACCCCAGATTGTCGGGCGCAGGGCGAGGATGATCCACGAGAGAGAAGTGATCACGGTGCCTAGAATCACCGCCTGAAATGCCGGGATTTTGCGAGTCAGCAAATTCACGGCGAGGGTGAGGCAGATCACGGTGAGTCCATCGGTGACGAGGATGGTTTCGACGGGGGCGCTGGCGTTGATATAGCCGTGAATGTAGCCGGGCAGGCTGATGTACTGCTGCCAGAAGACTATCCAATAGCCGGTAAAGAGGACGAGGAACCACATGAAGCGGCTGATGCCGGCGAGCACGAGAAGAAGAAACGCGCACCAGATCCACCAGGGCACGGTGTACTGGGGATAGATCAACAAGCCGAGGCGCAGCAATAAGGCGATCAGCAATACCGGTAGAACGAGCCGGTAATTGCCGACGACGGTGCAGAAGTTTCTCGCGACGGTAGCAATCGAAGGCGGAGGCGCGTCTCCGGCTTTGCGCGGTTCGCGAAAGAAGATGATGACGACAAAGAACATCGCGAAGACACTGACGGCGGCAACGCGATAAACATTTTCGACGCCGAGATGGCTATGGGCCCATCCTGCGAACAAAGGGCCGAGGGCTCCGCCGATATTGACCATGGTGTAATAAATCGAGTAGCCGATGGAGCGGACATTTTCTTTGGACGCGCGAGCCGTGGTTCCGACGACGCATGGTTTGACCATCGAGATGCCGAGGGCGGGGAGGATGAGAATGCAGCCGACGAACAATCCGAGGGGCACGGCGTTGCGCACGGGTGCGAGCCAGGGAGCGCCGATCGAACCAATCAGGAAATAGGCGGCGGCGAGAATCAAGTAGGCCAGCGAGAGGGCGCGGCGAAAGCCGAGTCGGTCGGCGGCGGCTCCGCCGAAGATGGCGAGAAACCAAACCATGCCACCGAATAAGCCGGTGAGGGTCCCGGTTTGCTCGGTTGAGAAATTCAGTTTTTCCTGCAAGTACAGGGCTAGGGAGGCGAAAGCTCCGTAGTAGGAGAGGCGCTCGAAAATCTCGGTGATGTTCGCGACCCAGAAGGGGCGCTCGAAGCCGGTTCGGATTTCTTCGAAGCGTTGGGAAAAGGTCAAGCGCTACTCCTCTACGATTGCTGCGAACTTCGGAACTGCAAGCGCTGCCGGAGTTCTTCTGCGGACAGGCCCGACACACGAATCACTTTATTCCGGCTGGTGTGGCCGGCTGCAATAGTAACGGAGGAACGCGGCAGGTTCAAAAGCTTTGCGAAAAAATCGATGCAGGCGGCATTGGCTTTGCCATCCGAGGGAGGCGCGGTGAGGGAGAGCTTCAGTGCGTCGCCGACTTTGCCGGTGATGGCGTTCTTTTTGGCGCGGGGATGGACTTTGACCGTGAAGGTAGTTCCGACAATCGGCTCCTTCGGTGCGAAGGTCATTTAGTTTCTGCCCCTACTTATTTATCCGTGTTTTCTATCCGCGTTTCGGGCGATCACCGAAGATTGCTGTTCCTACGCGGACGCAGGTTGATCCTTCTTCGATCGCGACCTCGAAATCATGCGACATGCCCATGGAAAGAACTTCTGTGCCAATACTGGGGAGTTTGCGCGCGGCGATGCGGTCGCGAAGCTGGCGGAGTTGGCGAAAATAAGGGCGTGAGCCTTCAGGGTCTTCCGAATAGGGCGGAACAGTCATGAGGCCGCGGACTTTGAGACTTGGCCAGTGCGGCGCGGATTGGAGGATCTGTTCCAGTTCGCCGGAGTCAGGCGCCAGTCCGTTTTTTGCCACCTCACCGCCGACATTGATCTCGATCAGAATGGGCAGCGTCTTGGCCGCACTGGCCGCCAGGGTATTCAGTTTTTCCGCCGCGCGCAGGGAATCGACGGAATCCACGGTGTCGAAGAGCTCCACGGCCTTGACAGCTTTATTGGTTTGCAGATGCCCGATGAGGTGCCACTCGGCGCCGGGTAAATCGCGGAGGGCGGCTGCTTTCGCGGAAAATTCCTGCACGCGGTTTTCGCCGAACACGCGCAGGCCGGCGACGTAGGCCTGGCGGATGGCGTCAGCGGGAAAGGTCTTGCTCACGCCCATCAGAGTGATGTCGTCTGGATGACGGCCGACTCGCCGAGCGGCTGCGGCGAGGCGCTCCCGCACTGCGGCGATGTTTTCCGCAAGCGGCATTTTTACATCATGCCGACCGGGGGCGCCGGTTCGTTGGGATCGCCAGCGCTGGTCAGCGGGATCCTGATCATGATGGCTGCCAATCCGGCCATGACGACGAGACCAAACAGATAGGACGGGTGGGCGAAGATCTGAGGGATATCCCACTTGCGGGCTTTGGCTATGGCTACGATTCCGGCCCAAACCAAGCCGAGCAGGGACTCTCCAACGATCAAGCCGGAAGCGGTAAGTACTCCGGCGTTTTCGACGCGCGCCATTTGCGCGGAATTGAAACCGCGGCGTTTGGCGAGCCAATCTCCCAGAGCGCGAAAAACTCCGCCGAGGAAAATGGCGAAGGTGGTTTCGAAAGGCAAGTACATTCCGACTGCGACCAGCATGGGACTCCGGACCTGCATCATGATCATGCCGATGCCCATGAAGACGCCGACCACGACCAGGGGCCAGGGCATGTTGCCGCCGACAACCCCCACGGCAAGAGTGGCCATGAGTCCGGCTTGAGGCGCGGAGAGTTCGCGACTGCCAAAACCGAAGGAGTTATTGAGAAGCGCCACGGGAAAGTACATCACCAGACTGGCTACAACCACAGCGATCAATTCGGCCAACTGAATTTTGCGCGGCGTGCCGCCGAGAATGTAGCCGACCTTGAAATCCTGCAACAGTTCGCCGGCGACGGCGGAGGAGACACAAACCACTGCAGCCACGCTCAATACCGCCAGCACTCCGGAGCTACCTGAGACGCCCAGTGAAACCATAAGCAGAGCAGCGATCAGGAGGGTGGAAAGAGTTAAGCCGGAAATGGGGTTATTGGAGGAACCGATCATGCCAACCAGGCTTCCTGAAATTGTGGCGAAGAAAAAGCCGACGACCAGGAGCACCGCCGCGGCGAGAAGCGCGGGCCAGAGCAGACCTGTGAGACGCACATAGAGCACACACATGAACACGAACATGAGGGCAATCAAGCTGAACACGGCCTTGGAGCTCATGTACTGCTCGGTGCGCGAAAGCTGGGCGCGCTGCTCCGCGGTTTGGCGCAGGTCGCTGATGGCTTTGCCAAAGCCCGCGGTCAGGCTCTTACCCATTTTGAACAAAGTGTATGCGGCTCCGACCAGCATTCCGCCGACGGCGATGGGACGGACGATGAACTTCCAGACGGAAATCGCCATTGTGGTCCAGTCGTCAGGAGTATCTGAGGGGAGATATTGTTTGATATGTGGTCCGAGGAAAAAGATGAGGAGCGGGACCATTAATCCCCAGGCGAGCACGCCGCCGGCGAACTGAATGGAGGCGAGGCGAAGTCCAATGATGTAGCCGACGCCGAGATAGGCGGGACTTACGCTGGGCGCGGCGAAAGTACTGGATCCGCCAGCGGGAACGATGTTTTGGCTGCCGGCGAGACCGAGGCGAACCTGGCTGCGTCCGAGACTGCCCACGGCAAAGTGAAAGTCCTTGCCGGCGGCGAACAGTCCAAAGCTGCCGAGGATGTAGACAATTCCGCCGACGCCGATGTTCCAGAAAAGATACTTCGCAGCTTGCGCGCCGCGTTGTCCGGCTTTGTGGATCTCGGAAGCCGCTACGGATTCTGGGAAGGGAAGTTCGGGGTCTTCGACCATGACCCGGCGAACTAACGAAATAAACAGGACGCCGAGAATACTTCCGACCATGATCAGGGCGGTGGATTTCCAGTAAGAATCGAAGGACCAGAAGTTGGGCCAAACTCCGGCGAGGACGAAGGCGGGAAGGGTAAAAATGGCGCCGGCCGCGACCGACTCTCCGATGGAGCCGGCGGTTCGGGCGATGTTTTCTTCGAGGAGCGAGCCTTTCCATGCACGCAGAAAAGCCATGGAGATGACGGCAGCGGGATAGGTCGCTGCGATGGTGATGCCGGCCCGTAAACCGAGATAGGCGTTGGCGGCTCCTAGAACGGCGGTCAGAATCAGGCCCAAAAAAATTGCCCGGAAGGTCAACTCCTTCATTTGCATGGTTTCCGGGACATAGGGGCGATGTTTGCGGGGAGTTTCAACAGCCGGAGTGTTCATCGAATCCTCAAGGTCACCGAGATAGTCACCGGAAATTTAATTGCCGATTCATATTAGCCGTCGAGGGCGCACCTTATCATGCCGAAAGGCAGCATTACAAGTGCGGCATGGGTTGAGGGGGTGAGAGCAGGCTCCTGCCAACCTTTGTGTGCGACTTCGCGTCAGAATCGGGGTTAAAATAAGCCAAGTCCATGAGGTGAGTTGTGACTCCGCTTTCTCGTACCTCCTGGGGCCAGTTTTTCGATGAGTTCTGCTGCCGCGGATGCGGGGGGCGGGAAGCGTATCGTTCCCGCCGACGCGGGTTCTTCGAAAGATTTGTGCTTCCGTTGCTATTACTGCAAGTAGTTCGTTGCGAGCGCTGCTATCACCGGAGCTATATTTTCCGGGCAGTTCATGTGCCGGAACGCGGTCACTACCGGCGCAAGGACTCACAAAGTCAACCCTCGGAGAGTTCTAACTCAACGAGCCGCGTTGCATAGCGGGTGTGAGCGCGGCTATACTGGCCGAGGCGATCCGGCAGAGCAGTATCGATTTGCCGAGTGCGGGAGGCCGTCTTCAGCAGTACTGGGTTTCGAATACCGGCTGCCCAGGGCCAAGCGGCGAACCATAGGTCAGTCCAACGCGATTTTGGCGTGAATGGGCTGGCCAAGCAAGGGTTCGTTGGCTTGGCAGAGCGCGCGGCTGCGAGTTTATTCTTCACGTTGTTTCCCGCTGATTGCCGTATCTGTGGTTCTCCTCTCCTGCAAATATCCCGTCTTCCTGTTTGTGCGTCGTGCCTGACAGCTGCCCGGCCATTGCAAGGGGCCTACTGCGCCGTTTGCGGCGAGGGGTTGCATATCCCCATCCGTCTTGACGCGGGAGGGAGCAGTAACGATGACGCACGCTGTTTGCTCTGCCAACGCGTCGATCCTCCGTTCGAGCGCGCGGTCGCTTATGGCAGCTATGAAGGCGAGTTGCGCGACCTGATTCATCTGCTCAAGTTTCAGCAAGTTCGTCCGGCGGCGAAGATTCTCGGTCGAATGCTGGCAGAGACGATCGCCGGACTGGAGCAGGTAATGCCGGTTGGCAAGATCGCGGTGGTTCCAGTTCCGCTGTATGCGGGCAAGCGGGCGCAACGGGGATTCAACCAGGCGGAAATGATCACGCGGGCAGCCCTGAAGCGGATCTCACGGCCGGAGCGGTTTGACCTGTGTACGGGAGTTTTGCTGCGCCGGCGCGAGACGGGCAGCCAGATCGGCCTGACTCGTCATCAGCGGCGCGAGAACCTGCGAGGCGCTTTTGCGGTAGGCGATGCGACGCAGATTCAAAAGCGAGACGTCTTACTGATCGATGACGTCCTGACGACGGGGACTACGGCATCGGAGTGTGCGCGAGTTCTGCTGCGCGCGGGCGCGGCGCGGGTGTGGGTAGCGACGGCGGCGCGCACGTTGAAGATTTTTGACGTCATCGCGTTGCCGGAGATAGCGGCGGAGGAGGATTGGGACGAAGGTCCGGAGGGGACAGATCGGCGCCTCAGAGATCATCGTCCGCAAGATCATCGTCCGCAAGATCAGCGTCCGCAAGATCAGCGTCCGCAAGATCAGCGTCCGCAAGATCATTGTCCGGAAGATCAGCGTGTAGCGGGTCACGGGTAGAAGTGATGTCTTTGCGATTACACAATTTCGCCGGCAGCATGCGGTCGCATCTCCCACTGGCGATGCTGGCCTCGGGCGCACATTCCTCGGGCACGCATTCGGAGGGCGACGGCCATGCATTGCACCAACCGGTGCTGGTATTGAATGCGTCTTATGAGCCGATCAATGTTTGCGCGGCACGGCGTGCGATCGTACTGGTGCTGAAGGGCGTAGCCATGACGGAGGAAGAGAACGGGCATTTTCTGCACGCCGCGCGCGTAGCCATGCGCCTGCCCTCGGTAATCCGGTTGCTGGAGTACCGGCGCATTCCGCACCAGTCGAGGGCATTGTCGCGGAAAAACATTCTGCTGCGCGACCGCAACACCTGCCAGTATTGCAGCACTGCGCTTCCGTCGGGAGAACTCACGCTAGACCATGTGATTCCGCGCTCGCGGGGCGGCCTGTCGACCTGGGAGAACCTGGTCGCGTGCTGCCATTCCTGCAACCGGCGTAAAGGCAACCAGCTTCCCCACGAAGCCAACATGAAGCCGGCACGAGAGCCGCGATCGTTCAATCTCCACACTTCGAGGCACATTATGCGGTTGATGGGGCACTCGGACGATAAGTGGAGAAAGTATCTGTTCTATTGAGAGCGAGGTTTCAAAGTTCCAAAGTCGGCCCATCTCATTTGCCATCGGTCAGCATCTAATCCGGTCAATTCTTGATCTTCCGGGTGCTCGACGCTGATTTCGAAACCAATAACAATCCTTCGGCACCGTCCACAGCGTCCAGCCGCAGATTCGCCGCATGATCGGCCCAAGGGATCGTCACTTCGGCGCGGTAGTAGTAGGTCTTGCCTGCTTCCGCGACGAGATCTGCTGCCGCACTCAATTTTTGTTCCGCTTTGAGACGGGATTGCCAATCCGTACACAACCGGTGCGCGCCTGGGTCTGCAGCAATAGATATATACGACTGCCCGTGGTTTGCACCCGCCCAATTTCCATCCAACCCCACGCGGGTAGTGATGTCCCCAATCTGCTGCTCGTGGGGATCACGTCTCTCTTCCACGATCACATAAACCAGGGCCTTGCCTGGTTCCGGATGCATCACCGCGTGCTGATGCTTATCCGTCTTCACATCGAATTGTGTTTGTGATGGGCCGCACCCCGCCGCCGATCGCAGGTCTGCCGACTGATCCTGCCCAGTTGAGGGCAGCGCCAGGGCGAGAACCAGAAACATGTATCTGTGCATGAACTCCTCCGGTGCTCTCAGTCTTATCGTTTCGTTAGGAAAGTCTGCCTACTGCGGTTTCGGTGGCTCGGCTGGCGGTGGCGTTGGCGGCTGTGTCTGATCCTTTGGATCGACCTTCTGCACTTCCTGACCTTCGTAGGTGATCCTCGATTTGGATCCGAAGCGCCGGTAGTTGGTGTATTTGATGATCTCGCGGATGCGGACGCCTCCGAGGGCAAACTGCAGAGTATCTTCGGCGCGGGTGTAGGTTGGGAACCAGTACTGGCCATCAACCTGTTCGCGCCAGGTGGTGAACTTAGGGAACAGGTTCTCGTTGCCCTTTTTCTTCTTGATGTCGGGCACGGTCTTGCCAAAGGTCTCAACGATCTGAAAATCGTGATTATCAACCCAGATCCGTCCCTGGAAATATCGCTTCTTGCCAATAATCTGTTTGGGCGCGACGTCGAAGACGTAGGTATCCAGTTCGTCCTGTTTTTGCTGCCCGACGTAGAGAATGTCGTATTCGCCGACGTCGTCTGAAGTCAGCACGAAAGGCAGACGATTCTCGATATCATCGAAGTCTTCCTCTGTCATGGAAATGCGGGTCAGGGTGGGTTGTGGCGCAAAGACCACGTTCTTCACCTTTTTCCCCTTGTCGTCAAAGGACACGTCGAACACTTCCTGATAGGTGCCGTCGACGGTATCGCCGTCGAGGGTCATGACCTTGACATCCTGGCGGTAGGTGTATTGGTCGCGCGCTTCTTTGAATTGTTTTTCTTTGGCGGCGAAACGCTTGATGATTTCGTCGACGGTAGTTCCCTTGGGCTGGGATTTGTCGAGAGGTCCTTCTTGCGCGTGTGCGATTCGCGGGAGCAGGACCGCAACTGCCAGAATGAAAGTCAATACGACCGGGAAACCGAAACTCACTGGCAGAGCTGAAGAAAGCCAGTTGGAAGACGAGCGAGAAGCCGCCGAGGTTGCAGGTCGGGAAGGGAAGCTCATAAAGCTATTTTAGCGAAAGCACGACTTTTTTAGCGAAAACAAAGACCTGGAGCGAGCCTAAAAGAATTAACAGCAGCTTCCACCCCGAGGCCGCCGTGCATACGGCCCGTTCGCAGGGGTGGAAGACTGCAGTTCTGCCTATTTTGTTCGATGCGGGGGAGTAGAGAAGGTTTGCTGATTTTACTTTTCTTTACTTTCGCATCCCACTTACCTACCCATTGCTCTCGCCATGCCCCACTCCACAATTCCCGGAAGTAGCTGATAGAGCTTGATGACGGGAATCATGCTCCAGGGGACGATGACTTCGCGTTTGCCCCGGCGATAACCGCGGTACGTTGCTCGTGCCACTCTCTCCGCCGAAATGCCGCGCACCGCGGGCGGCCGGACGGTACCCTGCCGATTGGCGACCACATGCGCGCCGAACTCGGTGCTGACATAACCGGGACAGACGGTCAAGACGTTGATCTTGTCGCGCTTCAATTCCAGGCGGGCGCCTTTGCCGAGAGCGTTCACGGCAAATTTGCTGGCGCAATAAATGGCCATGAGCGGTACGGGAATATGTCCCGCAACGCTGGAAATGTTGATGATGCTTCCGCCGCCGGTTGCGCGCATTGCAGGAACAACAGCTTGCAGGCAGGCGATGACGCCAAAGAAGTTTGTCTCGAATAATTCGCGATACGCGGCGGGTTGCATATCAGCGACCGAGTCGCGGATGCCGACGCCTGCATTATTGATCCACACGTCGACGCGCTTGAAATGTTGCAGGGTCGCGGCAAGTGCGCGGTCGATTTCTTCACGGTTGCGAACATCGCAGGCCAGGGCGAGTGTGCGATCGGTGTGGCCGATACGTTGGCGGGCAGCTTCGGCGCGGGTGGGATCGCGCGACAGCAATACGAGGCTGGCGCCGGCGTCGGCAAAGACTTTGGCGATGGCTTCTCCGATACCCATCGAAGCTCCGGTCACGACGACGACTTTTCCGTCCATTTCCATGGGGACTTTGTAACGTGCGGGCGGAAGGCAAGTCAATCGCGGGAGCTCCCGGTTGGCGTAAAATCGTCTGCACTGGAAAAACCGTGAGCTCGCTGCTACCACTATTTCCGCTTGAACTGGTGCTGCTGCCGGGAGTGCCGTTGCCGCTGCATATTTTTGAGCCGCGCTATAAGGAGATGATCGCGGAATGTATTGAGCAGAAAAAGCCGTTTGGGGTGGTGCGGGCGTCTTCCAAGGGAGTTGCGGAGATCGGGTGTACGGCCGAGATCGTCTCCGTCAGCAAGAAATATGATGACGGCCGCATGGACATTCTGACGCGCGGCGTGGAGCGATTTGAGATTCTTCAAGTGAATGACGACCGGTCGTTTTTGCAGGCTGAGATTGCGGTTTTAGAAGATGAAGAGTTTGGGCAGGAAGAGCAGGAGCAGGAAGAGCAGGATAAAGACGGGCGCGATAAGCCCGCGGCGCAGATCGTGACCCATGCCGTGCGGCTGCACGCCGAAATCGCGAGACTGGCCGGATCGGAGCCTTCCGGACTCGATGAACATGCGAGCAACCTTTCTTTTCTGCTCGCCGGATCGCTGCCACTGGATCTTGATTTTAAGCAGAAGCTGCTGGCGACGTTGTCAGAGGCGAAACGGTTGGAGGCGGTGACCGGCTATCTGGAGGCGATTTTACCGGGGCTGCGACGGGCGGCGAAGGCGCAGTGGAATTAGCTTAGTTTCTCAAAAAGGGCAAAACTCAGGTTCAAAGTCCTCCGTGGAGTCGCCCGAACCAGTGAGCAAGATTTAGCGACATGACGAGGATGCCGGCTCCGAGGGCGAGCACGTGGGCGGTCTTGCGCAGATTGAAGCTGCCGACACGGCAGATGAGCAGGTAGCCGATGACGAGGTTGAAAAGACCCCACAGGACATTGATGGTTGAGGAAGACAAGCCCACTCCGGGCGGCGATGCGAAGGGACTTTGGAAGGGATGTCCTGAGATCCCATTGCCGAGATGGGGTAGCGCGTTCGCGAGGAATACGCCGCCGAAGAAGTACGCCAGATAGTGGTACCAACGCATAATCGCTCCCTTGGGTGCAAACCCAGATAGTAGCAGGGTTGCTTTGGAGGCCGATTCAAACGAGCGTCCTCAGAAAAGCAGCATGCATGGAAACGACCTGGCCGGTGAAAAGCTGACAGCATTCCGCGGCGGTATAATCCGACCTAAGGGCGTTTTTGAGGGATCCCACCATGAAGTCTTTCCGGACTGTCGGCGAATTGCGCCAAAGTCCTTTCACTGAGCAGCGTCTGGCGGTGCGCCGGGTCAAGGACGAGCTGCGCGAGAATCTGATGGCAAGGCTGCGCGAAGGCGGCCCGATATTTCCGGGGATCGTGGGTTACGACGACACGGTGGTGCCGCAGATCGTCAACGCAATTCTTTCACGGCATAATTTTATTTTGCTGGGATTACGCGGACAGGCAAAGAGCCGCATTCTGCGGGCGCTGACCACGCTTCTCGATCCGTATATGCCGTACATTGCCGGCTGCGAGATCCATGACAATCCTTACGCCCCGATTTGCCGCCGTTGTCGCGAACTGCTGGCGAAGGAAGCAGACGCGACGCCGATTGCATGGCTCACACCTGAGCACCGCTATGTGGAGAAGCTGGCGACTCCAGATGTCACCATCGCCGACTTGATTGGCGATATCGATCCCATCAAGGCGGCGCGTGGAGGTCATGAACTCTCGAGCGAGTTCACGGTGCATTACGGATTGCTGCCGCGCGCTAACCGCGGAATTTTCGCCATCAACGAATTGCCGGATCTGGCGGGCAAGATTCAGGTGGGCCTGTTCAACATCATGCAGGAAGGCGACGTGCAGATTAAGGGATATCCGATTCGGCTGCCGCTGGATGTGGAGATTGTGTTCAGCGCGAACCCCGAGGATTACACGGCGCGGGGCAAAATCATTACGCCACTGAAGGACCGGATTGGCTCGGAGATTCGGACGCACTATCCGGCGACGGTCGAAGAAGGCATTGCGATTACCGCGCAGGAAGCGTGGCTTGATCGCACGAGTGAGGGCAACGGCGCGAAGTTGCATATACCGAAGTATGTGCACGAGGTGATCGAGCGCATCGCGTTCGCGGCGCGCGACGACAAGAAGATTGACAAACGATCGGGAGTCAGCCAGCGGCTGCCAATTTCGGCGATCGAGAACGTAATTTCGAATGCAGAACGGCGAGGGTTGGCGCACAACGAGAAGCTGATCGTTCCGCGCATCAGCGACATCTATGCTGCTCTGCCTGCGATCACCGGCAAGCTGGAACTCGAATACGAAGGCGAAATGAAGGGCGCCGATTATGTGAGCCGCGAGTTGATCCGCACTGCGGTCGCGAAATCATTCGATACCTATCTGCACGGCGTGAACATGAATCAGGTGGTGCAGTGGTTCGACCTGGGCGGTGAGATCCAGCTGAGCGACAACGCCGGAGCACGAGAGGTTCTGCAGGGCCTTGGGCAGATTCAGGGATTGATGGAAAAACTGACCAAGCTGAACGTCGGCCCGAAAGACGCCGCCGAGATACAGGTGTCAGCGGCGGAGTTCGTGCTGGAGGGACTGCACGCACACAAGAAGATTGGGCGGAACGAGGAACGGGTTTTCACGGCGGGTGAGAAAGCGCCAAAGATCGCCGAGAAGCCCGTGTTCGAGCGGGAGGAACCAGGATTCGGGAGAAAGAGGACTTTTAATTAAGGTGTCAGGTCTCAGGCTTCAGCCGTCAGGAAAGGCAATGTCGCTTCAGCGCAGCTCGTGCTCGCGTCTCTTTTGAGGTGAAGAAATGGCAACTCTTCAACAACGACTCGATGAATTCAAAAAGGCATTTGAGGCGGGCGCTCCGCCGTACAACGCACCGCATGAGGCAATCGAAACCATGCATCGGGCGACGGCGGAGCTCAAAGCAACGGGCATCGAAGGTCGCGCGCTGAAGGTTGGAGACCCTGCTCCGAGCTTCACCTCATTCAATCAAGATCACGTGGAGGTTGCCTCGAGCGATCTGCTTAAAGGTGGGCCGCTGGTTGTCAGCTTCTTTCGAGGCCACTGGTGACCATACTGCAATATGGAGCTGGAAGCTCTACAGCAGATTCATGCCGAGGTCAGAGCATTGGGAGCGCAGATCGTGGTGCTGACACCTGAGCTCGAACGGTACACGCGGGCGATGCACAAGAAATTGAATCTGACATTCGACATACTCTCGGATCTTCACCTGAAGACGGCAGAACAGTTCCGGCTTGTGTTTACGCTGCCGGACTACCTGCGCGAGCTCTACAAATCGTTTGGCAGTACTCTCGACCGGTTCAATGACGAACCGGAATACCGGTTGCCGATGCCCGCGCGTTACATTCTCGATAAGGAAGGCATCATACGGTCAGCCGATGTGAACGCCGACTACACGGTTCGCCCCGATCCTTCCAAAACCTTAGCGAAGTTACGGGCGATGATTCACTGAGGCCAAAGTCGAGACCTGCGGCGATTTTATGAAGAGAATCCGCTACACGAAGTACGTTCCCGACCCAGCCGGCGAGATGAGCATGGAGGATCTGCTCAGCGCGCTCTCGGACTATTTTCTGCAAAGCGGATTCAACGACAATTTCTGGTACGAGATGCCGGAAGGCGAGCAGACTCTGGACGAGTTGAAGCGCGCGCTGGAGCAGGCGTTGCTTAACGGTGAAATGTTTGACGAGGAGATGCGCGACCGTCTGCAGCAGATGCAGATGGAGGGCAAACTCGAAGAGCTCGTCGAAAAGTTGATCGAGCGGATGCAAGAGGAAGATTACATTTCGATTGATGGGCCGCACGATCCTAGCAAGCAATCAAGCGTTGGCGGACAGGTAGGCGACGCGCAGCAGCAGGCGAGGTTTGAGATCACCGACAAGAGCTTGGACTTTCTGGGGTTCAAGGCCCTGCGCGATCTGCTGGGATCACTCGGCAAGTCAAGCTTTGGACGCCATGACACGCGCGACATGGCGACAGGAATTGAGGCGAGCGGGGCTTCCAAACCCTATGAATTTGGCGACACTCTGAATCTCGATATCACGGCGACACTGTCGAACGCGATTCAGAGAGAAGGGCTCGGGCTTCCGCTGAACCTTGAATATAACGATTTGCAAGTGCATCAGTGCGAGTACCAGTCGTCGTGCGCGACAGTGGTGATGCTCGACTGCTCGCATTCGATGATTCTCTATGGCGAAGACCGCTTCACTCCGGCGAAGAAGGTTGCGATGGCGCTGTCTCATCTTATCCGCAGCCAGTATCCGGGGGACTCGCTGTCGCTGGTGTTGTTCCATGACTCTGCGGAAGAGGTCCCGCTCTCGCAGTTGGCGCGGGTGAAGGTGGGTCCTTATTACACCAACACGCGTGAAGGTCTGCGCATGGCGCAACGCATCCTGCAACGTCAACGCAAAGACATGAAACAGATTGTGATGATCACCGATGGCAAACCGTCCGCCTTAACACTCGAAGACGGGCGCATTTACAAGAACGCATTTGGGCTCGATCCGCTGGTGGTAAGCCAGACGCTCGAAGAAGTGTCGAAGTGTAAACGGGCGGGAGTGCTGATCAATACTTTCATGCTGGCTTCGGATTACGGACTGGTGCAGTTTGTGCAGAAAGTAACGCAAATGTGCCGAGGGAAAGCCTACTTCACCACGCCCTACACTTTGGGACAGTATTTGTTGATGGATTACATGTCGCGGAAGACGAAGACGATCCACTAGAGCCAGCCACGGAGGCCGGATTACAGAAGTAATCACACATCTGTTCGGGTGGTGTGGCTTCACGGTAAGATGAATGCAAGAGCTTCCGTCGGAGACCTTATGAAACGAATTGCTACATTGATGCTGGTGATGGTATTTGCCTTAGTTGGCACGATGGTGGCCAAACCGCAGCGCATCAGTCCACAGGAAAACGCGCGCCAGTCGAAGAAGGACATCAAGAAGCACCAGAAGATGTTGAACAAGGCGAACAAGAAACAGGCCAAAGCTATGCGGAAAGCGGCGAAAGCGCAACGGAAGCAGACGCAGAAGGCGAACCGCCAGAATAAGCATCGGTAACAGGCGCGTTTGAGGGCTTGTTTCCAGAGGGCGTTGTACAAACACAACCTTAAACGCAGCTGACCCGTCGATACATCACAAATCCACAGTGACGGGGCGCACATCCAACCGTTCCGAGACACGCTAATCTCGTTCCACTCCCAGGACCTGCCGGTCCAGTTCCCTCCAGAAAGAGACTGGCTATGCGTGTGTCTGGAAGGGCGCTGGTGATCGTACTCGTCGGTTTGTCGAACGTATCCTTATTTCCATTTCCCGCGGCTGCACAGCAAGCGGACGAAGTCGTGACCGCCCAGGTTCTCGGTCCGCAATGGAAACAGATCTCGCGCCGCGCCGGCATGATCTTCGCCGGGACTTTACTTTCGACGGCAACGCAGGGTGACACGACGCCAGCAACTGGCGCGGTTCCGGGGCCGATTCCGACCATCCAGTTGACTTTTCGCGTAGATGAAGCGATAGCCGGAGTTGAGCCGGGTCGAACTGTGACTATTGTGGAGTGGGCGGGAGCATGGAATATGCAGCGTCCAATGACGCAGGGCGAGCACATTTTGCTCTTCTTATATCCGCCCAGCCGATTGGGACTCACCAGCCCGGTGGGCGGTTCCAGAGGTCAGGTAGCCCTCGATCAGACTGGCGAGAGCGTGTCGCGTGCGGTGTTCGAGCCCGCGACGGCGATTGCTCGGCGAAGTGCTGGGGCGAAGTCTCAAGTGACGGCCACGGACGCGCCTGGCATTTTGTCACCCGTTAAAGTTTCGCCCATCAGTATCTCTCTGGTCAGCGTCGCGCAATTAAAGCGAGCCATCCGCAGCGCCAGAAATGAGCAGGGGCGACCATGATCCGATCGAACATTTCCCGACGAATTCTGGTCGTAGCGATTCTTCTGGGTTGCGGTGTGGTTATTTGCCGGGCGGGAGGCCCGGCATTTGTGGCGGGCTCGGGCTACAACTCCGGAGTCGAAGGCCAACCCCTGATTTGGGCGAACGGCTCGGTAATGTACTTCACCGATCAGGGGAACCTCAGCCCCATTCTCTCCAATACGCAGGGCAATGCTTTTGTGGCATCCGCTTTCGGTGCCTGGACCAGCATTTCGGGTACGACGCTCAATATTTTGTGGGGCGGGCAACTGGCCGAGGATGTCAACGGCAGCAATATCGAGACCAACGGTTTTGGCGTGGTCACAGCCCCTGCCGATATTACCGCGTCAGCGACGGGCACTCCGGTGGGGATTGTTTACGACTACGACGGAACGGTGACGGATGCCATACTCGGCGAAGGGGCTGGCGAGGCTGATGAATGTTTTGTCGACGCGGTTTATGGCGGTCCTGATAATTTTGCCGCGAGCGGGAATATTGTGCATTCCCTGGTGGTGATCAACGGAGTTTGCGCGGCCACGAGCGCGCAACTGCCCGACGTTCAATATCGCCTGGTGCGCGTTCTGGGGCGGACTCTGGGTTTAGGGTGGTCGCAGGCCGATGTGAATGTCCTGACCGGCAATCCGCCTCCAATCCAAGGCGATTATCAGGGATTTCCGGTGATGCACTTTATCGATCCGATTTCATGCGTGCCTATCAGCGTGTGTTATCCCGACGCGGCTGTTCCGAAGATGGATGATGCCGACTCGCTTACGCGGTTGTATCCCGGGAGTGGCGCTGGGCAGCCGGCGGGCAGGATCTACGGCAATGTTTATTTCACGAGCGCATCGGGAAATGCGGCGCAGGCGATGCAGGGCGTGAATGTAGTGGCCCGGCTGATGGTTTCGGGGCAAGCCTCGCGGCAGTATGTTGCGACTTCGGTTTCCGGATTTTTGTTCTGCGGCAACGCCGGCAACATTATCGATGGATATATAGCGCCGAATGGACTTCCCTACGCTCAGTGGGGATCTGACAACATTTCGGTCGAAGGAGCGTTCGACCTTGGCGAATTGACGATTCCCACCGGTCAAAGCACGGCGCAGTACCAGATCAGCGTGGAGGGCCTCGATCCCAACTGGTCGCTGGGAGTTGAGCCGTATGGTCCGTATCAGGTGACGCCATCGGGGAATTTTGTGCCGGTTGTGGTCACGGTATCCAATGGATCGGATACGGAGCAGAACATCCTGATGGTGCAGGATGAAGTTGCGCAAACGCATCCTGGCAGCGGCTCGACGTATGCGAATCCTGCGCCGCTTCCGTTGGGGGGCACGTGGGGTTCGTGGATTTCCGGTTACGGCAGCACCGACTTTTTCCAATTTACAGCGCAGGCCAACCGCACCGCCTCGATCGCAGCGACAGCTCTGAACGAGGCGGGTCAGGCCTCCGAGAACAAACTGTTGCCGGTGATTGGAGTTTGGGAATTGAGCGACCAGAGCGGAGATCCCGCGCCGGCGTCGACGCCTTCGGCATTCAACTCGCCGACTTTTGCCCTCAGTCGGCTGGATGTGCAGTTCAACAGCACGGAGGCGTATCGGGTTGCAGTCGCCGACTTCCGCGGCGATGGCCGTCCCGATTACTTTTACCAAGCTAGCCTGCTTTATTCCGATTCGCTGACGCCGGCTCGCCTCAGTCTTGCGGGCGGCGTCACAACGCTCCGGGGCATCGGCTTCGGTCCTGGCCTGCAAGTGAACGCGGGCGGCAGCAACGGCAGCATCCTGACTGCGTCTGCGACCGAGATGCAGGTGGAGATGCCGTTCGGCGGGCAAGATGGACTTGCCAGCATTCAGGTCACGAATCCTGTGAATGGTGCGTTTTCGCAAATGATCGGCGCGCTCACCTATGGCGCCGCGACCAGCGACCTGCTGCTCATGCTGCAGGGGGCCGAACCGTCAACCCCGGTAGGATCGCAAGCGGCGAATGCTCTGCGAGTGCGCGCGGTTGCCGCCGACGGGATCACGCCCGTGAGCGGCGCGACGATTGCGTGGAGCGCGAACGACGGCCTGCAATTCTCGGTCTGCGGCGGGGCGTCTTCCTGCTCTGTGCTCAGCGACCAGGCGGGAGAATCATCAACATGGGTGACGCCCACTGTGACCGGGGCGAGCACGGTGACGATTGCGCTTGCTCCACTGTCATACCAGCCGCCTCAAGTGCAGCAAGCCACGGTAGTGGGGACGTCGACTACGCTCGACCTTTCCGCGGTGACACCGAACTACTGGATTGGGCAAGGCGCAACCCTGGCCGTTCCACTCACGGTTGAGGCGTTAGACCTGGGCGTTCCGCTGGGGAACGTGACTGTCAATTTCGTGATCACGCGAGGGACGGCAACTCTTTCGGCCGGGAGCGCGACTACGAACGGTCAGGGATTTGCGACGGTCACCGCTAATGTCACGAATCTAAGCTCGAACGTGCAGGTAAGCGGGTGCGTGTCTCCAAACAATTCGCCTTGCCAGAGTTTTGCGTTGTTTGCCACGCCTGTTTCTGGGTGGACGCTGGAAGCTGTGAGTGGTTCGACGCAGGTGGTGCCGGTGGGGCAAGCTTTTCAATCGCTGGTGATGCGCGTGACGGATGGATCCGCGGCTGACAATCCGGTGCTGGGAACGAGCGTTACCTTTGGGACCACGCTGACGCAACTGAACCCGGAGCCGGGGGGAGTGCCGGTTCTTCTGGGGTCGTCAACGGCGCAGGTTGTGAGCGCACAGAATGGGATGGCCTCGATCGTGCCCTCGACCCAAAATGTCGGGCCGTGCGCAGTGTTCATCACGGTGACCGCGGGCGCTGCTAATGTGCAGCTGCAGATGGAAAGTGTGCCGACAATTATTCCAACGCTGCCGGATCGCGATTACTCCAAGCCGCCGGCGCCGGCGTCGCGCGGGTCTGTCAATTCGAACTAAAATCTCGTCGAGCTGAGTTTCGTCAAACCGGATTCCGCCAAACGAAGTTTGTCGAACCAAGTTTCGTCAAGCTTAGTCTTGGAGGCGATCCTGGTTCTTACTTCTTCGTCCACTGGTCGACCCAGTTGTTGACCGTCTTGTACCAGAGCTGAGAGTTCTGGGGCTTCAGGACCCAGTGGCCTTCGTCGGGGAAGTAGAGCATCTTCGAGGGCACGCCCATCACCTGCAGCGTGTCAAAAAGCTGGAGGCCTTCGCTCACGTCGAGCCGGTAATCGAGTTGTCCGTGGATGACGAGGGTGGGTGTCTTGAAATTCTTCGCCGAATTGCGTGGAGACCACTTCTCATACATCTCCGGGTTGGTGTAGGGAGTGCCCTTGAACTCCCAGTTATTGAACCAGAGTTCTTCGGTGGTGCCCCAGGCGGAGACGGTGTTGAACATGCCGTCGTGCGAAACGATGCACTTGAAACGGTCGGTGTGGCCGAGCACCCAGTTGGCCATGTATCCGCCGTAGCTGGCACCGAGGGCGCACTCTCGGTCTTTGTCGATGAATGGGTAAGTCTTCTCCGCGTAGTCGAGCCCCTTCATCAAATCTTCAAACGGAGCGCCGCCCCAGTCGCCGTTGATGGCGTCGATAAACTTCTGTCCGTAACCTGGCGAGCCGTGGAAGTTGATCATGATGACGACATAGCCATTGGCCGCGAAGAGTTCGGCATTCCAGCGGTAGGACCATTCATCGCCCATGGGAACTTCGGGTCCGCCATGGATGATGAACTTCAGGGGATACTTCTTGCGGGAATCGAAATCGGGGGGCTTGACGAGAAAGCCCTGGACCCTGTCTCCGTTCGCGCCAGGAAACCAGAAATGTTCGAGCGGCGCCATGGCGACTTGGGACAAGACCTCGTCGTTGAGATGAGTAAGTGGAGATGGCTTCGGCAACGCGCAGTCGGGCGTCTCGACTGGCGCCGCATAGCCGGGGGGACTAAAGGTGTCGGCCACACAATTCTTGTTAAGATTCAGCGATGTGCTGGAGCTGTAGATTTGGCTGGGGCTGCCAACTGTCATGCGGGAGAATAGAAGCGTGCGTCCGCCATCGATCACCGAGATGTCGCCGTCGTAGCCCGCTGTGATCTTGCTGATCTTGCCTGTACCATCGGCGGCGATTTTGTAGATAGGCGACTCGCCCTCGTGTTCGGACCCAAAGTATATGGCTTTCGAGGCGGGATCCCACGCGATCGTACCTACCCAGGAATCAAAATTCTTGGTTAAGTCTTTTTTCGTTTCCGTCTTGCGGTCATACAGCATCAGGCGGAAGCGGTCGCTCTCGTATCCGGGACGCTGTTGGGCGCGGTAGGCGATGTACTTGCCGTCGGGAGAATAGAGCGGCGTGGAGTCGCTGGCGGGATTGTCGGCGGTAATGTTCTTCGTCTTCGTCAGCACATCGGAAGGCGTGGCATTCGCCGGCCAATTCACCGGGACGATCCAAAGATCGTTGTTGGTGGACGTGGCTTCGACCTTGTCGTGGTTCGAGGTGTAGCAAATCTCCTGACCGTCGGGTGAGAAGGCATAGTCGTCTTGTCCGCCGAGCGAGAAGACGGGAGCGTCGTAGTCGCCGGGGGTGAGGTCGACATAGCGCCTCGTGAGGATCCCCGCGACTGCAGTCGGAGGAACTTCGGGAGGAGCTTCAGTCACGAAGATGTGACTGCGCTTGCCCGCTTTATACGCGTTCCAGTGACGATAGAGAAGGCGATCAAAAACCAGAGCCTTGACCTTCGATTGCGCCACTTCCTTCAGCTTGTCGGCATTGCAGGAGGCTTCTCCGGCAGGCGCACGGTCGCAGTCCGGATACACATCGGAGGTGAACAGAATGTTCTTGCCATCAGGAGACCAAAGTTCGCCGGAAGCTTCGGTAGCAATCGAGGTCAGTTTATGCGCGCCAGTAGAAGAGCCAGCAGCGCCATCGAAATCCGCGATCCAAACCTGCGAGCCATCTTCTTTATTCGAGATGAATGCAAAACGCTTTCCATCAGGCGACCAGCGTGGACGGTCGCCGTCCTGATCGGGAATGACCATACGCTCTGGTCCTCCCGCTAGAGGGACGATCCAGATGTGCGACGTTTTCTTGTTCGCCGCGAGGTCCACATCAACGGCAGCGAAGAGCACCCACTTGCCGTCGGGAGAAGGCTGAGGGTCGCTGATACGCTTCAGCTTCATCATGTCTTCGAAGGTGAAAGGATGTTTGGCTTGAGAGAAAGCGGGAAGAGTGAGAAGAACAGTGAGAAGAAAACCAAGAAAGAAAGCAAGTCGGCGCATAGGGTCCCCTTAGAACACGAGAGTGTAACAAAATCTGTTCTTCATCCCAGCTCTTCCAGCATGGCAGTCATCTCCGATTGAGCATGGTTGTTGCCGGTGCGGCGCGCCGAGGAGATGCCATCGACCAGCCACCGCTTGGCTTCATCGATGCGGCTGGCGCTGGCGAGTGCCTGCGCAGCCATGAAGTAGGCAGGCGTGTAATCGGGATTCTTCGCAATCAGCGTGGTGAATTCCTGAAGCGCGGGTTCGATTTGTCCGGCCTTGGAATGTTCCATGGCCAATCCGTAGCGGGCAAACGAATCCTCGGGATTCGCGGCCAGAACTTCGCGCAACATAGCAATGCGATCCATAGAGCAGCTCAGGTTGTCAGGCCTCAGCGAAGAGGCAAAAGCTAAGAGCCGACTTCTGATCTTACATTCATATCACAGCGTTCTTGTCGTCTCAGGGGTTACAATGTCTGCTTCCCGAGAGACTAACTTGGCTTGTCCTTTTTTCGTGCCGCTGGAGATGGTGAACGATGGGTCGTGGCCCCATCCTTCTCGCCTGCCGCTGGGGGCGGGATGGAACGGGAATTGCTGCGCATCGGGGAGAGATCAGACTCCATCGGAGACGCAGGTGCGGGAATTTTGCAACCTAGGTTATGCGACTGGTTGTCCGCATCTTCCGACGGAGCGGGATTGCGATGCGATTCGATTTTCAGTGGTCAAGATCAGTCCGGGGCAGGTGGCTATCTGTTTTGTCAGTGAGTTGGCGCACGCGCCGATTGAACAAGGGACGTTGGTTTTCGATCTGACGAACGAGGTTTGGCTGAACCTACATCGAGACCCGCGAGTTCTACGGCTGGCAACCAGTTTTCTCCAAAGCTACCGGACGCGGCAGAAAGCCGCAGCCGCATAGGCCCGCGCGGGGCGCACTGCGGTTGGTGAAGGGCGGACCAGGAATCGACCCACGATGAGCGGATACGAAGAATGAACGATGACGATAAAACGAGGCTGACGCGCGCGCGTCCGGTGCGCGAATCGATTTCCGAAATGGCGGAAATCGTCATGCCCAACGATGCCAATCCACTGAATGCTCTGGTGGGCGGACGGTTGATGCACTGGATCGATCTGGCGGGCGCGATGGCTGCGCATCGCCACTCGCGGGAGCGTGTAGTGACAGCGTCGATCGATCACATGGATTTCCTGGTCCCGGTGCGAGTGGGCGATCTGGTCATTCTGCGGTCGTCGGTGAACCGGGTCTTTCATACCTCGATGGAAGTCGGAGTGAAGGTGTGGGTGGAGAACTATCATTCAGAGGAACGTCGTCACGTAAGTTCGGCTTATCTCACGTTTGTCGCGATCGACGAAAAGGGAAATCGGCTGGCGGTTCCACCGGTTATTCCAGAGACGGAAGATGAGAAACGTCGATACGAAGATGCGGTGCGGCGGCGCGAGATACGGCGCGCGGAATGGGCACGCCACAAACCAAGGTAGATTTTAGCAATCTTTAAACCCGCATCCGAACAAGCCTGGGATCGCGACATGACAGACACCTGAGACCTTATTTATGGAAAGCGCACTGTTCATTCACCGCCTTCATTTCGCTTTCACCGCGACGTTTCACTATTTGTTTCCGCAATTGACGATGGGACTGGCGCTGCTGATTGCGGTTCTGAAGACGATCGCGCTGCGGAGCCGCGATTCTGTGTATGACGAGGCGGCGCGGTTTTGGGCAAGAATCTTCGGAATCCCTTTTGTTATGGGTGTAGTGACTGGCATTCCCATGGAATTCCAGTTCGGCACTAACTGGGCTCCGTTCTCGCGGTTCGCGGGTGGAGTGATCGGACAGACGCTGGCGATGGAGGGCATGTTTGCCTTTTTTCTGGAATCGGCGTTTCTAGGATTGTTTCTCTACGGAGAAAAGCGGCTGAGTCGGAAGGCGCACTGGTTGTCGGCGGTCGCGGTTTTTGCGGGCTCGTGGTTGTCGGGATATTTCATCATAGCGACAGACGCTTTTATGCAGCATCCGGTCGGCTATTCGACCGCAGCGGACGGAAGTTTGCAGCTGGCGAGCTTCTGGGATTTTGTCCTCAACCCGTGGACGGGATGGCAGTACGCGCACAATATGAGCGGAGCGGCGATCACGGGCGCGTTTGTGATGACTTCGGTGGGCGCGCTGTATTTGCTCTCCGACAGGTGGAATGCTCATGCCCGCGTCTTTGTTAAGGCTGGAGTGATTGCAGGTTGCTTATTCTGTATCCTGCAGATTTTTCCGACTGGCGACTAGCAAGGAAAGATGGTGACCGAGCTACAGCCCCCGACCCTGGCGGCGATGGAGGGACTATTTCAGGGACAGGCATCCGCGCCGTTACTCATTCTCGGCCAGCCCAATGAGCAGCAAGGCAAGATCGATAATCCACTTCAGGTCCCGGGAATGTTGAGCGTGCTGACGTATCGGCGTTGGAGCGCTCACGTTCGCGGGCTGGATTCTTTTCCAAAAGAAAACTGGCCCGATAATGTCCCGTTGCTTTATTACAGCTATCACATCATGGTCGGGCTGGGTACGTTTTTCGTCGCCATCATGGCCATCTCATTATTTCTGTTATGGCGGGGGAGGCTTTTTCACACCAGGTGGATGTTGTGGATCCTGATGTTAGCCGCGCCTTTTCCTTTCATCGCCAATACTGCCGGATGGATGACCGCGGAACTGGGGCGTCAGCCTTGGCTGGTCTATGGGTTGATGCGCACCGAAAAGGGCTTCTCGACGGTGGTTTCGGCGGGAAACAGCTTGTTCACGCTGTTGGGATTTATGGGCCTATATATGGTGCTGGGAATTCTGTTCCTGTTTCTGATATGGCGCGAGATTGAACACGGCCCGTCGGGCGTGTCGGATTCGGCATCCAATCTCGAGACGGCGGGGAGCAGATAGCCGAGCGAGGTAACTAAGCGAGATAAGCTATGGCAGCGCTTTGGTTTTGGATTGTCGCGGCGATGGTCGCGACCTATGTAGTGCTCGACGGTTTCGATCTTGGCGCTGGCGCAATTTACCTGCTTGCTGCCAAGACGAACGATGAGCGGCGGCAGGTACTTCGCGCCATCGGCCCGGTTTGGGATGGCAACGAAGTCTGGCTGATCGCCGCCGGAGGAACGCTCTACTTTGCGTTTCCGCAACTTTACGCGTCGAGTTTCAGCGGATTCTACCTGCCGCTGATGATGGTGTTGTGGCTGCTCATGTTGCGCGCCATCGGAATCGAATTTCGCGCGCACGTCGAAACCCATCTCTGGCAAAACTTTTTCGATGTTGTTTTCAGCGTATCGAGCATTCTGCTGGCTGTGTTTTTCGGTGCGGCCCTGGGCAACGTGGTGCGCGGAGTTCCGCTCGATGCCACGGGATATTTCTTTGAGCCGCTCTGGACGAACTTCAAGCTGGACTCACAGGTCGGCATCCTCGATTGGTATACCGTCTTGATTGGCGTGATGGCGCTGGTGACTCTGACCGCGCATGGTTCTTACTATGTTGCCCTGAAGACGGGCGGTGATCTTGGCCGTCGAGCGCGGGGCTTTGCCTTGCTCTGTTGGCCGCTGCAGTTCTTTCTGACCTTCACCGCGCTGGTGGCGACGTATTTCATTCGACCGGATATTACGGCGAACTACTCGCGGCATCCAATCGGATTCGCGGTGCCGATCGTGGTCGTGGCCAGCCTCGCGGTCATGCTCTGGGCCAATCCCAAGGGGAAAGAGAAGCTAGCCTTCGTGGCTTCGAGCCTGTATATCGCTTTTATGCTGGTGGGCGCTGCGTTTGCGCTTTATCCGATGGTGTTGCCTGCGCGTGACCACGTTTACGACCTTACCATTTACAACACTGCGGCTAGCAGTCATGGGCTGAGCGTCGGGCTGGTTTGGTGGACGTTTGGAGCTGTGCTTGCGATTGCGTACTTCGTATTCGTCTACCGGATGTTCCGCGGCAAGGTGCAGGCGGGAGAAGGACACTACTAGCGATTGCAGAGGTCCGAGGTCAGATTGCAGAGGTTAAGTGCTCGCGCTTAACATTGGCGCTTGCGCACCTCTAACCTTTCGCGCTCCCGTATAATCGCAGCATGAGTGCTCATTCCCATCATCCTGGCCAACAGCAACCTGCTCCGCAACCTTTGCCTGGCGTCAACGCCATAATCGCGGTTGGATCGGGCAAGGGCGGAGTCGGCAAGACGACGCTTTCGGTCAACCTCGCGATTGCACTGAGCAAGATGGGGCACAAGGTGGGATTGCTGGATGGCGACGTTTACGGGCCCAACGTTCCGCTCATGCTGGGCACGAACGAGCAGCCCAAAGTCATGGGTGAAAACCAGATCGCGCCGATCAACTCGCATGGGCTCAAGGTAATCTCGGTGGGATTTCTCAACCCAGGAGACAAACCGCTCATCTGGCGTGGTCCGATGCTGCATTCGATCATCAAGCAATTCCTGGGATCGGTGCAGTGGGGACAACTTGACTATCTGGTCATCGATCTTCCTCCGGGAACGGGCGATGTGGCGCTGTCGCTGATTCAGACCGTGCCTTTGACGGGAGCGATTGTGGTGTCAACTCCGTCAGACGTTTCGCTGCAGGATGCGCGCAAGGCCATCGAGATGTTTCGCCAGATGAAGGTGGATATCGTGGGCATGGTGGAAAACATGAGTTACTTCGTGTGTCCGCATTGCCAGCACGAGATCGACATTTTCTCTCGCGGCGGCGCGGAAAAGACGGCCAAGCAGTTTGACATCGCTTTCCTCGGAAGCGTCGAACTCGATCCTGAGATTCGCAAATCAGGCGACAGTGGTGTTCCGTCTGTGCTGGAGGGGGAGAACTCGCCTCACGCGAAGTCGCTGTTCGCATTCGCCCGCAACGTGGTGGCTCGAGTGGAAGAACTCAAGGCCAACACTCCTGAAAGCGTCATTCAGATCCAGTAAGGTTGCGGCGCACATTCACTTCATTATTTGGACCCGAAGCGCGCCAAGCGAAACACTGCGTCCGCAGTTTCGTCCTTTAGAACAAGCCAAGCGACCATCTCGCCGATTGCGGGGCCATGCTTGAAGCCGTGTCCTGAACCTCCACCGACGATCCACACATTTGCGTTGTGAGGATGGCGATCGACGATGAAGTTGTGGTCGGTAGTATTTTCGTATTGGCAGACACGAGTTTCGAGCAGCGGAGCACCTTTCATTCCAGGGAAACGATAGGCGAGATAGCGGCGCGCAGCGGCCAAACCTTCTTCGCTGACCAGGCGTTCGCCTGAGGTTGGATCGAACTCAGCTCCGCGCGTATCGTCGGCCACTTTGAAACCGCGAGCCTGGTTTCCGGGAATTCCGTATATGAAGTGCTCGCCGTGATCGGCCCAAACGGGAATGTTGCTTTCGTCGTAACGCGGGTCGTCGGATGGAGTGCCGAAGAAAAATACTTCCTGTCTGGTCGAGGTGAAATGCGGGCCGATGGTCGTGGGGAATAATTTTCCCAGCCACGGACCGCAAGCGAAGACATAGCGATCGGCGGCAATCGTCGAGCCGTCGGACGTTGAGCCGTTGGGCGTCGAGCCATTGGACAAGGTCAGAGCCTTCAGGTTGCCGCTTTCCAGATCGCGCGCGGTGACTGCTGCTTGGCGATATTCTCCGCCTTCGGACACAAAGCGATCGACGACGGCTTGGGTGGAAGCTCGCGCGAGCAGATATCCGCTTTGCGGTTCGTAAATACCCCATTCGACATTTTCAAAACTGATCTGCGGCCAGCGGCGACGCAGTTCGTTCACCTCGAGTTGCTCGAAGGGAATTCCGGCGTCTTTCAAGAAGGGGAGCGAGGCACGCTCGAATGCGCCATCTCCTTCGACCATCCAGAGCACGCCGATGGGAAAGAAAAAAGTTCGCTGCCATCGAGCTTCATGCTGTTTCCACAGTTGGAGCGAGCGGGCGGCGAGTTTCGAGTAGGGCTGATCTGGGCCATAGGCGCCGCGAATGATCCGAGTTTCGCCGCCGGAAGATGCCCGCGAATTTCCCGGGCCCCAAGCGTCGAGCAGCGTGACCTGCGCTCCGCCGCGAAGAAGATAGAGAGCGATCCATCCGCCGAAAGCGCCTGCGCCGATGACTGCGATGTGAGGCTTGCCGGTCATCGTCGGAGAGTTGTGCTGGCGGCGGCAGTCATGCTGGGAAAATTATGCTGGCGCAGTATATCGCGAAGGGCGAGCTGGCTGGCTTGATGCGTCGATATCCCTTCGCAGCTTTCGAAGGG